>Ga0209722_1000766_pt1 | contig 32681 bp, 34 predicted proteins | sample BioC12SIPDNA_2_FD_185745 | JGI IMG/M metagenome (GOLD analysis project Ga0209722, IMG submission 185745) | Anaerobic biogas reactor microbial communites from Washington, USA - Biogas_R1_A C12 SIP DNA (SPAdes) (version 2) | ecosystem: Engineered > Bioreactor > Anaerobic > Unclassified | place... | reverse complement strand
CCCTGGAACCCTACTACGGCGGAAGTCACAAGGCCTTCCTGGACGGCTGGTCGGCATTGAGCCGGCACGACTGGACGATCCTGACACTGCCGCCCTACAAATGGAAATGGCGGATGCGGCACGCGGCGGTGACCTTCGCGCAGTTGGTCCATGAGCGTCTCTCCGAGACACCGACGTGGGACCTGCTGTTCTGCTCGGACATGCTGAACCTGGCCGAGTTCCACGGGCTGACTCGCCGCGACCTCGGCCGTGTTCCAAGCGTCGTCTATTTCCATGAGAACCAACTGACCTATCCGGTGCGGGTCGAAAGCGAACGCGACTACCAATTCGCCATGACCAACATGACCAGCGCGCTGGCGGCCGACGAGGTGTGGTTCAACTCGGCCTTCCATCGCGACTCGTTCCTCGACGGCCTGGATGCCTTTCTCAAACGCATGCCCGACCACCAACCTACCGGGGCCGTGGACGCCATCCGAGAAAAGACCCACATCCATCCACCGGGCGTGGCGACGATGCCCGCCCGCTGCCGCAGGAAGCCCGGACCGCTGCGAATCCTCTGGGCCGCCCGATGGGAGCATGACAAGGCCCCGCAGGACTTCTTTGAAGCCCTGACAATTCTCAAGAAGCAAGGCGTCGCGTTCCGCATCAGCGTCATCGGAGAGCAGTTCCGCGAGGCACCGGAGATCTTTGCGCGAGCCCGGCAGGATTTTGCCGACCGCATCGACCGATGGGGCTACCAGGAGAGCCAGGCCCAGTATGAGGCGGCTCTGTCGGAGGCTGATGTCTTCGTCTCGACGGCCCAGCATGAGTTCTTCGGTCTGTGCGCCGTTGAGGCGGCGCTGGCTGGGGCGGTTCCGTTGCTCCCGAAGCGTCTGGCCTATCCGGAGGTCTTCGGCCTGAACGAGACAGACGAGGCCGGGCAGTTCTTCTACGACGGTCGGCCCAAAGGTCTCGCAGGAAGACTGGAAGAACTGGCAAAGCTCCTGGCAGACGGACAGTCACTGATCGACCGCACAGAGCCGTTGCGGAACCACCTCAGGCGATTCGAATGGACCAATCTCGTTTCGGTGCTCGACGAGGCGATTGTCGGCAGTGCGGATTCCTGATCGACGCTACCGGGGCACGTGCTTCTTGCGATACTCTCGCAGACTGGTTCCGGTCTCTTTGCGGAAATAGCGGCTGATATGCTCGACGCCGTCGAAACCCGACTTGAGGGCGATTTCAGTGATGCTCATGTCGGTGCCGACGAGAAGCCCGACGATGTAGTTGACGCGGACGCGCCGGATCTCCTGGTAGACCGAGCGTCGCAGAATGCCCTTGAATCGCTTCTCGAGAACGCGCCGGGAGACATTGGTGGCCTCGACGACGTCATCGACCTGGATCATGCGATTGGGATGTCGGCGGATGAAGCGCACCGCGGCCGCCACATCCGTATCGGTCACCGCCAGGATGTCCGTCGACATCCGCGTCACGATGTGCGTCGGACGCACGGGAATCTGCTGGCCGGTCATCGGCTCGCCCTTCATGAGTCCGTCGAGCAGTCGAGCCGCCTCGTGGCCGGCTGTCTCCGTGTCCAGGGCGATACTCGATATCGGCGGATCGGCCAGATCGCAGATCAGGATGTCGTTATCGACCCCGAGCACGGCCACCTGATCGGGCACGTACAGGTCGGCAAGTTTGCAGGCCTCGATGACCTGCAGGGCGCGATCGTCGTTGCAGCACAGCAGGGCCACGGGCTTGGGCAACGATTCCAGCCATTCGGCGATCAGGTTCTGTTCGCTCTTCCAGGCGCGCTTGGCTCGGGCCTTGGGCTGGCGGTAGACGTTGGCATGAAATCCCGCGCGTTCCAGCCGCTCGACGAAATGTCTGGCGCGCAGTCTGGACCAGACGAACTCGTCGAGCCCGCAGAACGCGAAGTTCTGGAACCCTCGATCGAGGAAATGGTCGGCGGCCATCGACCCAATGGCGGCGCTGTCGGTGATGATTGCGGGGAACGGAGTGTAGCTTTCTCTGTTGTGCTGGGCGAAGATCACAGGGAACTTCCAGTTGGAAAGGTTCTCTACGACCTGCACATCGCGCATGATGGCGCCGTCGATCTTGAGGTCTCTCCATTCCGGCAGCGACGAGTCGAGTCCGGCCGACCTCTGGTAAACCCGCCACGGCCCGTGCAGTCGCGAATAGCGGGCGATCCCATAGAGCAGACCGCGACCAAACTCGCGAGAGGTCTCGACAAACAGGAGTACCGACGGCGCCCCGCCGGCTCCCGGCTTTCCTGGTTTCTGTACGCTGGTTCGCTCGGTATTCATCCGATTCAAGACATCCAAACTCGTATGCCTCCTGGTGAATCTCGCCGGGCGCGAGGACTCGCGTGCCGCGCACCACCACATCGAACGGAGATCAAACGTGCCGGTAGACATCCCAGCCCTGATAGTTGCCCAAGGCCTCGGCGACCGCCTCGGCGCGGGCGCACAGGTTGACCGCCACGTGGTGCTCGAAACCCATCTGGCAGATATAGCTCAGCAACGTCTGCAGATTGTCGATCTTCATGACGCCGTAGCCGCCGAATGTATCCAGCTTGTCGTTCGTGAACTTGCCCTGTCCGACGTAGATGCGAAGCAGACCTTCGACATCGTCGGTGCTGGCACGGCAGAAGGTGGCCGGCGAGGGCTTGATCCGTCCGACGATGGTACCATACGTGTTGTCCTTGCCTACCGAGCCGGCGATGATCTCCTGGAAGTCCATCTTGTCGGCCTGAAAGAACGACCTGGGCAGGTTGCTGCAATGGAACAGCACGCACTTGTTCGGATCGCCCTCGAAGTTGTTGTTCCAGTCGAGCAGCGCGCTGGGCGACCCGGAGGCCAACTGAAGCACATACATCGCCAGCAGGCCGGTGATGTCCACCTCGCAGGCACTGGGCAGCATCGATTCGCTCATCATGCTCATCAGCGCGCAGGGCACGATCCCAAAGTACTGCTCCAGGGCCGTCCAGCACTGAATGGCCGTGCCCGCCAGTTCATTCTCTTTGACCCAGGCATCTACCACGGCGCCGAATTTGGCCATCTTCAGCAGGCTCTCAGGGGGAATGGCCTCGACGTTGGTATACTTGCGGATCGCGTTGAGCTTCGCTCTGACCGCGGGGGCCTTGTCGGCCAGGCGATCGACCTTGGCGAGGATTTCATACAGATCGATCGGCTCGACCGCGATGCCCGCCAGTTCCAGGATCTTCTCGCTGTAGCGAACCGTGTTGAACGCGGCGGGCCGGCTGCCAATGGCACCGAAGCGAACGTTCCTGAGGCCCTTGACCACACGACAGACCGCGGCGAATCGGTCCAGATCGCTCTTGAATTCCTCCGAGACGATCTTCACGGTGTGCGACGTCGTCAGCGTGAAAGGAATACCGGCCTGCCGGAGATTGTTGCACACACTGATCTTGCCGCAGAAAGAATCGCGGCGACCGCCCATTGCCATCCGGGCGACGGCGTCCTCCTCTGCCTGGATCAGGATCGGCACGTTCAGACCACTGCGTTTGACGGCCTCGGCAACCCCTCTCTCTTCCCCGAAGTTGGGCAGCGTCACGATAATCCCGTCGATCTTGTCGGCCTTGGAGGCGAACAAGGCGGCGCACTTCTTGGCGTCCTCAAAGGTTTCGACGGCGCCGAATTTCGTCTCGGTCATCGGCAGTGCGACGCTGTCATAGCCGTTCTTCTTGAGAACCGCCATGATGTCCCTGCGTCCTTCCTTCGCCAGCGCATCGGGAAAGAAACCTCGGTTGCCGACGATGACTCCGAACGTGACCTTGGCCATTTCGGTTCTCCTTCAGGCTTGCCCGTAATAGGCGTTCTTGCCGTGCTTTCGCAGGTAGTGCTTGTCGAGAAGGGCTTGGGAGATAGGGGGTTGTTCCGGATGGATCGCAAGCGTCCCGGCGGCCATTTTCGCCACCTCCTCGAGGACCACGGCGTTCTTGACGGATTCGTCAGGACTCTTGCCCCAGGTGAATGGACCGTGATTGGCCACGAGGACGGCAGGCATCTGCATCGGGTCGATCCCCTGAAGACGCCGAACGATCACGACGCCGGTGTTGGCCTCGTAGTCCTGGCCAATCTCGGCGGCCGTCATCTTCTCGGTCACCGGGACGGCGCCGTAGAAGTGGTCCGCGTGGGTCGTTCCCAGACACGGGATGTCCCGCTGGGCCTGGGCCCACATCGTCGCATGGGGCGAGTGCGTGTGGCAGATGCCCCCGATACCCGGGAAGCAGCGATACAGCTCCAGGTGGGTCGGCGTGTCGGACGAGGGACGCAGGTCCCCTTCGACGACACGGCCCTGCAAGTCGAGCAGGACGATCTGCTCGGGCACCAGTTCATCGTAGCTGACGCCGCTGGGCTTGATGGCCACGATGCCGGCGCCGCGGTCGATCCCGCTGACGTTGCCCCAGGTGAACACGACGAGGCCGTACCGCTGAAGGTCGAGGTTGGCCTCGCAAACCTGTTGTTTGAGCTTCTCGTGCATCGTTACGCGTTGGCCTTCTCTTTGATTTCCAGCAACTCCTTCATCACGTTGGCCATTGCCAGCGGCTGGCCCTTGAGGCCGAACCCGTCGTGGAGTTGCCGGTAAAGCCCGTAGAGCCGCCGGTAAACCTGGTGGTTCTCGGGAATGGGTTTGAAGGTCGTCTGCTTGATACCGCACATCGCCGCCTGAGCTTGGGCAAAGCCGGGATACGCGCCGCCGACGACGGCCGCTGCGATGGCCGACCCCAGCGCGCAGGTCTGGGCGGAGCGGGAGATCTTCATCTCGCGGCCGGTGACGTCGGCATAGATCTGCATGAGCATGGCGTTCTTCTCGGAAATCCCGCCGCAGTTGACCACTTCGGAGATCTCGACACCGTACTCCTCGAACCGGTTGATGATCGTCAGCGCTCCGAATGCGGTCGCCTCGATCAGGGCCCGGTAAATCTCCTCGGGCCGCGTGTGCAGCGTCTGGCCCAGAAGCAAACCGGTCAGGCGTTGGTCAACCAGGATCGTCCGGTTGCCGTTGTTCCAGTCGAGGGCCAGCAATCCGGACTGGCCCGGCTTCAATCTGGCGGCCTTCTCCGTCAGCGATTGGTGCGAACCGGCTTCTTTGCCGCCGGGCTGGATGTAGTTGACGAACCAGTTGAAGATGTCCCCGACGGCCGACTGGCCTGCTTCGAGGCCGTAAAAGCCCGGCAGAATCGAGCCGTCCACAATGCCGCAGATGCCCGGAATGTCGGGCAGATTCGCACTCGAAGGAGCGACAACCATGTCGCACGTGCTGGTCCCGATGATCTTGACGAGCACGCCGGCCTTGATGCCGGAACCGACGCCGCCCAAGTGGGCATCGAAGGCGCCCATCGCCACCGGGATGCCGGCGGTCAGGCCAAGCTTGCCCGCCCACGCATCGGTGAGCTTGCCGGCGATTTGATCGACCGCGTAGGTCTTGTCGCCGAGGGTCCGACGGAGCCGGCCCAGCTTCGGATCGAGTTTGGCGAGGAACGCCTCGTCGGGATAGCCACCCCACTCGTCGCAAAACATGGCCTTGTGCCCGGCGGCACAGCGGCATCGCCGGATCATCTCCGGCGCATCGGTCCCCGTCAGCACGGCCGGCAGCCAGTCCGCATGCTCGACCCAGGTGTACGCCGCATCGAAGACATCGGGCGCCACCCGCAGGCAGTGGAGGATCTTGCTGAAGAACCACTCCGAGGAATAGATCCCGCCGCACTTCGCCAGATACTCGGGGTGTTCCCTGCGGGCCAGCTCGGTGATCTCGGCGGCCTCGGCGTAGCCGGTGTGGTCCTTCCAGAGCCATGCATGCGCGTTCAGGTTGTCCTTGAACGCGTCGAGCATCGCCAGCGGCGTCCCACTCTTGTCGACGGGCAGCGGCGTCGAGCCGGTCGTGTCCACGCCGATGCCGATGATATTCTTCGAATCGAACTTCGGGTCTGATCTGCGGGCCTCGGCGATCGCCCCGGCCACAGTGACCTCTACGCCTTTCAGGTAGTCGGCGGGATTCTGTCGGGCGACGTTGTGATCCGCGGCATCGAGAAGAATGCCCGCCTCGCCCGTCTCGTACTCATACACGCACGTCCCCAGCTCGCGGCCGTTCGACGCATCGACGATCAGACAGCGCACGGAGTTCGTGCCGTAGTCCAGTCCTACCGCATAGGCCATCGTTCACCCCTCGAATCAAAGATGTCTCAGCCCCTGAAATAGAGATACGCCGCAAGGATCGCCACCAGAACGCCGACCGAGGCGATCACATCCCACTGGTTCCAGGACGCCCGCGAGGCCTTGCGGTCTTCGTCGGTCAGGGTCCCGTAGGTCAGACCGCTGATCTTACTGTACGCCGGCTCTTCCGTCAGATGGCTGACCACAACCATGACCACGATGCAGACCAGAAAGATCAGGAGGCTGTAGTACTGGAAGTAGATGTTGTTCACGATCCAGAAGAACGAGCCTTCCGTGTAGGCGAAGTCGGGGAAGATGCTCTTCAATTTCACTGGCGTATCGACGGCCAGCCGGAACAGGCCGAGCACGAACCCGACGATCAGGGCCCACAGGCAACCTTTGGCGTTCAGTCGTTTGCTGAAGACGCCCAGGAAGAAGACCACGAAGATCGGCGGGGCCAGATACGATTGCACGCCCTGCAAATAATCGTACAGCCCCTTGCCACCCCGGATCACAGGAATCCACAGCAGGCCGATGAGCACCATCACGGCGGTGGCGACTCGACCTACCCACACAATCTGCTTCTCCGTCGCCTTGGGGCGCAGCTTCGAATAGAAATCGATGGTGAATAGCGCCGCAGAGGCATTGAACGCACCGGCCAGCGAGCTCATCAGTGCGGCCAGCAGGCCGGCCACGACAATCCCGCGCACGCCGATCGGCAGGACCTGGGCGACGAGCATCGGAAACGCCTGCTGGGCGTTGTCGCGAATGAGCTGGCCGCTCTCATCGAAGAACGACGCCTGCAAGGCGGCGTTCTGCCCGCTCTTGGCCAGGGCAAAAGCGATCATGCCGGGGATGATGAAGATGAAGACCGGAAGGAGTTTCAGGGCCGCCGAGCAGATGGAGCCCCGGCGGGCATCCGTCTCGTTCTGCGCGCCGAGCACACGCTGCACGATGTACTGATCCGTACACCAGTACCACAGACCGATGATCGGAGCGCAGAAGAGCATGCCGATCCAGGGGTAGTTGTCGTTGAAGTACCAGGCCATGCGACCGGTTTCCTTGACCGGCGCCCAGGTCGCGGTGACCCCCTCGGGCACGAGCGGCTTCCACAGATTGAACATCTCCGAGCCGGCCCACTCGCGCAGCGCCCCCCAGCCGCCGAGGGCCTTCAGGCCGAAATACGTCACGAAGGCCGAACCAATCACCAAAATCACGGTCTGGATCGCGGAGGTATAGGCGACAGCCCGCATTCCACCCATGATCGTGTAGATGCCGGTCAGGACGATCACCAGGATCGATCCGATCCAGAAGCTGTCGAGCCCCAGGAACGTGATGTCGGGGATCAACACGGCAAACACCACGCCGCCGGCGAAGATGCCGACCGCCAGCTTGGTTAGAACGTATGCGACCAGCGAAATGATCGACAGCACGGTGCGGTTGACCGGCGAGAACCGCCGTTCGAGGAACTCCGGCATGGTGAAGACCCTCGACCGCATGTAGAAGGGCACCATGATCCAGGCCAGGACCAGAAGACACCAGGCATGCAGTTCGAAGTGCGCCATGGCCACGCCGTCGGTGGCCCCGGAGCCGGCAAGGCCGACGAGATGCTCGGAGCCAATGTTCGACGAGAAGACCGCCGCACCGATGATCCACCACCCCAGATTGCGTCCGGCAAGGAAGTACTCCGTCGTCGTCTGCGACTGCCTTTCCTTGAGGTAGGCCCACCATGCGATGCCGAACACAACAGCGAAGTAGCCTAAAATGAAAAGCCAGTCAACCGTGTGCAATGCCGTCATGTCTTCTCCTTTGTGCAGAGTTCAGGGGTTCTCTCACTCTATCTCGCATCGGTGCCGCCCCGCTACCGCGCGGAGAATGCGTAGACCGTTGTGGTCCTGTGAACACGGCCCGGACGCAGAATGGTTGACGGAAAGTCCGGCTTGTTCGGCGAATCGGGGTAGTGCTGCGTCTCCAGGCAGAAGCCATAGCGATGCTTGTAGACGACCCCATCCTTGCCCGTGATGGTCCCGTCGAGGAAGTTGCCCGCGTAGAACTGAATGCCGGGCTCGGTCGTCCGGACGGTCATCAGGCGTCCGGTCGTCGGCTCGTAGACCTCGGCCGCCAGCGTCATCGTATCACCCTTCTTGTTCAGGACCCAGTTGTGATCGTATCCGGTGCCGAACTTGAGCTGCTCGTAGTCGTTGTCGATCCTCGCTCCGATGGCGGTGCGTTTGCGGAAGTCCATCGGCGTCCCTTGAATAGGTCGCAGTTCCCCGGTCGGGATCAGCCCGGCATCCACCGGCGTGAACTTCTCGGCGTTGAGCATCAACTCGTGGCCCAGGATGTCGCGCTGTCCGCCGGTCAGATTGAAATAGCCGTGGTGCGTGATGTTGACCGGCGTGGCCTTGTCCGTGGTGGCCTCGTACTCGATCCTCAGTTCGTTCTTGTTGGTCAGAAGGTAGATCACGCTGACTTTGAGGTTGCCCGGATAGCCTTCCTCGCCATCGGGGCTCAGATAGCTGAGCTTGACGCCGACAGCATCGGCCCGATCGACCGGCTCATCATCCCAAACCATCTTGTCGAAGCCCTTGATCCCGCCGTGAAGGTGGTTCTCGCCGTCGTTCGTGGCCAGCGTATAGGTCGTGCCGTCAAGTGTGAACCTGCCCTTGTCGATCCGATTTCCGTACCGCCCGACGATGGCGCCGAAGTACGGACTGACCTTGATGTAGTCAGCCAGATTGTCGTAGCCCAGGACGACATCGTCGAATTGCCCGTTCTTGTCGGGGGCGGTCAGCGAAACCACGATGGCTCCATAGGTCATGATCTGCGCCGTCATACCCCGGGCGTTGCTAAGCGTGTAGAGGCGAACGGCCCGGCCGTCGGGCGCCGTGCCGAACGGCGAGACGAGCCGCTCCATCTCCATCGGCGCCTGCCCCGATTTCGTCCATCGGTCCGTTGCACCGCACGAACACAGCATGGTCACCGTCATCGCCAAACACACCACCAAACCGATCCGTCGCGCTTCTTCCTTAGACATCTCTTGTCCGCCTTTCCAAATCGTGCTGCACCGATGAAGTTGACACGATGGCCTTCTGTGGAGCCGGCCATTGTCCAATTATCCCCTTCCCTGTCCGAAAGCAAAGGTTATTTTGCGTTTTCTTTTCATCAAATTGCGAACGCGACCCCGCGCCGTTTGACGCAACTGGCCCCGGCGAAAGATCGACCTGGAAGTCGGGCCGTCAACGCTCGCACTTACCTGACCGGGTCCAAAACAGCGACGAAGCCGCCATAAGGCGAAAGATGAAGCTCCATCGAGTCTTGTGAGGTCAGGCCCTTGAAGCTGCTGAACTGGCCCAGTTGGTCCCCGGAGACGGCCGGCGGCGTCACGATGTTGAAGCGGCGCGGGGTCTTTCCGTCGCCGATCATCAAGGTCGTATACTGGGCATTGCCCTCGAGGAACGGCAGGGCCACCTTGACCGCGCGCTCGGCTTGTCGGCCGTTGATGCCGCCGAGATACCAGCGATCCCCCTGCCGCCTCGCCAGCACGACGAACTGCCCCGGCTCGCCGGCGACGAACTTCGTCTCGTCCCACGTCACCGGGACGGTCTTGAGGAACTGCTTTGGGGCATCCGCCAGATCGAGATACGCACTGACGCGATCGGCGAAATGCAGCCAGCCGCTTTGGAATACGACCGACAGAGCCAGCTCGTGGGCGTTGGTCGTGATGTGTTTGTACACGTTATCGTCGAACATCACGGGCGTATAGTCCATCGGCCCGACGGCGTTGCGCGTGAACGGCATCACGGTGTTGTGCATGGGGGCGTAGTTCGTAAAGGACCGGTCGAAGCTATAGCATTCGGCGCCCCGAACCGCCTCCATCGTCATCAGATGCGGATAGGTCCGGCTCCAGCCACGAGGCAGCGTGCAGCCGTGGAAGTTGACCATGATCTGGAAATCCGCCGCATCCTTCAGGATGTCGTGGTACAACTGGATGATGTTCTGCTTGTCGCTCTGGAAGAAATCGATCTTGACGCCTTTGATGCCCCAGTCCCGCAGCCGCCGGAACTCGTGCCGTCGGACCTGGCGAAGGTCCATCGTGCCTCGCGGCTGCTCGGTGACATAGTTGTGCGGGCCGCCCGAATTGTACCAGAGCAGCAGCCCGACGCCTTTGCGATTGGCGTGGGCGATCAGGTCGTGAATCGTCCCGTTCTTCATGATGTTCCAGTTGGCGTCGATCAGCGAGTATTCCCAGCCCATCTCGGCCGCCAGGTCGATGAACGTCCGGAGCTTGTCGTGGTCCTGGGGGCTGTCGTGGTCGGAAAGCCAGCTCCACGAGGCCCGTCCCGGCTTGATCCAGCCCGTGTCCGCGACCATCGAGGGTGGATTCAGATGGGTCACGAGATCGGACTCCACGATGGGGGCCAGGGTCTCGCCCACGATGACCACGCGCCACGGGGTCGCCCAAGGCAGCGTCCACGACGGCTCAACCGATCCGGTTCCGTTGCCCTCGCCCTCGGCAGGAAACAGCAATCGGTGAACACCGTCGGAGGCGGGCTGGCTCAAATGCGAACCACAGTAGGAGCCGTCCACCGCCGCCTCGGTGAGCAATCCCCATCGGGTCCGGTCGGACGTGCAGAACAGCAAGGGGAACGCCCAGCCTTCCTCGTTGGACGACGCGGTGCCGACTGGGACGCCATCGACCCAATACGTTTCATAGGCCGGCGTGTATTCACTCGCCTTGTCATACGGGTGGGCCCAGACCCTGCCACCCTCGGGGAGTCGAAAGCCGGTCGCCTCGCTCAACACGACATGCCTTTCGTCGCTGCTCTCGGGAAACCGGTACCGAAACGCGACGCCGTCGTCATAGGCCCGGATGACCAGTTCCAGTTTCGCGTTGTCGGGACCGAAGAAAACGAGCGTCTGCTCCTTGGCATAGTTCCGGCACACCTTGCGCTTGCCGGTGAGCATCGTGTACGTCTCATTGACGAAGATGACGGGTCTGGCCTCGACGAACTTGAGTCCGTCCACGAAGACCCGGTCCTGGCGTTCGATTCCCAGGGGCGACAGCGGCAGCACGGTTCGGTCTTTGCACTGGACCTCGTAGTACAGCCGAATCTTACCCGCGGGATAGTCCGCCACAAGTCCCGGATCGGCCAGCCGAACCTCTATCGCCACATTCCCATCGGGGGAAGTCACCTTCCACGCGTCCTGTCCGTACGCTGCCTGCACTGCCGCCAGACACAGGATGCCCCCAAGAACCGGTATTGTCGTCGCGCGCGCCATAGCATGGCCTCCTTCAGTCAATCTGTGCGAAGATTCACGGTGTTCCGGCACGAAATCACGGACGACTCGCACCGCGGGGTAGGATATGCGATGGGGCCGCAATTGGCAAGCCGCCTGACGCGGCCACAGCTTGACCCAGCGCACAGATTTCCTCCGGATGGACCATTGACAGGCTCTGCCATGACACCGTATGCTGACGCGCATGAGTACGAGCGCAGACAACAAGGCCGGGGATGGATCGAACGCTGGCGGGCGGGAAATGATCGGTGGCATACTGGCGTCCGCACTGAACATGGAAGACGAGATCAGTTCAGGCGTCTACGAGGATTACTTGAACCGCCGCCACTGGCCCGACGAGCTTGAAGAGGCCACCTTTCTCAACATCCAGCGGCGTCTGACCGTGCTGATTGACGATACCAAGAAGCACAGGAAGATCCTCCTGGCGCTGGCGAGGGAATATGGCGAAAACAGATAGGCGAACAAAAGCCGACATCCTCCGCGAGTTCGAGACGATGAAGTCGTTCGAGCTGTCGGCCCGTGATCTGTACACGAAGATCGCCGCGGACCCCCACGTGGGCCCGCAGAAGATCAAGACCGCCTTCGCATCCCTGGCGGCCGACGAGCAACGTCACGCCGACCTGGCCCAGGAGATCATCAACATCGTCACCAATGCTCTGTGAGCGCAGACATCCGCCGGGTCTGATCCTGACCCTGGTCCTTGCCGCCGTCCTGCTGGCGGGCCGTTCGCGCGCAGAGACGCCCGTCTCAAGTGCCGATTTCCCCGGCGTGCTCTACCTGGTCGACTCCGACGCCAATGCACCGGGATTCATCGTTACTTCGGAAGACATGGCCTGTGCCGAGCCCAATCTCGTGGTGGTCACGCATGGGTGGTATGAACGGCAGGCTTGGCCGAGCTCGATGGCGACCGCTATCGCCAGGCGTGTGGATCGGCAGCAGTGGCAATGCGGCTGGTATGACTGGCGGGTTCAGGCGAGGAGGCTACGGCCGTCGCACGCCGCGAAGATGGGCCGCGAGGTGGCCGGACCATGGCTCGGGAACAAGATCGTGACCCTTTCGGAGAACTGGCGGCATGTGCACCTGATCGGCCACTCGGCCGGCGTCTGGGTCGTCAACGCCGCCGCCGAAACCATCGCACGCGAGACCACCGCCGAGATTCACATCACCTTTCTCGACGCCTACGTCCCCGATGGCTGGGACGAGAAGGCCCTGGGCCGGCTGGCGCAAACCAATCCGAACCGTTCTTGGGCCGACCATTACTTCACACGGGACCCGCTCAACCTCACTGAGAACGTGCTGACCGGCGCGCACAACGTGGATGTCACGGCCATCAATCCGGGCATCCGAGGGCATCTGTTTCCCTGGCACTGGTACCTGGCCACCATCGCGGGTCGCTATGCCACGGACGAGCGTTTCATCGATACGCCCGTCTTCTGCCGGGCCGACGGCATCACCTACGGCTTTCCCCGCTCCCTCGAGGCCGGCCCACCCCAATGGCAGGTCAGCCTCACCCTCCCGGCGGTCGACGTCCCGGTCCGCATCCGGCGTCAGGATACGCATCCGTAGGTCGTCATTGGTTCGCCTGGACCCGGAGAGGAGACGTGCGGACGAGATGCACTATCTTAGCAGGGCGGCGACGCGTTCGGGGTCTATCCGGGCCAGCAGTTTCAGGATGGCGTTGACCTCACCAATGACCGTGTCGCCGAAGTGGCCTGCAATCTCGGCGGCCATGAGCGGATCGAGATCGGGCTCAGGCTCTTCCTTCTGGGACGAACGGTGCTCCACGCAGGACTTCAACTGATCGAGTGTGCTGCTCTGGAGATCGACGAAGCCTGTCTCAGCGATCGTCTCGCTGAGGAATTCCCTGCACAGCGTCATGGCCCCGCGCATACCGGGTTTGTTTGGATTCTCGGCAGCAGGACTTGCTTCCGTAGTACCACCGCCTGCCTTGCTCAACAGTTGAAACGAAATGCCTATACTCCCAGCACCTTCAATCCCGTTCATTTCACTTTCTCCGCGAATTCGTGTGGTTGGTGGTGTTTCACAGAGGAAATGATCAGGGCGCCCTTCGATATCAAAAGTATAGAAATGCCAAACAGGAATCCAAACCGATTTCCAAGCTTTTTCCCAGGCCGCCTCCGCCAACTGCTCGTGCTGCCGAGCTATCGGCCAGGGCGTTTTGGCTTGTGTCTCGGCAACGCACTGCGGTTCGGCGCTTGTAATCTGGACGTGGGTTCCTATAATATTGAGTCTTGTCCGTTTCGCCGCTGCTGGGCCCAAGAGCCCACGCCCGCCGCAAACGGGCGCAACGGGTACCGGAACGGAAACACCTGGAGAGTGGAAAACATGGCAAAACTGGCGAAACTCGACGACATCGTGTCGCTGTGCAAGAGAAGGGGCTTCATCTTTCAGTCCAGCGAAATCTACGGCGGGCTGGCCAGTTGCTATGACTACGGGCCCTTGGGTGTCGAGCTGAAGAACAACGTCAAGCGGGCTTGGTGGAAGCACGTCGTCCAGATGCGCGACGACGTCGTCGGGCTCGATTGCAGCATCCTGATGCACCCGCTGGTGTGGAAGGCCTCGGGCCACGCCGACAAGTTCGCCGATCTGATCAGCGAGTGCAAGAAGTGCAACACGCGTACCCGCGTCGATCATCTGAAGGACAAGGACGGTGGGCAACCCGATGAGCACACCGAGCATGTCTCGCTCGACACCGCCGCTGCGGCCGAGCACGACCTGAGCAATAAGGTCTGCCCCAACTGCGGCGCCGTGGGTCAGTTCACACAGCCGATGCCGTTCAAGCTGATGTTCGAGACGCAGATGGGCGCCAACGCCGAGGACTCGATGACCATGTACCTCCGGCCGGAAACCGCCCAGGGCATCTTCGCCAACTTCCGCAACGTCCTCGATTCGACCCGCGTCAAAGTGCCCTTCGGGATCGCCCAGATCGGCAAGAGCTTCCGCAACGAGGTGACCACCAAGGCGTTCATCTTCCGCACGCGTGAGTTCGAGCAGGCCGAGGTCGAGTTCTTCTGCGAGCCGGGCACGGATGAAGAATGGTACGACAAGTGGAAGGCCGCCCGCTTCGCCTGGTACACCGACCACGGCATCAAGGCCGAGAACCTGCGTTTCCGCGACCACGATCCCGATGAGCTGGCCCACTATGCCAAGGCCTGCGTCGACGTCGAGTACAAGTTCCCCTTCGGCTCGGGCGACTGGCAGGAGCTCGAAGGCATCGCCAACCGCACCGACTACGACCTGCGCCAGCACCAGCGCGGCATGCGCAGCACCACAAGCTGGTTCGAAAACGGCCGCGACCTGACCAAGGTCAAGATGCCCGACGAGGCCGAAGACTACCACAAAGGCCCGCTGTCGTTCTTCGACGATCAGAAACAACTGCGCTACATCCCCTACGTGATCGAGCCCAGCGCCGGAATCGACCGAAGCACACTGGCGTTTCTCGTCGACGCCTACGACGAAGAAGAGGTCAAGGGCGAGACGCGCAACCTGCTGCGCTTCCATCCGTCCCTGGCGCCGACGAAGGCGGCGGTCTTCCCGCTGGTCAAGAAGGACGGCATGCCCGAGATCGCCCACAACATCGCCAACGACCTGAAGAAGTACTTCACCTGCTTCTACGACGAGAAGGGCGCCGTCGGCCGCCGCTACCGCCGCCAGGACGAGGCGGGCACACCCTTCTGCCTCACCGTCGACGGCCAGACGCTGGAGGACCACACCGTCACCGTGCGGCAGCGCGACTCGATGGCCCAGACCCGCATCGCCACCGACCAGCTCCGCACCTACCTCCGCGACAAGCTGGAAATGTGACAGGGACGCCGTGAACCGGAGAGATTCGGCATGACAGTATCTGAAGAGATGCTAAAAGGAATCGTCGGTGAGATTGTCCGACTGGCGCGCCCTGACCGCGTCATCCTTTTCGGCTCGGCCGCTACCGGCAGCATGACCGACGATAGCGACCTTGATTTGCTCGTGATCGAGCCCCAGGTCAGCGACACGCGTCGGGAAGCTCTGCGATTGCGTGACGCCCTGGCAGGGACCCCGCTACCCATTGACCTCATCGTGATGAGCGCCGAACGTTTCGAAGAGACCAAACAGGTGATCGGCGGCATCGCCTACCCCGCCCACAAGTACGGCAAGGTCCTCTATGAAGCCGCCTGAACAAATCCGAGCCGAACTCGCACGGCAGTGGCTCGATCGAGCGGAGGCAGACTGGCGACTGTGCCACCGCCTGATGGGGGACCCGGAGCCATACCTTGAAGCCACCGCATTCCACTGCCAGCAGGCGGCTGAGAAGTATCTCAAAGCCTACCTGACCTGGCACCAAACCGAGTTCCCCAAGACACACGATATCAAGCACCTCATCGAGCTGATCGGATCGTGCGATAAGGCCCTGGCGGAGAACATTGAGGAGGCCGTGTCGTTGACGCCCTATGCCGTGGAGTACCGCTACCCAGGAGACCACCCGCAGCTCACCGCCCACGAAGTGGCTCAGGCACTTACGGTAGCCGATCGCGTTCGCAACGAAATCGGCACTTCCCTCCGCGACGAACTCGACCTTTGACGGCACGCCATCGAGAATTCCATTGAAGAAAACCGCCCTGTCGCGCATCTCTATACTTAGGGACAACCCGGAGGGCCAAAGAGATGCGTGCCGAGGACCAAACAGAAAACGAAGACAAACGCAGCCGCCGCAAACGGAAGGCGAAGGCGGTTGCGCGCGTGGCCTCCCTGATCGCCGCGTGCATCTTTCTTCCGATCTTCCTGACCGCCATCGCAGTCGGTTACCTCTCCTGGATCGGCATTCTCGTCGGCATCATCTACTTGGCCCCCGGTATCGTTTCGCCTGTGGCCGGCTTCGCAGGCAAGAAACGTCTCGAAGGGCTTCTCGGCTGGCTCAGCGGCGGCATGCCCATTCTCCTGGCTCTGGCTGTGAGTGTCGCGGCCATCTGGCCCGTGGACGATGGCAAACAGTGGAGGCCCTACCGATTCGATGACGAATTCGCCGCCCTGGAAGCCGAACGGGCCATCCCCGACCAAGAGAATGCAGCCATCCGCTGTGCCCCCCTGTTCGCCAAGCTGGATGTGAATGACCGGCCTGATTTCTTCTTCAGAGCAGGCCGAGTGCGCGATGAATTCTCCAAGAACCCATGGAACGGCGCGAAACACCCCCAAGCCGCACAATGGCTGGACGGTTATTCCTGGGTCGTTGACGAACTCGTCCAGGCTCGTGCCGCTGGTCCATTCCGCTGGTCTCTCCAGGCTGATCGCTACGACGACTATACCGTCCCCTACGAGGCGCTGCGCCGTAGCATCAACCTTCTCATGGTCTCGGCCAATCGCGACTTCGGTGAAGACCGCCTTCACAACGCCATCGCGAAGTACGCCTGTACGATCAGGATCACCCATGATCTGCGTCAACAGACGCAGCCGGTAGATGTTTTGGCTGGCTTGGGCTTGGAGAAGGATGCCCTGCCAATGATCTGCCATGTGTTGGTCCGATACGGTTTGTCCGACGAGGACATAACGTTAATCACTGGATGCTTGCCTTCGACAAACGATCTATGGCCCGAGATGTGCGAACAGCTCTTCCGATTGGAGAAGCTCCAGTATATGAACCTCTTGGCGCGAGCCTATGAAAGAAATGAACAAGGGCGCGTTCGCTTTGCCAGATGGTACAGTCCGACCGCGAAGAACGAACAACTGGCGGAAGAAGACCAGCACCTGGGGCGGTGGTTACTTGTGTACTGGCCGATGAACATGCCGCGCGATCCGAAGCGCCTGCATCGTATGGCCGACCACGATTTCGGGCAGTTCACCTGTCTCCTTGAGGCGGATGGCGCACCGCCCCTGATCCACGAAGAGCGAATGAGCTGGACCAACATGTGCAAGGTGGCAGCCAACTTCCACCGGTGGCTGGCAGAGATCATCTTCTTTGATGGATCGGAATACGCGATGATACGCTGTCTTCAGAGGGCGCAGGTGACCCGCCGACGTGGGACATGGCTGGTCGTGGGCCTGCGCCGGTATCGAGATAAACACGGCTCGTGGCCCAAGTCACTTGACGCGATTGTCGAGTATGTCCCGGCGGAGGCCTTTCTTGATCCGACCAGCGGCGCACACTTCGTCTACGCGTTGGAGGGCGACGATTTCACGCTCTACAGCATTGGCCTCAATCGCACCGACGACGGCGGTCGCCACCGCTATGTCAAGGCTCAGGACAAACTCGAGGACGACATCGCCATCTGGCCACCTCACGTCCCGGAACCTCCGCGGGAAGAGTCGTCAGAGACAATGATCAGAGAACTCAAGGCCATCTACGGCGAAGAGTACGTTAGACGCATCCAGACGGACACCAACGCTCCGTAGGTTGGGCACTTTCGGCAGAACAGATCCGCATTTCACGCGTCTATACCGGAGGATACTTCAGAGTTTGGAGCAATGGAACACGACAAGCCACAACTGGAAGACGTCGGGCGTCCCTGGCGTCGGCGAATCGCCCTTGCGATCCTGGTCATCCTGGCGCTTGCGCTGGCGGTGAGTCTCCTGTGCCCCACCAGGCAGGGAGGACTGGCCGCGACGGGGAGGGCCGAAAACGTCGAAACCTGAGGACGTCAACGACGTATAGGTCTGTGGACAGGCAACCGACAAAGGCGAAAGGGTACGGATGAAACGACTGCATCTTTCGGCGACGGACAAGAAGATTTTCGGGGTTTGTGGCGGGATCGGGGAGACCTATGACATCGACCCGACCCTGGTCCGGCTTGTCGTGGCGTTCCTGTGCTTCGCCACCGCGATCGTCCCGGTGGCGCTGACCTATCTGGTCGCCTGGGCGATCATGCCCAAAGACGCCTGACGCCGACGCGCCCCGTGGGCAAGGGCGAATCATGATTCGCCCCTACGGGACCGCCAGTTCTTCGTGCTCGCTGCTGACCACCAGGTTTTGCTCGTCGATCAGGTTGAGGTAGTAGACGGTGACACCTTCGGGCAAGATGGCGGAGGCCTTGCCGGGCTCAAGCGTCGCCGGGATCGTCTGCCAGTTTCGCTCCTGCCATTTTCCCGTGTCGGTCGTATAGTTCAGCTCCGCCTTGACGACCAGAACCTCGCTCGTGAAGGTGACCCACACGTCGCAACCACGCCGGCCTGTACTGGTGATCCGCGCCAGAGGGCGGCCGTCTTTGAGGATCGCATCGGCCATCGCACGAATCTCCCCGGGGTTCTCGCCGGGCCCACCGTGTGCATGGGCCATCCGCACACGCAGGCAGAGCGTCCTTGCCGATTGCGGCCGGCGATACGATTTCTGGAGCGAGTCCATCGGATACGCGAAATCGTTCGTCCCCGTCACCCACAGCATCGGCATTTTTGCCTCGGGCAAGTACCCCGACGGGTCCCACTGTTCGAGCCACAGCTTGGCCTTCGCTTCGCCCAGGTTCTCGAATGTGCCCAGCCACGTCGAGTTGTCGCCGAGAAACCCGCACCCATATACCGGCGCCGCGAACTTGAACCGATCGTCGACGCCCGCGACGATACAGGTCAGATACCCGCCCCACGAGATCCCGGTGACGCCCGTCCGCTCGGCATCCACTTCCGGCATCGACCGAATCAGCGAGTGCGCCAGGATCACATCGGCGACCGCGTGATACGTCCATTGATCTTCGACGGGCCAGTCGAGCTGATCGAACCCGCCCCAGCCGGGTGGGCCACCCCGCTCGTGACGCGGATGGTCCCGGTAGCCTCCGCTGCTGATGCAGCCGCACGTGTCCATCGCAATCGCCGCGTAGCCCCGCTCGACCCACAGCTTCACCCACGAAATGAACGCCGAACCCCCACCCCCGTGCACCAGCACCATCGCCGGGACCTTCTGCCCCTCCGCTATCTCGGGCACACCATAATACACAAACACCCGCGTCGCCTCCCCCTTCCAGCGAAGCCCTTCATAGAAAATCGCCTCCACCCCCTCGACGCTCCGATTCGGGTCCGCCCACACCCGAGGCGTCTCCGACAACGCCGCCATGTCCCACCGCACCGCCCCCGCCGCATCAACCCCGGAGAGGACAATGCTCGTCGTCGCCACAACCACGCAAACAGCATGAAAAAGCTTCATGAGGCCCCTTCTTTCGCTGTGGGCAGTATGGCCGAGCCTGAACGGTCGCAAGCCCGTGCCACTATGCCTTGCTCGGCGTCCTCATCGCCACAAAACCCTCTGCTGTGGCCTCGAATCGATTGAGTCCAAAACTGTCAAATTCGTCTTGGATCGCTGGCGACCACTCGACCCCAATGATGTTGAGAACAGAATAGGGAGGATCATGGGAAAACTCGCCGTGGTGCAGGTCCACGGTAGACAGAATGGAGACGAGTCGGTCTTCCGGCGCAGCCTGGGGGGTAAACCTGAACGACGTGACGTCGGCGCGTTCACGCCACAACGCTTGAACCACGAGACGATTGACTTCCGAAGCAACCACCCAGACCGGCTCATCAACCGGTAGTTCACGAAGCCGCTCTCCATACTCCGGATCGACGACAACGTGAACGCGATACAGATTCTCACTCATGCTCACCTCCGAATGCTGATCCCTCTCCTTCTGCTTGGACTTGCTCGCCCGCACCATCGCCAAAGCACAATATCCCGCCGGAACGGTTTGACAGAAACAAGAGAAAGGTCAGGTTCGGGCATTGCGGAAGATCTCCGTGACTTTGTTCTGGACCTGTTCTTCGGTCCAGTCGGGGTGTTGCTGGCGCAGCCACGAGGCCTTGAGCCGGCGGGCGGACCAGTACAGACTCATGGACAGCTTGAGCTTCTTCTCAGGCGTCATCTTCCTGAAGATCTCGATCTGGATTTCCCGCGTGTTCACGCACATCTCCGGATTCGTCATGTCTTGCTGATTGTATCCGCAACCGAACCCTACGCCAACGGTTTAGGTAATGGCAATTCGCGAGCGGGGTGGCAGCCTCAAACGCCTTGGCGTTGGGGGATGGCGAACTAGCGGTCGTCGACCATCAGACGGCGGGTTCCTGCTGGGTCAGGCAGTGGAGGGTGCCGAGGCCCCAGACCAGATCGACGGCGTGGATGCCCACGACCGGCCGGTCGGCAAACAGTTCGGCCAGGATGCCCAGGGCGATGCGGTCGTTCGGGTCGTTGAATGTCGGCACCAGGACCGCGCTGTTGGCGATGTAGAAGTTCGCATAGCTGGCGGGCAGCCGCTGGCCGTCCAGATACAGTGGCTCCGGCATCGGCAGGCGCACGATCTCGATTCGCGAGCCGTCATGGAGCCGGTAGCCTTCGAGGCGCTCGCGGTTCTCTTCGAGGATTCGATGGTTCTCATCGGCCGCGTTCGGCTCCTGGCACAGCACGACCGTCCCGGGCGACACGAACCGGCACAGGTCGTCGACGTGCCCGTGCGTGTCGTCGCCCACGATCCCGCGCGCCAGCCAAAGCACGTGGCCGGCGCCGAGATAGTCGCGGCAGACCTGCTCGATATCGCCCCGGCTCAGCGTCGGATTGCGGACCTGCACCTTGTCGTCGAGCAGACACTCCTCGGTGGTCAGCAGCGTGCCGCAACCGTTGACGTCGATCGCCCCGCCTTCGAGAACGACGTCCTCGCCGTCGTGGCGGACGTGGAAGATTCGCCGGCCCATCGTCTCGGCGACCCGCTCGGCAATATGGCAGTCGAGGTCCCAATCCGGATACTTGGCCCACGCGTTGAAACGAAATCTCGCAATCGCGACTTCCCTCGGCTCATCCCGGCGAACGAAAATCGGTCCGAAGTCGCGCGTCCAGCCGCGATTGGTCGGGAAGCGGAAGAACTCGACGCGACCGAGGTCCACGCCCACTCGCTTGAGAATCCGGCGGACCTGCGTCTCATGCTGCTCGGAGTTGACGAGGATGCGGACGATCTCGCCGGGAGCGATCTTGCGAACGATCTCGCCGTAGACCCAGTGGATTGGAGCGATCTTGCCGGGCCAATCGGTGCGATTGTGCGGCCAGCCAAGCCAGGTCGCCTCGTGCTTGTCCCATTCGGCGGGCATACGGAACCCGCTCGCAGCCGGCGTGTTACTCTCGTGCGTCTTCATGGCTCGTCGCTGAACCTTTCGGTGATGCGGCCGTAGGCGTCGATCCGCCGGTCCCGCAGGAACGGCCAGTTCCGCCGCACGTCTTCGATCCGGGCCCGGTCCACCTCGGCGATCACCACCTGCTCGCTGCCCGCATCGGCCTCGGCAATCACCACGCCGAACGGGTCGCACAGGAACGTGCCGCCCCAGAACTCGATGCCGGCCGCGTCCTCGCTTGGTCTTTCCAGTCCCGTGCGATTGACGGCGGCGACATACACGCCGTTGGCGATGGCGTGGGCCCGCTGGATCGTGCGCCAGGCGTCGTGCTGCGATACGCCGAACGTATCCTTCTCGTGCGGGTGCCAGCCGATGGCGGTCGGATAGAACAGAATCTCAGCGCCCTGCAGCGCAGTAAGCCGGGCGGCCTCTGGATACCACTGGTCCCAGCAGATCAGCGTCCCGATGCGGCCGACGGGCGTATCGAACGCCTTGAACCCGAGGTCCCCCGGCGTGAAGTAATACTTCTCGTAATAGCCCGGATCGTCGGGGATGTGCATCTTGCGATAGAGCCCCGCCATCTCGCCCTGGGCATCGAGCACGACGACGCTGTTGTGGTAGAGCCCCGCCGTACGGCGCTCGAACAGCGACGCGATCACCGTGACCTGCCGGGACTTCGCAATTCTGCCCAGCGTCTCGGTCGATGGGCCGGGGATGGACTCGGCCAGATCGAACAGGGCCGGGTCCTCCCGCTGGCAGAAATAAGGCGAGCCGAACAGTTCGGGCAGACAGATGACCGCCGCACCATCGCGCGCCGCCAATTCGACCAGTTCGACGGCCCGGGCGAGGTTGTCGTCCGGATCGGGCGTCGTCGCCATCTGGATCAGCCCTACCGTATATTTGTCGTGCGTCTGCATGCCCGCCATCTTACCGCCCGCCCCACCCCTCTTCAACCTCCGACCCCGCGCTTTCGCCGTTCGTAGTGTGCCCGTTAGGGCATATTCCGCTCAGAGAAAGTAACGCCTTACGGCGTCACTACGAACGGCGGGTGGGATATCTTCAAAGCCCCCTTCGCGCCAGGAAGTTCTCGTTGTATAGTCTTCTCCACGATACGAGCCGGCAACGAAACCGGCGTCCGACGGCCATCAACCCGCGGCGCGAGGAGAAGACCATGGGCAGTACGAACAACGTATACATCGATCAGTTGAAGCACCACATCGGCAAGGAAGTCACCCTGCGGGGCTGGGTGTATAACAGCCGGGCCAGCGGCAAGATCCAGTTCGTCATCCTGCGGGACGGCACCGGGCTGTGCCAGTGCATCGTCGAGAAGGCAAGCGTGCCGGAGGAGCTGTTCGATCGGATCAAGCACCTGGGCCAGGAGTCGTCGCTGAGCCTGACGGGAGTCGTCCGCGCCGACGAGCGCAGCGTCGGGGGCCACGAACTGGCCGTGACCGACGCACAGATCGTCGCCCCGGCCGAAGGCTATCCCATCACGCCCAAGGCCCACGGCGTCGATTTCCTGATGCGCCACCGCCACCTGCATTTCCGCTCGCAGCGACAGTGGTGCATCGGCAAGGTCCGCCACACGGTGGTCGATGCGATCCGCCGCTTCTTCAACGACAACGGCTTCACCCTGGTCGATACACCCATCTTCACGACGGTCGTCGGCGAGGACCAGACCTCGCTGTTCGAGGTGGACTACTTCGGCAGCCCGCTGCACCTGACGCAGACGGGCCAACTCTATCTCGAATCGGCGGCGATGAGCTTTGGCCGCGTCTATTGCTTCGGGCCCACGTTCCGCGCCGAGAAGAGCAAGACCCGCCGGCACCTGACCGAGTTCTGGATGGTCGAGCCGGAGGTGGCCTTCATCGACCTGCCCGGCCTGCTGGAGTTGGCCGAGAACTTCGTCTCATATATCGTCCGCCGCGTGCTCGAGGACAACCGCAGCGAACTCGAAGCGCTCGGCGCCGATATCCCGCTGCTCGAACAGATCCAGCCGCCCTTCTACCGGCTGACCTACAGCGAAGCCGTCGAGATCCTCAAAGGCCCGAAGACCGTCGAGTTCATGGCCCGCGACCTGGCCGACCTTCAGAGCGAAAAGACGCAGATGGAGGCACGGATCGCCGAACTGGAGCAACAGCAAGGCGGGCAGATCAAGCAGTGGCAGAAGGACAAGATCGCCGCCGAACTGATCGACTTGCGGAGCGCGCTGGCGGAGACCGAGACCAAAATCGAGAACAACCCCAAGCACGCGCAGCTCGCCGCCGAGTTCGCCTGGGGCAAGGACCTCGGCGGCTCCGACGAGACGATCATCTCGCGGATGCACGACAAGCCCGTCTTCGTGACGCACTACCCGCGCGAGGCCAAGGCGTTCTACATGAAGACCGACCGGGCCGACGAGCGGGTGGTGGAGAATTTCGACATGCTCGCTCCGGCGGGGTTCGGCGAGATCATCGGCGGCTCGGTGCGCGAAGACGACTACGACCGCCTGCTGGCGAAGATTCACGAACAGGGGCTCAGTCCCGAGACCTACAACTGGTACCTCGATCTGCGCAAATACGGCTCGGTCCCTCACGGCGGGTTCGGCCTCGGCGTCGAACGAACCCTCGCCTGGATCACCGGCGAAAAGCATATCCGCCAGTGCATCCCCTTCCCCCGCATGATGGACAAAGTCTACATCTGAACGAATGCAAAGGCAGGCGTGTCCAGCCGTGTGGGGCACTGGAGACTGCGTATTCTCCACGGCGGCTGTTGATTGCGAGAGCACGAAGTGGTATACTGAGGGCCGTCAGAGTGCAGTGGAGCATGAAACCATGACCGCCAAAGAGAAGATCAGAGAGTTGATAGAGACACAGCCGGACGATTCGTCCTATGATGAAATCCTGCGCGAGTTAGCGTTCGAGCGCATGGTCGAACGCGGTCTGTGCGACATCCGCAACGGCCGCGTGGTCTCCAACGAGGAAATGGGCAAGCGAATCCAGCTATGGCAGAGCTGAGATGGACCGAAGAGGCCGCCATCTGGCTTGAGGACATTTACCGCTACATCGCGCAAGACAATCCGCAGGCGGCACACCGTGTCGTCACCTCCATTTACGAGAAGGTCCAGATGCTGCGCCGCTTCCCGCGTCTGGGCCATGCACATCGCTGTGAGCCGGAAGGCGAGATTCGGATTCTCCTTTTCGGGCACTACCGCATCGCCTACCTCATCCACACCGACGGCCTGATCGAGATACTCGGCGTCTTCCACACAGCCCTCGATATCGGCCGCTATCTCTGACAAGGATAGCCCCCACGAACACCGGCATAGGATGGGCAACTCGTTCGCTCGTGGCGACCCTGCGCCATTAGATGATCGGCGAAGAGCACATCCGCCAGTGCATCCCCTTCCCCCCATGATGGACAAGGTCTACATCTGAGACCATTGAGAAGGGGCGTTGCCCTATGCATCGCCATGTTAGCGCCAGGTGAAGGTGTGAAAGCGATGCGTGGTTCCGTCCCATTCGGCGAGCAGAAATTCGTGGCCAAGGATAGCCGTATCGGGTTTGGCTGCCTGCTTCTGTAACCATCGACGCATCTCGGGCAATACGCAATCTCGGAATCTTTCTCGCGCCTCCGGCGGATAGATCTCCTTGCGCATGGCATACGCGGAAAACCGACCTTCTCGCTGTGGACTGTACGCCGCCTCGCATACAACAGCGCGCTCGATTAGGCACGAACGAGGTTGAGTGCGCCGGTCGAAACCAGAAAAATGCCTGGAAGGGTAGCCCAGGCCAATCCATTTTAGCCCGAGATCGCCAAACGCCGCTTCTGCCTGGCGTCTGGTGCAGGCATAGTATTCGGTCTTCTGCAGATACTCCACGCGCACATTTGTCTCACTCTCGCCGCTCCGCTCCATGCGAATTCTCCCACTCCACCTCCCCAGCTTTCGGCCCTTCGTAAGATAGACTGTAAAGCAGGCTTTGGTCCATTCGAGACCCCTTGCCAAAGGCGGGCACCAGGCGCTCACGCCGTCTTGCGAAGCGAGCGCACAGCGATAAGATCGCTGTCCACAACCTGACGGACATCCGCCTCTTTCAACGTGACCAAGGCTTGCGTTCTTCCCGCCGCGGTCACGAACTCGACCTCCAGCCCGTCGGGTTCATAGACCTGCACCACGGCCCCCAGATCTCCCTGCTTGAGTCCGAACTCGGACACGTCCTTGTTCAGCACAACCGTGTCTAAGGTCTTAAATCTCATCGTCTTTCTCCAGGATACGCGGTCACGAATCGTGGAACCGTTTCGCCAACCAACACAATCCAGATGCTGATGACTTCGCTTGCCTTTCCCGTCGGCCCTTCTATCTTACCACGAATCTCATACTTCTTGCCATGCGAAATCTCATGGCGAAATACGGCGTCCTTGGTTAGATGCTGCCGACGAAGGTCGATCTAGAATTGCGTCCAATTCGCCTGTGTATAGCCCAGAGAGGCAAAGAAAGCCGCCTTGAACCGACCTACCGGATGCGAGGGTGACAGCAGGTAGTCGCGCAACTTCTCTGCGTCAATGATGGCTCTGTCACCTTCCGGCAGCTTCACAGAATATGCTCTCCTTTGACCGGAGGTTGAATCCAACCGACCGATACCCCATTTCGCCCGTCCTGCCAACCTGGCAACCTACCACGAAAGAGCACCATGGGCAAGGTCCACATTCGAACAGAGGCGAGAGACGGACTACCGCAGTATCCCCTTCATGATGTTCGTGAATCGAGTGTTGCTGATGGGGTGACAGGCGACCACCTTGCCGTCGTGGACGATGCAGAAGGTCCCGAAAGGACACGGGCTGTTCTGAGCTTCCTCACAACTGCCTAACGTAACGATACGGGGCTGGAGGCCGAAAACCGTCCTGGCCGTCCCGGCCATCTCCGCGACGTTCTTCACGGAATAGGGGCACTGATCGGCGCGAATGATCGTGAGTCCCCGGCGGTAAGGACTCAGCCTTTTCGCCTCGTCGCCCTTGAACTTTGGCACAGGGGCATTTTTGCAGAAGCGAGTCACGACCAACTCGAAGTCAGGCGGCGCGGTGTCGACCACCGTGAAGCCGTGTTTGGCGAAGATGGCCTTGCCCGCCATGAAGGAACCTTTTCGGGTCACCGCCGCGACGCCGTGCATCTTCCGCTTCTTTGCCTCCTCCAGGCACGCCTGGAGCAGAAGCGAACCATAGCCTTTCCCTTTGTAGGCCCTCTTGAAACCCACGAAGATGCAGTGAATGAACATGTATCCGCCGGCATCTACCGGTCGCCAGCAGTATTCGCCCGGAAGGTATTCGATCATGCCCTGCGTACCATCCTTGTCTGAAAACAGGGTCTTGACCTTCAGCCCTTCGGGCCAGCGAGCCTTCAGCCACGCGACCTTCTCCGAGAATCCCGCGCGTTGGATGTTCTTGTACCCGCACACCCCATATTCGAGGATGTTATCTGCGTTCGTGTCAACTACGTGAACGTCTTCCATCGGCGATGCCTCCTACAGGCAAACAGGACCGAGGACCAGCCCCATTTCTGCGCATCTCTATACGAACAGACCCTCTCCGTCAAGACGTTGTGTCTTCACATCTGCAGGTGCAAACGCACCCGCGCTTGGATCACCGAAGAAAAACACATTCCCTTTCCCCGCATGATGGACCAAGTCTACATCTGACGAGAGGCTGTCGCACCGCCGGTGGCAGCCTCAAGGCCGGCAGGGCTTGGGGATGGTGTTGGCTCTGAGCGTGGGGTGCTGCTTGCGCGCGGCCGTCAGTCGCTGACGGTTCGGGTGGCTTCGGCGAGGGTGGCTTGGCCGTCTACGGTCCAGGCGATGGCGGCGATGCGGTATGGGCCGGGGCGGTCGTAGGTGTGCTCGACGGTGCGGCCGGTGCGCGGGACGCCGTGGCCGAGGTCCCAGAGGACTTCGCTGAAACGGGCCGGGTCGAAGCCTTCCAGTTCGAACGTCACCGGCCGGCCAGTGGTTGGGTTGGCGGATATCCGGATCGCCAGATCGGGCAGCGACCCCTCATCCAAACCCTTGCTCGTCAGGGCGTTGTCACCGCCCTGGTTGCCCGAGACGTCGTTGGCCTGCCAGAAAAGATGGTCGCCGCGAAAGACACCGGCTATGGCCGGGCCGGCATTATCCTGGATGACGTTCTCGATGAACGTCAGGCGGTCGAGGTTCGGTCCGCCCAACTGGATGCCGGCGCCACGGTTGCCGACGATCCGATTGGCGTGCAGGACCATCCCGAATGCGTTGCCGTTGAAACGAAAGCCATGTCCGGCGGCGCCGGGGTAGAGCGACCGGTCGGACTTGCGGGTCTGCTCGAAGACGTTTCGATGGAAGTACATGCGATGCGCGCCGCCCTCCTCGCCCTGGATCTGAGCGCCCCAGGTCTGGCAGCCGGCCATGCGGTTGCGGGCCCAGTAGGCGAGGTCCTTGCGGGCGCGGTTGGAGACGGAGATGCCGATCTGGTTGCCGCCGGAGGCGACGTTGTCGGTCATCACGACGCGTCGGCTGTTGACCAGTTCGAGAACGTAACTGCCGATGCGGGCAGTGTCCTCGGCGCCGGTGATCGTGTTGCGTCGAACGGCGACGTCTTCCTGGCCGTCCACACTGATCCAGTGATCGACGCTGTTGTCCTCGATGACGACGCACCGGCCGCTGCCCCAGACCTCGATGCCCAGGCCGGGTCCGGCGAAGCCGAACTCACGGACGCGGTTCTGCAGGATCTGCGTATCGGTGCTGCCGTGCGTGGTGAGAATGCCACCGCGACCGAAGCCGCTCAGGTCGTTGTCCACGATCGCGTTGCCCTGTCCGCCCTTACCGATGCGGATACCCGCCCCCCACTCCGAATCGCGGCCGATGTTGCGGATTTCCAGGAGCGCGAAGACGCTGTCGGTCACGTTGGCGCTGGCGTAGATGCCGTGTGGCCCGAACTCACCGGAGCCGGGGATGTCGCGGATACACAGTTCCTCCAGCCGATGGCCACTGCCGTTGGACATGACGATGCCCTGTGAAACGCAGCGATTGCCGGCCCCATCGAGCGTGAAGCGGGCCAGGCGAACGTTCGAGACGTTCCGGACGATCAGCATCGGGCCAGCCTCGCCGGCGGTCGAACGCAACACGGTCCGGTCCTTGCCCCGGCCGACCAGCGTCAGGGGCTTGTCGATGACCAACGGGCGGTCCAGCTCGAATGTGCCGACCGGCAGTTCAATGGCGGCGCCCATGCCGGCAGCCTCGACGAGCGCGTGGATCGACGGCGGTGGATCAGCGACAGCCCAACCGGTTCGTGCAATCACCACGGCAATCCACATCACCGGCCCAACAACCACAGCCCACTTGCGAAACGGGACCATGCCATCCTCCTCATTGTTCTCGGAAGTCGATCTTCAACACACATCGGCCCTCCACTCTGTGCCGCGTATACTGGCTTGGCCTCGCGGCCAGCATACCACAGTGCCAAGCGGCCCTGCAAGCCAACAACGGCGGTGTCTTCGGGCAACAAGCCAGGATCGGACCAGGAGAGGAACCCGCCTGCGCATTGGCAGACTCTGCTATGAGGAGTGTAGCCTGCGACCTGGGGGCCCGACGACACGGGGTCGAGTCTGAATTCGTTTTGCCTGTGGCGTGCGGCTGCGGTATGCTCTGGCTCGATGTGGGTATCAGGATAGGGGTCTTATGGAAATCAGGATTGACAGCTTGCTCGAAGGGGCCCGGCGGGCGCGGGGGACGGTGGTGATCGTGGATGTGTTCCGAGCGTTCACCACGGCGGCGGTCGCATTCTCACGCGGGGCGGCCAGGATCATCATGGTTGCCGAGCCCGACGAGGCGCTGGCTTTGAAGGCCCGCGGCCTTGGGGATCTGTGCGTGGGCGAGGTCAACGGCATCCAGCCCGAAGGTTTCGACTTCGGCAACTCCCCTTTCGAGATGGCCGGTGCAGACCTCGAAGGCAAGATCGTCATCCAATCGACACGGGCCGGCACCACAGGCGTCGCGGCTGCAACGGAGGCATCGGCGGTCTACACCGCATCGTTCGTTGTCGCCAGGGCCACCGCCCGCGCGATCCTGCGGGACAACCCATCGCTGGTGACAATCGTCGCAATGGGATGGAACGCCGACCTGCGGACCGACGAAGACGAACTCTGCGCCCTCTACCTGCGCAACCTGCTGGAAGGCCGCGACCCCGACCCCGGCGCCCTGCGACAACTCGTACAGGCCAGCGGCCAGGTCGGCAAGTTCTACGACCCCGCCCAGCCGCACTTCCACCCCGAAGACTGCGAGATGGCGCTCGACGTCAACCGGTACCACTTCGCCATTCGTGTGGCCCACGAAAACGGTCTGCTCGTTGCGAGGCCGCACACATGATAGCGTGGACAATCCAGAGACTGCTGGCGTGGATCACCGAGTACCTGACGAAGAACGGAGTCGATGCCCCACGTCTGAGCGCCGAGATGCTTTTGAGCCACGTGCTCGGTCTCAAGCGGATCGAGCTGTATACGCAGTTCGACCGCGTCGTTGAGAAAGACGCGCTCGACCGGTTGCACGATCTGGTCAAGCGGGCGGGCCTTCATGAGCCTGTTGCATATCTAATCGGTCGGACGGGATTCTATTCGCTCGAAATGGAGGTCACCGCCGACTGCCTGATCCCCCGGCCGGAGACCGAACTGCTCGTGCAGCGGGCAATCGAATTCCTGCGCACGCGTGAGGGACAGCAGCATGTCTGCGATCTGTGCACCGGGTGCGGCTGCATCGCCATCGCCATCGCCAAGGGCTGCCCCAACGCCCGCTTGGTGGCTACGGACCTCTGCGATAAGGCCCTTGCCGTGGCCGCGCAGAACGTCGCTAAACATGGCCTCCAGGAGCGAGTGGAACTGCTCTGCGGCGATTTGTTCGACCCGCTCGTGCCGCAGCTCGACGCAACACAATGGGACCTGATCGTGTGCAACCCGCCCTACGTCAGTGCCGCCGAGTATGAGACACTCGACAAGAACGTCAAGGACTATGAACCACCGACGGCGCTGCTGGCCGGCGCCGACGGCCTGGACCTCTACCGGCGCATCGCCGAGCAGATCGACCGCTTCCTCAAACCCGACGGCGCCCTGCTGTTGGAGATCGGCTATTCCCAAGGCCCCGCCGTGCGCGACCTGCTCGAACGAACCGCCCTGTTTGCCACTATCGCCATTGAGAAAGACCACCAGAACCAGGACCGCATCGTCATCGCCCGCAGAACGGGCGACGGTGAAGACGCCGGCCCGTTGCTCTCCGATGGGTCAGTATGAGATCACGGTGTGGATGGCGTGAGGAGCGAGGACCTTGCGACCCGGCAGGTCGGTCAATTCGATCAGACAGGTGATGCCCACGATGTCGCCGGCGACCTTCTCGATGAGGTCGCAAGCGGCCTTCATCGTGCCGCCGGTGGCGAGCAGATCATCGACCATCAGGACCTTGGCGCCGGCAGGCACCGCGTCGCGATGGATTTCGAGCGTGTCGGTGCCGTACTCCAGATCGTAGGTGATGCGCTCGGTCTCAAAGGGCAGCTTGCCCTTCTTGCGAATCGGCACGAAGCCGGCATTGAGCCGGGCGGCCACCGCCGTTCCGAAGATGAACCCCCGGGCCTCAACGGCCGCGACGTGCGCGATGCCCACGTCCTTGAACGGAGCGCACATGGCGTCGACCGCCGCCCGCAATGCCTGCGGATTGCCCAGCAGCGGCGTGATGTCACGAAATAAAATCCCCGGCTTCGGCCAGTCCGGGATGTCACGGATGTACCGCGCCAACTCCATGCGTTCCCTCGCAATCCAAAGAGACAGGCGTCTATTGCCCATCGGTCCGATTTCCGGTCGCCACGACGGCACGTCGGCAACCGATTCCATGCACCGATGGTACCTCGTGATCCGCAGACCGTAAACCGAAATCCTGTCCGGTTCTATTCGCCTTCCATGTACTCGTAGAGCCGAGTCAGGGCATCACGCCGAATCTGCCGAATCCGCTCGCGCGTCAGACCCATCTTCTTGCCGATCTCCTTGAGGGTCAGCGCCCGACGTCCGCCCAGACCGTAGTGGAGCTTCAACACGTCGGCTTCACGCGGGTCGATTTCATCGAGCAGTTGCAGCGCCTTGAGCTTCTGCTCATATTCCACGAGCGGGTCTTCGGGCCGGCCGGCATGCTCGTCTTCCAGAGTCAACTCCATCCCGTGCCCCTCGTCCGAGTCATCGCCGTTGAGACTGTCGCTCGCACTGCCAAGCACCTCGACAATGCGATGGATCACCTTGGCCTTGCGAAGCGGAAGATGCATCAGGGCGGCCATTTCCTCGACGGCCAGCTTGCGTCCCATCCGACTCTCGGCCTCCGAGGCCGTGTGACGCCACTGGTTGATCAGCGTGACCATATAAGTGGGGACATGCACCGGCTGAATGTTCTCCAGCAGAGCCCGCTTGATGCTCTGCTTGATCCACCACGCCGCGTACGTGCTGAACCGCGTGCCCCGCTCCGGATCGAAATAGTCCACCGCCTTGATCAGGCCGAGGTTTCCTTCCTCGATCAGATCGCCCAGGCTCATGCCGCGTCCGGCGTACTTCTTCGCGATGTTCACCACCAGCCTCAGGTTGCTGCGGACCAGCATCTCGCGGGCCCACGGATCGTTGTCTTCAACGACCTTGGTACCCAGCTCGTACTCCTCTTCCCAGGTCAACAACGACGCTTCGTCTATCTCCTTGAGATAGTCCTTCAATGTCACGTCGAAAACGATAGTACCCTCCTGCCCGACTGGAAGTCTCTCGACCCCAGCCATCGAAGGCCAATTCGGTTAGGACCCATCCTCCGTGTGTTTGCCCTGCGGCGTCCAACCCGCATCATCGTGCGGACTTCAACGACAGTCCGGTGAGCCAACTACACCGTCAGTATCGGCCTTCGAGGTCGCCGGGTTTAGCAGACCGGTGACGCAACTTCAGGCATATTTGCCGAGCCCCTCCCGAGGATGCTCAAATTCGCCCTTTGGGCCCCATAAAGGGCCTGCCAAGAGAGGTAGCCGCAACAAATTCGGACGTTCCTGCTTCAGAACGGCCATGGAAGGTCCTCTGGCGGGCGAGAGGGAGAATCACAAAAAGGGCCTGCGTCGCGTAAACGCAGGCCCCGTGAG
>Ga0209722_1000759_pt1 | contig 32765 bp, 20 predicted proteins | sample BioC12SIPDNA_2_FD_185745 | JGI IMG/M metagenome (GOLD analysis project Ga0209722, IMG submission 185745) | Anaerobic biogas reactor microbial communites from Washington, USA - Biogas_R1_A C12 SIP DNA (SPAdes) (version 2) | ecosystem: Engineered > Bioreactor > Anaerobic > Unclassified | place... | reverse complement strand
TGTTGACAACGGTGTTGATGGGTCTGAACTCGAAGTCGTCGGTCTCGCCGTAGCCGCCGGTCAGGCCGAGGATGTTGCCGTGCGGCCAGTCCACGAGGTCTCGCAGTCTGCCGTTGAAATGGATCGACTGGAGGACCTCATCGGTGACCAGGTCGGTCTGCGTGCTGATCAGGCCGTCTTCGCGGGCCATGGCCCGCAGCGTCTTGGCCATCAGATCGTCATAGAACTGCTCGATCGAGTCAGTGTCGCCGGTGTACAGGTAGTCGGCCCAGGCCATCAGTACCGAGTGCAGTATCCACTCGGTCGGCCAGGTCGGACGCGTGATGAGGTACTCGTGCGTGTAGCGGGCCATCGTATACTCGCGATCCACGCTGTAGTGGCAGAGTTGGTTGATGTAGGCGTCGCCCTCGTAGGGAATCCGCTCGCGGTCGCCGTCGATGTAGACGCCGCAGAAGCTCGTCGCCTTGATGCTGTATTTGCACAGTTCCCAGACGTCGTTGAGTACTGGGTTGGACGAATGGAAGTGCGCGGCGTCATCATCGAACGGGTAGTGCACCACGATCTGGCGGATCGTGGACGCGTCGAGCGATGAGGGACTGTGGACGATCTCGCAATACCGGAAGGGCAACACCTCACCGACGGACGGGGGCATCTTGATCGCCTGCGGCCCGGTGTTGCGTTTGTCGGGCGGGATCGTCACTCTGTACGTGTGCGTTCCCTCCCGGAGCGTCAGAGGGATCTGCCGATAGCGCCGCGACCCGCCCGGCTCGCGGTCGATGCTGTCGGGTTCGGCGTAGACCTCGCCGAGATGGACCTCGACGCGGCGCCCGCTCGCAGGGCTGGTCAGGGTCAGCTCGACGGTACCGAAGGCCGCCTTGCCAAAGTCGATGAAATAGTGCCCGTCGGCCTTGGCCACCACCCGAACGGGCTCGACCGTCGTGGTGGTCAGCGGATATCGAGGTGTGGTGTAAGGGCCGTCCAAAGATCCCGTGCGAAACTCTTGGATTGCCGAATAGGGGCTCACCTGATCGTGCTCGTTCCAGGTTCGCACCCGCCAGAAGTAGGACCGGTGCGAGGGCAGCGGCTTGCCCGCGTACTGGATCGCACCCGACCGGGCCGACGGGGTCTTTCCACTGTCCCACATATCGCCGCGTTCCTGCTCGATTTCGTTCAAGTCGGAGGCGACGAGGACCTGGTATGCCGTCTGGGCATCGTTCTGATCGAGGGACGGCACGATCCAGCCGAAGTCCGGCCGAGAATCAGAGATTCTCGTCTTCGCCGGCTCGCTCATCAGTTCGCACATGAGGCCGGAGGGGGCCGAACGGCTTGCGGCGAAACAATGGGTGGTCTGGGGTAAGAGGATAAGGATTGCCAGCGGTAGCGTTCTTGAGCATTGCATCCAGGTTCCTGGCCGGTCTGACTTCGTCATGGCGGTCAACTCCACAGAATCTTGAACGTGAGCGTCTTAAGCGCTGTAGCGAGAAGTCGTCGGATGACGATAATACCCGTAGACCCGGATGGCGGCAACGATCGGTTGCGTGTTGGGGGAAGTTCCCTTATCATCACCGGTTTCGTGCGGCAGGGGCCGCACGGCGGAATCCCGGAGTTCGGGTGGGCGTCGGGGCAAGTCTGGGACTTGTCCCGAGGTATGAGAAGACCAATCGGCAGTCAAGAGGCCCTGAATGGACAAATACGTTTGTATCCACGGTCATTTCTATCAACCGCCGCGCGAGAATGCGTGGCTCGAAGACGTGGAGTTGCAGGATTCAGCCTATCCCTACCATGACTGGAACGCCCGGATTACCGAGGAGTGCTACCGGCAGAACGCCGCGTCGCGCATCCTCGGGCCGGACCGTAAGATCGTCGATATCGTCAACAACTATGAGCACATGAGCTTCAATTTCGGGCCGACGTTGCTGTCATGGCTCGAATCGCACGCTCCCGACGTTTACGAGAAGATCCTCGAAGCCGACCGGAACAGCCGGGAGCGCTTCAGTGGCCACGGCAGCGCCCTGGCCCAGGTCTACAACCACATGATCCTGCCCCTGTCGAACACCCGCGACAAACACACGCAGGTGATCTGGGGAATCCAGGACTTCAAGCGACGGTTCCAGCGGGCGCCCGAGGGGATGTGGCTGTCCGAGACGGCGGTGGACCTGCCGTCGCTGGAAGTGCTGGCCGAGCACGGGATCAAGTTCACCATCCTGGCGCCCCGACAGGCCAAGCGGGTCCGCAAGATCGGTGGACGCCGGTGGAAGGACGTCAACGCCAGCGACCTCGATACGAGCGTTCCCTACCTTTGCCAACTTCCGTCCGGCAAACAGATCGCTCTGTTCTTCTACAGCGGTCCGGCGTCGCACGATATTGCCTACGGCGGTTTGCTGCACAGCGGTACGAACTTTGCGGCCCGGCTCATCGACGCCTTTCCGAAGGACGGCGACGGTCCGCGGTTGGTCCATGTGGCTACGGATGGAGAGTCGTTCGGGCATCACCATCGCCACGGCGACATGGCGCTGGCGTACTGCATTCACCACATCGAGACCAACAATCTGGCGAAGATCACGATCTACGGCGAGTACCTGGAGAAGTTTCCGCCGGACCAGGAGGTCGAGATCTGGGAGAACAGTTCCTGGAGCTGCGCCCACGGCGTCGAGCGGTGGAAGAGCAACTGCGGCTGTGCGGCCGACCATGCCAGTTCCGGAAAGCAGCAGTGGCGCGCCCCGTTGCGTCAGTCCCTTGATTGGGTTCGCGACAAGACGATCCAGGTCTATCAGGACCGCATGTCCCGATACCATGCCGACCCGTGGAGGCTTCGCAACGAATACATCGCTGCGATCAACGACCGCTCTCAGGAGAACGTCGAGGATTTCATCACCCAATCGACGGGCCGATCGCTGCCTCTGGAGGACAAAGTCACGTTTCTCAAGCTCCTGGAGATGCAGCGTCACGCCATGCTGATGTACACGAGCTGCGGGTGGTTCTTCGACAACATCGCCGGGATCGAGGCGGTGCAGGTGATGCAATACGCGGCGCGCACGATGCAATTGTGCCAGGAGGTGCAGGGCTGGGACCTCGTGCCGGAGTTCAAGGAGATGCTTCAGAGCGCACCGGCCAACGTTCGTCCGTTCATGAACGGGCGAGACGTGTACGAAGCCTGCGTCGAGCCGGCCCGCATCGACTTGAACCGGGTGGCGGCGCATTTCGCGTTGAGTTCGGTGTTCGAGGAGGCCCGCGAGCGTACGACGGAGATCTACTGCTACTCGGCCACCGTGGAGAGCTCGGATCGCACCGAGGCCGGCGTGCAGGTGCTCATCACGGGCCGCGTGGCGATTCGGTCCGACATCACCTTCGAACGGCATGTGGCCGACCTGGTGGTCTTCTATCTCGGGGACCACAATCTGTTTGCCGCCGTGCGGGCGCGTATGGGTGACGAGGAATTCAACGCCGTCCGCCAGGATCTCAAAAAAGCGTTCCGAAGGAGCGACAGCAACGAGGTGATGCGTCTGATGAACGTGGTCTTCGGGGGCAAGGGCTACTCGCTGACTCACCTGTTCAAAGATCCGCAGCGTCAGATCCTCAACGAGCTTCTGGAGAGCACCTGGCAGGAGATCGAGAGTTCGTTCCGGCACATCTACGAGCACAACTACGCGATCATGCAGATGATCCGCAATATGAACATGCCGCTGCCCAAGGCCTTGTCGGCGCCGGCCGAGTTCATTCTGAACGAGGACCTCTGTGCCGAGATTCAGGCTGACGTGATCGATGTGAATCGTCTCCGCAACCTTGCCGACGAGGCGGAGCGCCTGTCGCTGAGCCTCGACAAGGAGCGACTGAGCTTCGAAGGCAGCCATCGGATCAACGACCTGATGGACCAGCTCGCCGAGCGGAGTGACGACGTGGACCTTCTGGGCTCGATCGAGGAGAGCCTCGAAATCCTTCGTACCCTCACGTCATCGCTGGACCTGCAGAACGCACAGAACGTGTTCTTCAACATCGCCAAGCGCAAGTGGCCCGCCATGAAGCGCCGCGCCGCCGCCGCCGATGAGGAAGCGGCCAAGTGGGTCGAACGTTTCGGAAATCTGGCGCACCACCTCGGTCTGGCGATCCCGTAGAACGGACGTCGGACCATCAGTCCAGTGGTGGTTCCCTGTCCCCTTATCGATAGTAGAGGTTCCTGTCATGCTCAAGCAACGATCCAGCGGCATCCTGATGCACATCACCTCGATCCCTTCGGAGTTCGGGATCGGCGATTTTGGGCCGACGACGTACAAGTTCATCGACTTCCTCAAGCAGGCCGGCCAGAACTGCTGGCAGATCCTGCCCCTGAACCATACGACCGGCAAGACGGGCCATTCCCCGTACAACTGCTTCTCGGCCTTCGCAGGTAACCCTCTTCTGATCAGTCCGGTTCTGTTGTACCGGGCGGGTCTGCTCCGGCGCGATGAGATCGCTCGGCCCCCGTCGTTTCCGGCACAGAAGGTCGATTTCGCCAAGGTCGAGCGGTACAAGCACGGACTTCTCGATCTGGCCTATCAGCGTTTCAAGGAGCGTCCGCTTCCGGCCGACTATGAGCGCTTCTGCACGGAACACCGCGCGTGGCTCGATCCGTTTGCGACTTTCGTTGCGGTCAAACGGCACTTCAAGGGTCGGCCATGGTGTGACTGGCCGGCGGCCCTGCGTGACCGGAAGGCCAGGGCGCTCAAGGCAATTGAGGCCGAGCTGGCCGACGCGATCGAGCGGGAGCGGTTCCTGCAGTACGTGTTCTATGCGCAGTATCTCGACCTGCAACGCTACTGCCACGAGCAGGGGATTCAGGTGATCGGCGACCTGCCGATCTACGTCGCCTACGACAGCGCGGACGTCTGGTCGAATCCGGAAGTATTCAAGCTGACACGGGCCAAGAGGCCGAAGTTCATTGCCGGGGTGCCGCCGGACTACTTCAGCAAGACCGGCCAACTCTGGGGCAACCCCGTCTATGATTGGGACCACGCCGAACGCACCGGGTTCGCCTGGTGGATGCAACGGATCAAGCACAATCTCCTGCTGTTCGATTTGGTGCGGATCGACCATTTTCGCGGCCTCGTCGCGTACTGGGAGGTGCCCGCCGGCCACAAGAACGCCATTCGCGGCAAGTGGGTGAAGGCGCCGAGCGAGAGCTTCTTCGGCACGCTGTTTCGCCAGGTCCCCTTCGCGGCGATCTTCGCCGAGGACCTCGGGCACATCACGGCCGACGTGCGTGAGGCGGTTGCCAAGTATCAGTTCCCTTGCATGCGGGTGCTGCAATTCGGGTTCAGCGGCGATCCGAAGCGGAACATCCACATGCCACACAACCACATCGCCAACGCTATTGTCTATACGGGCACGCACGACAACAACACGACTCGCGGCTGGTTCGAGAACGAGATAAAGGGGCCCGCGCGCAAACGCCTCTCCGATTATCTCGGCCACAAGCCGGCAGCCAGGGACATCTCGTGGGAGCTGATGCGGGTGGCGATGTCTTCCGTCGCCCGCCTGGCGGTCATCCCGATGCAGGACGTCTTGTCGCTGGGGGCCTCGGCGCGAATGAACTACCCCGCCAAGGCGTCGGGCAACTGGTTCTGGCGGATGCGCGATGGTCAGCTCACGGCGCGTCTTGCCGGGAAGTTGCGCGATCTGACCGCCACCTGCGGCCGTCTGTAGAGACGATCCGCTCCGGGGGCGGCCGAACCCGTCCCCGGACGGTTTGGATCATTCTGTCGCCGTATCGCCTGCGGCGTTCTCGTCGAGCACCTTGCGGAAGACCACGATCCCCAGTGGGGGCAGCGTGACCGACAGCGTGTAATCGAAGTTCCCGTAGAAGGACGCGGGCGAGGCCTCGATGCCGCCCATATTGCCGTGGCCGCTGCCGCCGTACTCCTTGGCGTCGCTGTTGAGGATCTCCTCCCAGAAGCCTCCGTCGGCCACGCCGACCCGGTAGTTCAATCGCGGGACCGGGGTGTAGTTGCAGATGACGGCCAGGATGCGCCGGCCCGCCTTGTCTTTGCGCAGGTAGCTGATCACGCTGTTGTCCGCGTCGTGGAAATCGATCCAGGCGAAGCCGTCGCGGTCAAAATCGGTCTCGAACAGAGCCGGTTCGCTGCGGTAGAGGTGATTCAGATCGCGCACCCACTTCTGAAGGCCCTGATGCGGCTCCTCATCGGCCAGGTGCCAGTCGAGGCTGTGCAGGTGACTCCATTCCCGATGCTGGCCGAACTCGTCCCCCATGAACAGCAGCTTCTTGCCGGGGTGGGTATACATGTATCCGAACAACAGGCGGAGGTTGGCGAGCTTCTGCCAGGGGTCGCCGGGCATCTTGCCGTAGAGCGAGCCCTTGCCGTGTACGACCTCGTCGTGTGACAACGGCAACGCGAAATTCTCCGAGAACGCATACCAGATCGAGAAGGTCAGCTTGTCCTGATGGTACTTGCGATAGATGGCGTCCTGGCTGAAGTACTCGAGCGTGTCGTGCATCCAGCCCATGTTCCATTTCATGCCGAAGCCGAGCCCGCCGGTGACGGTGGGGCGCGTCACCATCGGCCAGGCCGTGGATTCCTCCGCGATCGTCTGGACGTGGGGAAAATCCCGATAGACCATCTCGTTGAACCGTCGCAGAAAGGCGATGGCATCAAGGTTCTCCCGGCCGCCCTGTTCGTTGGGAATCCATTCGCCTTCCTTGCGCGAGTAGTCCAGATAGAGCATCGAGGCGACGGCATCGACGCGCAGTGCGTCGGCGTGGTATCGGTCGAGCCAGAACATGGCGCTGCTGATCAGGTAGGCCCGGACCTCGTGACGACCGTAGTTGAAAATCCCGCTCGTCCAGTCCGGGTGAAAGCCGAGCCGCGGGTCGGAATGTTCGTAAAGATGCGTTCCGTCGAAGTACGACAAGCCGTACTCGTCGGTGGGGAAGTGCGAAGGGACCCAGTCCAAAATCACCCCGATGTCGTTCTGGTGGAGGTGGTCGATCAGATACATCAGGTCCTGACAGCAGCCGTACCGGCGGCTCGGTGCGAAGTAGCCTCCCGTCTGGTATCCCCACGAGGGGTAGAACGGGTGCTCCATCACCGGCAGGAACTCGACGTGAGTGAAGCCCATCTCCTTGACATACCGGGCCAGCATCGGGGCCACTTCACGATAGCTCAGCAGGCGGTCCGGGTCGCTCGGATCGCGGCGCCACGAGCCCAGATGGACCTCGTAAACGCTGTAGGGAGCGTCGAGCGCGTTTCGCTCCTTCTGCTTGGCCATCCATTCGGTGTCGCCCCAATCGTATTGCAGGTCCCAGACCACAGAGGCGGTGTTGGGCGGCAGCTCCCAGAAAAACGCAAAGGGGTCGCCCTTGTCCACCCAGTAGTGGTTGTACCTCGACACGATGTGGTACTTGTAAATGGTCCCTTTTCCGATCTCGGGAATGAAGCCCTCCCAGATGCCGGAATCGTCCCACCGGGCGGTCAGGGGATGCGTATGGCAGTCCCACTGGTTGAAATCGCCGATCACCGAGACGCTGGCGGCATTGGGGGCCCACACGGCGAAGTACGTGCCTTTGACGCCGTCCTTGGCCACGACGTGAGCGCCAAGCTTGTCGTAGAGACGAAAGTGGTTGCCCTCTTTGAACAGATAGATGTCGTGATCCGTCAACAGGGACAAGCCCGTTACGACCTGGCTTTTCTCATCCATACGATTCCTCTATCTGTGCCGGTCGGCCGGCGTCGCAAATGGAACGCGAAGTCCCGACCGACGGGCTGAAACCGAAGACAGCATATCAGCGGAGCATCTGCACGATGCCACGTGCCGGTATCATCAGCCAATCCGGGCGATTATTCAACTCGTAACCCAATTCGTAGACAGCTTTTTCCAGAAGGAAGGTCTCAAGCAGCAGGGCGAAGTCCTCCTTGTCCGGCGGCACGAAGTCGGCATCGGCCACTTCGCGCATGTATGCGTGCAGGAACGTGCCGCTGACGCAGGTGTACCACAGATCGGCCCAGCGTTCGAGATAATCGATGTCGGCGCCCTGGCGGACGGCCCGCAGCAGGATGGCGCCGTGGGCGGCATAGTGGAACGACCGGATCATGCCGGCGACGTCCCGCAGGGCCGACTGCTTGAGCCGGCGCTCCGTCATCGATCGCGCCGGCTCGCCCTCGAAGTCGATGATCGTGAAATCCTTGCCTGTGTAGAGGACCTGCCCGAGGTGGTAGTCGCCATGGGTGCGGATCTTGCGGGCGCGGATCTTCCGCTCGGCGATCCGCCGCAAGCGTCCGAGAATGGTCTTCTTCTCGGCTAGGATACCTCGAATGGCGTCGGCGGTTCGATCCTCAAGCTTCGGAAGGCTTCGCTCCAACTCCGCAAGGACTTTCAACGTCATGCCGCGAATGGACTGATGCAGAGATTTCTGGTAGAGCAGCGAGAACGGTTCGGCCGTCAGGTCGGGACTGCGCGATAGGGACGCCAGTGCGCGGTGCAACTGGGCGGACCGACGTCCGAGGAGCACCGCCATCTCGATATACACCGGTCCGATAAAGTCTCGAATCGGCAGGGGCAGGGTGTCCGGATCGATGTCGAGGATCGACGGTGGAACACAGGGAGACTCCTCGATCTTGTCCTTGAGCGTCTGGGCGTATCCAAAGGAGCGCTCGACATTGTCCAGCGTGTAGGACCAGGCATCGGTCTCATTGGGAACGAATTCAAGCAGCGACGCGATGGTGGCGGCGGCCCCCTGGTTCGACTGCCATTCGATTGCGCCGGCAAACGCCGGGATATTTGCGAAATCCGTGTGTTCCGTCAGGTTGCGCGGCAGTTCGACGTCGGGATTGACCCCTTGTTCGATCCGACGGTACAGCTTGAGGAAGAAGGTGTGGTCGTAGAGGATCGACGTGTTGCTCTGCTCGACCTTCAGGATGCGGGAGACTTCGGGAACGACCCCATCGGCCAGCAGGGAGGAAAACCTACTGCCTCGCCTGGCGACGAGCCGGCCCGATCCCGCCTTGAGGCTGCGCCGTCGGACGATCAGGTCCAGAAGCATCTGCCGAAAGTCCTCGTCATAGATCGCTTCGTAGACGATGCCTTCATCGTCCTTGAGAGCCAGTTGCGCAATGACGGCCTCGGGAGATTCACGCACGATCTTCATCTGGAGATCGTGGCCGGCGAATGCAATCGGCAGCAGATAGTGCTCTCGCGGGGCGCTGGTGTAGGTGACCTCCAGTTGGAGCACATACACCGGTTGATCGTGGACCGGCACTGTGATGCTGTCGGCGATCCGCAGGCGGCGAATGCCCTTGCCCTTGCCCGCAAACCAGCGGGCGCGCCGGAGGTAGGGCATGATGGTGGACATGAGTTGTGCCTCGGCCTTGCTGCCCAGGATGCGGCTCCAGGTCACCTGGCATTGCAGGTGGGGTACCTGGTCCGCCTCCGGAAGGGTCGAGACCACCGGCTCCTTCAGTGCGAACCAGTAGAAGCTGTGCGGGGCCAGCGTCACTGTGTATGGCGCCTCGGCAATGTCCGGGAAGCGATTGTCGCTGAAGACCTCGTGGACGGAGAACCCGGCGTAGTCCGGCATCTGGATCTGCACCGCCTGGCAGTAGCGCGACAGGTTGGCGACGACCAGGATGTTCTCGTCCTCGAACGACCGCAGGAATGTCAGGACCTTGGTGTTGTCGGACGGCAGGAATTCGATGCCGCCTCGGCCGAACGCCTTGAACTGTTTGCGTATGGCCAGGGTCCGGCGCATGAACCACAGCAGCGAGGAGAAGTTGCGGCTCTGGTTCTCGACGTTTACCGTCTCGAAGTGGTATTCCGAGTCGATGATGGCGGGCAGGTACAGCTTCTGCGGATTGGCCTTGGAAAAGCCGGCGTTGCGGTCGGGGCTCCACTGCATCGGTGTGCGCACGCCGTCGCGGTCGCCGAGATAGTAGTTGTCGCCCATGCCGATCTCGTCGCCGTAATAGAGGATCGGTGTGCCGGGCAACGAGAAGAGCAGGCTGTTCATCAACTCGATCCGACGGCGGCTGTTCTCCAGCAGGGGGGCCAGCCGGCGGCGAATCCCCACGTTGATCCGGGCGCGTGGGTCCTGGGCGTAGGCCTTATACATGTAGTCCCGCTCTTCGTCGGTGACCATTTCGAGCGTCAGTTCATCGTGGTTGCGCAGAAACATCCCCCACTGGCAATTGGCGGGGATGTCGAGGCTCTGTTCGAGCATGTCGACGACGGGGAAGCGGTCCTCCATCCGCAGGGCCATGAAGAGCCGGGGCATGATCGGGAAATGGAACGCCATGTGGCATTCGTCGCCGTCGCCGAAATATGCGGCAGCGTCTTCGGGCCACTGGTTCGCCTCGGCCAGCAGCAGGCGGTCGCTGAACTTGCGGTCGAGATGGGCGCGAAGCTCCTTGAGCACGGCATGGGTTTCGGGCAGGTTCTCGCAGTTGGTGTCTTCTCGCTCGACCAGATAGGGCACCGCGTCGAGCCGCATTCCATCGACGCCCATCTGGAACCAGAAGTCCAGCACGCGGAGGATCTCTCTGCGGACGCGGGGATTGTCGTAGTTCAGGTCCGGCTGGTGTTTGTAGAAACGGTGCCAGTAATACGCCTGGGCGACCGGGTCCCACGCCCAGTTGGAGCTCTCGAAGTCGGTGAAAATGATCCGAGCGTCCTTGTATTTCTCGCTTGTGTCGCTCCAGACGTAGAAGTCGCGCCAGGGCGAGCCCGGCCTGGCCCGACGGGACCGCTGGAACCACTTGTGCTGGTCGGAGGTATGGTTGATGACCAACTCGGTGATGATGCGGAGGTCTCGCTTGTGGGCCTCGCGCAGGAGTCGCTTGAAATCGCTCAGCGTGCCGTAGTCGGGATTGATGTCGAAGTAATCGGCGATGTCGTAACCGTCGTCGAGCAGGGGGGATGGATAGAACGGCAGCAGCCACAGGGCGGTGACGCCCAGGTCCTGGAGGTAGTCGAGCTTCTCGATCACGCCCTGGATGTCTCCGATGCCGTCGTTGTTGCTGTCGTGAAACGACTTGATGTGCAGCTCGTAGATGACGGCGTCTTTGTACCAGAGCGAATCGGGTGTTTTGTCACGTGGCTCGCGCAAGGGCGGTGGCTCCTGTCAGATAAAGTAGTCGAAGTCTGTTTCCCGCCGCAGCGTCCGCCGAAGCCGCAGAATGTGGGCGGGCATGACGTGGGGGTCCAGTTCGATGTAGTTGCTCTCGCCCTGCCAGACGTACTTGTCTCCCGTCAGCGCATCGTCCATCAGGTAGGGCTGGTGCGGATCGATCCCCAAGGCATCCAGCGGCAACTGGACCCAGCCCGATTGTCTGTGGTGCGGGTCGAGGCTCACGACGATCAGGGTGACGTCGGTGGGGTCGTTGCCGGTCTTGCCGTAGCACAGCAGGTTCTCATTCTGAACCTCATACAGGCAGATGTTGCGGAACGTCTGGAGGCAAGGGTTCTCGCTGCGGATGCGGTTGACGCGCTCGATCACCGGCCGGATGTTCCCTTTGCGTTTCCAATCCCATTTCTTGATCTCGTACTTCTCTGAGTCGAGATATTCTTCTTTGCCCTCGATGGCCTCGCTGACGCACAGCTCGAAGGCCGGGCCGTAGATGCCGTAGCTGGACGACAGCGTCGCCGCCAGGACCAGGCGAATGATGAAGGCGGCCCGGCCGCCGTATTGGAGGTACTGCGGCAGGATGTCGGGCGTGTTGGGCCAGAAGTTCGGCCGCATGGTCTCGGCCGCATCCGTCTGCGTCAGCTCGCGGATGTACTGCTCTAACTCCCATTTCGTGTTGCGCCAGGTGAAGTACGTATAGGACTGGTTGAAGCCGATCTTTGCCAGACGCTGCATGACCTTCGGTCGCGTGAACGCCTCGGCCAGAAACAGCACGTCGGGGTGGCGGCGGCGCACCTCGGCGATCAGCCACTCCCAGAAACCGAACGGCTTGGTGTGCGGGTTGTCCACGCGGAAGATCCGCACGCCTTGGTCGGTCCAGAACAGGACCACGTCGCGCAGCTCTTCCCAGAGCGCCTTCCATTGCGGCGTCTCGAAGTTCAGCGGCAGGATGTCTTCGTATTTCTTCGGCGGGTTCTCGGCGAACTGGACGGTCCCGTCCGGCCGCCAGCGAAACCACTCTGGATGCGATGTCACATAGGGGTGATCGGGCGAACACTGAAACGCCATGTCGAGGGCGATTTCCAGGTCGTGCTGGCGGGCCTTCTTCAGCAGCCGGCGAAAATCGCTCAGCGTTCCCAGTTCTTTGGCGACAGCCTTGTGGCCCCCTTCGGCGCTGCCGATGGCCCAGGGGCTGCCTGGATCGGTTCGGGCGCAGACGGTGGCGTTGTTTCTGCCCTTGCGGTTGGTTTGTCCGATGGGGTGGATGGGCGGCAGATAGAGGACGTCGAATCCCATTCGCGCGATCTCCGGCAGCAGCCGCTCGCAGTCCTGAAACGTCCCGTGCTTTCCGCCCTTGCCGAGCGAGCGGGGGAACAGTTCGTACCAGGCGCTGAATACCGCTTCCGGTCGGTCCACGGTCACGGCCAGTTCGCGGTCGTACAGGGTGGCGAGCGAACGATCCGGGTATTGGGCCATTACCGCCGTCAGTTCTTCACTCAGCGCCGTCTCGATCGCGGTGCGGCCCCGTTTGGTCGAGCGCAGGTGTCTGGCCCATCCCTTGAGTCGTTCGGCGTCGGATTGGCCGACGCGTTTGGCTGCGACGGCGAGCATCTCGGCGCCGACCTTCAATTCAACGGTGACATCCTGATGCGCCTCGATTCTCTTGGCCAGATCCGCCTGCCACGTAGCAAAATGGTCCACCCAGGCGCGAACGGTGTAGCGATAGTCGCCCAGTTCGGTGACGGAGAACCGCGCAACCCATTCGTCGTTGATGCGGTGGACCATCGTCTCAACGGTCCACGAGTCCTGTCCCGGCCCGCGATACAACAACTCGACGCGGATGCGGTCATGCCCATCGGCAAAGACGTCGGCCTTCACGACCACCGTCTCGCCGAGCGATCGCTTGATCGGAAAGCGTCCTCCGTCAACCTGGGGACGCACGTTGTCGATTACCACACGTTGTCTGCCGTCGTTGTCCACAATCATGGTCTTGCCGCGTTCCTGACATCGGTCGTTCGCGTCGTGCGGATCGTGCCGCGGCCGAAGAAGAAGACAGCCTCCTCATCGCGCCGCAGAACACACATACCACGCACCATGAGGTGTCTGTGTTCGCGTGATCTTCGCTCACGCCGGATGTTCCCGGTTCGACCCCATCGGTTCTACGCCAGCATAGGAAATGGTCCCGCCGAATGCAAACCTTTTGCCGCCACGGGTACGTCGGAAGGGGCGCGAATGTCACCAATTGCCGGGCGCAACGACTGGAGATGGAGGGTAGGCGAAACGCTGTGGGAGAACGGGCAAGATGGGAGCTTTGTGGCTGTCTATTGCCTTGGGCGGCCCCGTAGGGTAAAAGGAAGGTGCCTGTCGGTCCTGTGAAGCGCCGACGACCACGGGGCGACGGCCGGCAGCGCGATTCTATGGCAGCATAACGCTGTGGTGCATCGTGACCCATACAGAGAAGAATGGAGCGGACAGATGCAAACGCAACGATCGAGCGATCGTACCGCCATGGGATGGATAGACGTTGTCCTGCTGCTGCTGCTGCTGGCGACGGCGGCCGCCGCAGCAGCAGAGGAGATGCGTCTGGAGCCGCGTCGCAAGCCGCGGGTTGTTGTCCTTACGGACATCACTAATGAACCCGACGACGAGCAGTCGATGGTTCGGTTCCTTGTCTACTCGAACGAGTACGACGTTGAGGGCCTGATTGCGACGACGTCGGTCTGGTTGCGCGACAAGGTGCGCCCCGAGAAGATTCGCGAGCGCGTCGAGGCCTTCGGCCAGGTGCGGGAGAATCTGCTCCAACACGCGCCGGGCTATCCCACGGCCGAGCATCTCACGAGTGTCACCAAGGCGGGGCGTCCTGCCTTCGGCATGGCGGGCGTCGGCGCGGGGCGGGACTCCGAAGGTTCTCGTCACATCATCGAGGTCGTGGATCGGCCTGATCCGCGTCCGGTCTGGATCAGCGTCTGGGGCGGGGCCAATTGCCTGGCGCAGGCGCTGTGGGACGTGAGGAACACCCGCACGGAGGCGGAACTGGCCGCCTTTGTATCGAAGCTGCGCATCTATACGATTTCGGACCAGGACGACTCCGGCCCCTGGCTGCGCGCGACGTTCCCGACACTTTTCTACATTGTAACGCCCAGTACGGTGGACTACCGCGAGTACTATAAGGCGACGTGGACCGGCATCTCGGGCGACCGCCGTTACAAGAACGGACCGATGCATGCGTTCGACCTGGTGGACAATCCGTGGCTGGAGGCGAACATCATCCGGGACCACGGGCCTCTCGGCGCTCTGTATCCGAAACTGGCGTACATCATGGAAGGCGACACGCCCTCGTTTTTCCACCTGATCGCAAACGGGTTGGGCAGCGAAGTCAGTCCGGCGTACGGCGGATGGGCGGGGCGCTATGTGCTGTATGCCTGTTACGGCGAGACGCGCCCGATCTGGACGAATGCCGAAGGCTGCCAGGACACGGTTGTCGCCGACAATGGAATCGAGTATACGACGGCCCAGGCCACCATCTGGCGGTGGCGTCGCGCCTACCAGCACGATTTTGCGGCGCGGATGGACTGGTGCGTGGCCGAGAGCTTCGCGAAGGCCAACCACAATCCGGTGGTCGTCGTTGCCGGCGACGGGAGCAAGGCGGTGGTGCATATGACGGTCCGGCCGGGACAGAGCGTCGCGCTCGATGCCACTGGGACGCGTGACCCGGACGGCGACAATCTTGCCTATCGCTGGTTCGTGTATCCGGAGGCCGGCACGTATCGGGGGCATGTCGAAATCGAGAAATACGCGACGCCGCAGGCCGTCCTGATCGTTCCGCAGGGGGATGCCACCGGAACGATCCACCTGATTTTGGAGGTTGTGGACAACGGGCGGCCGAGTTTATACAGTTATCGGCGGCTGATTCTGGAAGTTCGGCCGTAGCGACGCCGGCGCGTCCGATAACCCGGCCGATCCGGTCAAGTCGCCTGACAGGAAAGCCGATACAGTTATGAAAGTCGGATTGTGGATGGGTAGCGTACGGGTTGGATTGCGGCGCAGGCAATGAGAAATGGACTATCCGTTGTCGAGTTGGTGATCGTGGGGTGCATCATCGGCATCCTGGCCGCCCTCGTTGTGCCGCACGTGCAGACCCAGGCGACCGATGCCAAGACGGTCGCTGCGAAGGACAATCTGCGGGTGTTGCGCAGCACGATCGAACTCTACGCCGCCAATCACCGAGGCGTTCCACCCGGATACGAGAACGACAATCGCAACGGTGCCCTGGATGAAACGTATTTTGACGACCAGACCGTCGTTCAGGAACGCTATATGCGACGCGTCCCGGAGAATCCATTCAACAATCTCCGCACGATTCGCATGATCGGGAACAACGAGCCATTTCCGACGGAGGCTACGGGCAAGCACGGATGGATCTATCAACCCGCCACGCAGACCATTCGCCTGGATTGGCCCGGCGTCGACGACGGCGGCGTCCGATATTTCGATTTCTGAGTCGGTTGTGCCGGCATTCTGCCACTCTGCGATATTCAAATATTTGCTCCGACGGATGAGGAACAAAGAAGATGGGCAAACTCAGGGATGTTCTGGGTGCTCTTGTCCCGAGCGTGACGGCTTTTCTCCTGGGGGGCGTCATCATGGCCTTGGGATTGGTCGTGGCACGGCTTGTGGCCGGCAGCCTGGGCGCTTCGCTGTATACGTGGACTTCGATTGTCGGCATCGGTCTTGGGGCAATGGCCCTCGGCAGCTACGCCGGGGGACGCATGATAGACCGTTATCATCCCCGCCGGGGCCTGGCCGTTCTGTTCGGTCTTTCCTCGGCGGCATGCGTGGCGGTCATTGTGCTCAACACCCTGGCGAACCGATGGCTGTGGCTGTGGGGGCTGAGCTGGCCGGTCCATATCTTCGTGCATGTGGCCTTTCTGTTGCTTGTCCCGTTGTTGTTGCTGGGCGCGATCGTCCCGGTGACGGCCGCGATGACGGCCGGCCGCGTGTCGACCTTTGGGCGCGCCGCCGGAAGCCTCTGCGCATGGGGGGCGGCTGGAGCGGTTTCGGGGACGTTTGCGACGGGATTCTACCTGATCCCAGCCTATGGGTGCATCGCGATGATCTGGCTCATCGGCGCCACCTTGCTGGGCATTGCGCTATTGTACTGGACGAGTTGCTGGGCATTGTACCTGTGGGCGATGGTTTTCGCGACCCTGGCGGTGATGGGGATGGCCCCGGCCGAATGGGCGCGCGAGGCCGGCGAGGGAGCGGCGCTGCGCGAGGCGAGCGATCCGAGTCTCCTCTATGAGAGGGAGACGACGTACGGCCACCTCGCCGTCCGGCGGGTCTCCGATCGGCCGGATCGACGCGCGTTCTGGCAGGACTCGCGGCGACGAGGCGAGATTGTGGTCGGCGAATCGACACGTCTGCACCAGTTCCACACGGAGGTTTGCGCCGGATTGACACGCGGCCTGGCTGCGGACAGAAGCGATCCGTCGATGCTGGTCATCGGCAGTGGAGGCTATGCCTTCCCACGATATCTCAAGGCCTCGTGGCCCCAGGGCCTCGTGCGGGTGATCGAGATCGATCCTGGTGTGACACAGGCGGCAAGAGAGGCGTTCGATCTGGAGGAGGAAGCGGCGATCGAGGTCGTCCACGTCGAGGCGCGATACTACGTGGAGTCTCTGTCGAGCCGACGGGATGCGAGCGAGCCGGAGGGACTGTACGATTTCATCTATGCCGACATGGTTCGTGACGGCACGATCCCGGTCCCGCTGGTCACGCAGCAGTTCAACGAGAAGATCGCGACCCTTTTGGCCGGTGACGGCGTCTACATGCTGCACGTCATCGACGCGCCCGGCGGGGGGCGCTTCCTGGGCGCCGTGGTCGCCACGTTGGAGCAGACGTTTGCACACGTCTGCGTGGTTGCCGATCAGGTCGGGCCGCGGGCGACGTGGAGTGCTTTCGTTGTCGTCGCGGCACAGCGTGCGTTCGATGCGGTGGGGTATCTGCGGGATTTCGATGAGCATCTGGAGTTCGAACGATTCGACGAGCTGCAGTTTGCCGCTCTCAAGGCAGTCGGCGGGCCTCTGGTGCTGACCGATGACTATGCCCCGGTGGAGGAGCTTCTGGCGTTCGTGACGCCGGAGGTTGCCAGGCAGAGACTGGCCCACAGATCCTGTCGGGAGGCCGGAAGGCTTCGGGTCGCCCAGCAATATGAACGCAGCGCATTACGCTATTGTCAGGCAGCGGAACTTAGTCCGTCGATGGCAACCGAGGCCTGGAGCCGCGTTGGGGAAATGAGGCTGGCTCAGGAGGATTTGCAGGGGGCGGCGGAGGCCTTTCAAAACGCCGTCGCCCAGGCGAACGAGGCGGGCCAGCAGACGATGGCGATCGCCACCGCCCATATGAATCTGGGAATCGTGCTCGGGCAGATGGGCCGCAAGACGGAGGCGCGAACGCACCTGGCCGAGGCGGCTGGATGGTTTCGTGTCGATCTTCAGAAGAACCCCAACTCCGTGGTCTGCTGGGAACGGCTCGCGGACACGCTCGTGTTGGCGGGAGACCTCGAGGGGGCGGCCGAGGCGTTCGATCGGGCAATGGCCCTGGAGCCCGACAATCTGGCATTCTATGAGAAGCTGGCCCAGACGCTCGAACGCCAGCAACGCTACGACCAGGCCATTGAGGTGGCGAGAAAGCACGTTGCGGTGCTGAAGAAACTGGGGCGGCGCGACGTTGCGCTTCAGGTCGGAGCGTACGTGGATTTCCTGGAGTACCAGAGGGTCAAGCAGCGCCGTTGAGCTCCCTATGGCGCCGAGAGCCTCTCGAACGGCAGTGCGATCGTTTCGCCATAGGTTTCGTCGGTCGCCAGTTCCGAGACCGAGCCATCGGGCCTGTGAAGGAGGTAGCGGCTGAAATTCGTCCACTGCGCCTGCCAGACGCCGTCGGCCGCCGAGATCGGTCCGGCGAAGGTGTCCACGCCGGTGCCTTCCAGGACTGCCTCGGCCATTTCAATGCGGATGTGACTCATAACGATCTTCACGATCAGATCGTTTGTTTTCGGGTCATAGTGGACGGTCCAGGGACCGGGTTCGAAAAGCCCCTCGCCTCCTCCCTGGGTCGCGAGGGTCTGGCTCTTTCCGGGTATGATGCGGACCCGGCCGAGGCTGATGACCGCCGAGGCGACGCGTCCGTCCGGTTCGATTACCATTTCCCATCCCTCGCGATTCGCCTTCCACGTACCGGCCAACTCGGGCGGGAATTCGCCTTCGCCCTGGATCATGACGCTCACGGCGTCTTGCCGCAGCGTCGCAGGGCCGTGGCAACCCATTGGCAGTATGGCTGTCGTCAGGCAAACGATGATGCATATGCGGTGTTTCATAGGCTCCACTCTTGAACGGACGAGCGAATACGCACTTCGAGCATATCGCACGGCCCCGTTGGCGACAAGGCCATAGAAAAAGGCAAGCCCTTCGAGAGGACTTGCCCTTGATGTGCGTTCAGCCAAGTTGTAAGGTCAATCCGATTGGCTACGGCACCAGGCCGCCGCCACAGTCGCCGCGCACGCCGGAGCCGTGCGGCGCTTCCTTGACCAGCCAGTTCGCCACGAGGCGGTTCAGATCGGTCATGCCGACACGGTAGAAGCCGGTCGCTTCGTCGCCTTCCTTGTCGCGAGCGAAATCGGCGCAGATGCCGTTTTCGATCGAGGCAATTCCCGGCCCGAAGGGCGGCTCTTTGACCTGCCAGGCCGCGACCAGGACATCGAGATCCCGTGGTCCAACGTAGTAATAGCCGGTGCTGGCATCGCCATCGGCCACGCCGTCGGCGTCACCGTGACACTGTCTCGGGTAGGCCCAGCAGGCCGGCTTGCCGACGGCAACCCACTCGGCGTAGTCCGGATGGCTGGAGGCGAGCAGATCACCATTGCTCGCGGTGGTGACGGTCAGGGCCGAGGCCTGGATCAGGTCCACAGTTGCTGCGACGTCCGGATCTGTCAGGACAACGCCGCCGCGAATCTCGTTCAGGCTCACGGTCACGTTGGCCGTCGTGCTGAGCGTCAGGCGGCACAGCGTGCCGCTGTCGCCCGGTGCGTTGGGCGAGTTGTCGTTGGCCGGATAGTACAGGGCGCCCATCTCGATGGTGATTCCATCGGTGCCGAGTCCGCCCAGAGCGCCGGGATCGCAGGGATCGGCCACCGGGGTATAGTCATCGATGTCCCAGGCGGCGACCTCACCGGTATCGGCGTCCACAGTGATGTACCGGCTGAAGTTCGCCGGGAAGATGCCATAACCGGGTTTCTCCGCTGTGCTTTCGCCGCGAATGAAGTCGGAGATGCCGACGATGGTCCCGGCATCGACCGTGATATCCAGGGCAAAGGCCCGGACTTTCTCCCCGTCCGTTTCGTATTTGATCGCCGCTGTGTTTCCGTCGGGCTCGACAATGATCCTCACGGCCGCCAAGGTCGGGCCGGCGAGAACCAGCACGGCCAGCAGCACACTCAGCCTCTTCATGAGCAACCCTTCCTTTCTCTTCTCTTCTTCGCGGAATGACACATCCCGCTGCATCTTGGTTTTGGTCGTGTCCGTTTCTCTTCTCTTCTTCGTAGTCCTGCAGAGGGAGAATGGCCCTCACCTGAAATATCCACACCGCCGTCGGTCGCGATGGTGTAGACCCGACTTGCAGGCAAAGCCGGCAACAACAAGCTCTTCGCCCTTCGGCTCCTCCTTTCCCGCCGCTTGACGTTTTTGGGTGCCCAGACAGGGTCTCAGCACCAGTGCATAACGCCTCCAAGGCCTCTTGTAGCCTACCAGAAACCACGGCCAAAATCAAGATCAAAAGGCGGAAATCTGACCTGTTCGAGGCCTCTGCAGGGCCGATCTGTCGGGCATATCCGCAGCCATTTCGCTTGCGCCTACTGTACGTCGCATGGGTTGCTGTGGTATCCTGAGGGCATGCATAATTTCTTGAAAGGGCGGCTCTTACCTGTCCGGATCTGCCTGCTTGCCAGTATGATTGCCCTGGTGGCGGTCGGGATTGCGACGATCTATGTCGTCGGCCATCCCGAGGAGCCCAGTCCGACCAGCGATGCGGCGGATCTGGCCGGATACTGGAAGAAGCAACTGGTCTTCGCTTTCGTCGGCCTGGGGGGCCTGGTGGCCGCCAACCTGGTGAACTATCGCCGCCTCGGAGCTGTCAGCCACTGGATCTACGGCCTCACCGTGGTCTTGCTGGTGGTGATTCTCGTGGGCAAATACGTCTCGCTGCCGTTCGTGCCCCTGCGAGGGGGGGCTCATCGATGGATTGTGCTCAAAATCGGCTCGCATTCGCTGCCGGCGATCCAGCCGTCGGAGTTTTGCAAGCTGGCCTACATCCTGGCGCTGGCGTGGTATCTTCGCTACCGGAGCAATTACAGCCGCTTCCGGGCCCTGGTCGGGCCGTTTGCCCTGACGCTGCTTCCGATGGTGCTGATCCTGCTCGAACCCGATCTGGGCACGGTCATGCTGATGATGCCGGTGTTCTTCACGATGCTGTTCGTGGCCGGGGCCCGGATCAAGCATTTGGCGATGATCGTACTGCTGGCGGTGGTCGTCAGCCCGCTGATGTGGTTCATGCTCCGCCCGTACCAGCGGATACGCATCAGCAGCGTACTGCTCCAAAGCCAGTGGGTTCGCCAGAAGGCTGAAAAGAGCCCGGCGCTGGGCAGGCTTCTGGTCGGAGGCAAGTTCACCGAGCGGAGTTGGCGAAACGAATGGGGCTACCACCTGGTCCGGTCCAAGTTCGCGGTCGCTTCGGGTGGCTGGAGCGGCGCCGGCTACGGCCAGGGGCCGTTCATCAAGTACGACTTTCTCCCGGAACGGCACAACGACTTCATCTTTTCGATCATCGCCCATCAGTCGGGTTTCATCGGTTGCCTCGGATTTCTGCTGCTGTATGTGCTTCTTGTCATGTGCGGCCTGGAGATCGCGGTCCACAACACCGACCCGTTCGGCCGGCTGATGGCCATGGGCATCGTCGCCATGTTTGTCGTCGAGGTCGCCACCAACGTCGGCATGACGCTTGGGCTGATGCCGATCACCGGGCTGACCCTGCCGTTCGTCAGCTACGGGGGCTCCAGCCTGCTGGTGAATATGATGGCGGTTGGTCTTCTGAACAACGTGGGTCGGTGCCGACCGTTCAGCGTCGCGCCGCGCAAGGGAATCGAGGCGTAGCCCGGCCGCTCTGAGGGGGGCCCGCAATTCAAGGAGGATGCACTTGATCAAAGGGTTTCGGCAAATCGTGGTGCTGACCGTCGTCAGCCGGGTCCTCGGCATGCTTCGCGACATGGTCTTCGCCTTCTTCCTGGGCGCCAGCGGCGTCATGGACGGATGGGTCATCGCCTTCATGATTCCCAATCTTGCGCGGCGGCTCTTCGGAGAGGGCGCTGCCTCCTCGTCGCTGATCCCTATCTACAGTCAGGAACTGGAAAAGGACCGTTACCGGGCCGACCGGCTGGCCATGACCGCGACGACCGTGGTGTTCGTCATCCTGACGGCGATCGTGGTTGCGGGGGAGGCGTTGATCTGGATCCTGTATGCGCTTTCGGATCATGAAGCGACCCGGCTGAAGCTGCATCTCACCGGCGTCATGTTGCCCTACATGACCCTCATCTGCACGGTGGCGATCCTGGGCGGCATTCTGAACACGCACAGACACTTCGCAGCTCCGGCGGCCGCCTCGGTGGTCTTGAATGTGCTGCTGATTGTCGCCCTGTGTTTCGGCGGGTGGGTCTTGAAGGTCCCTCCGCGAACGCAGGTCTTCCTGGCGGCCGGAGCCGTTCTGTTGACGGGAATCGTTCAACTGGGCATCCACATCCCGCCGCTTCGATCCTGCGGCGTGCCTCTGTGGCCGGCGTGGGACATCCGATCGCCGGCGTTTCGCCGGGTGCTCATCCTGATGGGGCCGATGGTGCTGGGCCTGACCGCAACGCAGATCAACACCCTGGCCGACAACTTTGTGGCACTGTGGCTCTCGGGCTCCGCGGAGAAAGGGCAGTTCTTCGAGCTCTTTGGGCGCCGGATCGCGTACCCCATGTGGGAAGGGGCTGTCTCGCAACTGTTTTACGCGCAACGGCTCTATCAATTCCCTCTCGGCGTCTTCGGAATCTCCCTGGCCACGGCCATCTTCCCCGTGCTCAGTTCCGACGCGGCTCGCAAGGACTTCACGTCGTTGTGCCGGACGGTCTCCCGAGGGCTGCGATGCTCCGTGTTCATTGCGCTGCCCGCCACCGTCGGCCTGCTGCTGGTCGGCGAGCCCCTCGTCGGGCTGATCTTCGAGCGAGGGGAATTCAGCTCCGCTGACACCATCGGGACTACGTTCACCCTGGCCTTCTACGTCCTCGGGCTCGGCGGGTACATCGCCCAGCAGGTTCTGACGCGGGTATTCTACTCGCTTCAGGAGTCAAGCGTGCCCGCCAAGAGCGCGGCGGTCGCGGTGCTGGTGAACGTCTGTCTGAATCTGACGCTGGTCTGGTTCCTCGGCGCCGGCGGGCTGGCTGCCTCGACCGCCATCTGCTCGTATCTTCAGGTAGGAATCCTTGCAACGATCCTGCGCCGTCGATTCGGTCCGGAAATCCGTACAGGGATGCGGCGGGCCGTTCTCGAGACGATCGGAGCGACAATTTGCATGGAGGTGGTCCTCCTGGCCGTGTTGTACGCGATGCGATACCACGGGGTGGCGCTTCAGTTGTCCGTGGCCGTTCCCGTTGCCGCCGGCACCTATCTGCTGGTCGCCAGGCTCTGGGGCATGGAGATGCTCTCGCTGCTGATCGGCGGCCGCCGGCCCAGAGACTGACGCTCGATGGCAGACCAGGCACCCCGATCGCGCGATGTCTCCGCGTGGAACTTATCGGACTGCTATTTGTCGAAGACAGAGGGAAATCGTCTGCCCTTGTGGCGATAACATCTAAAGCCGATGCCGCCGTCGCCCGAAATACCCTATTGACTCAAGGCCTGTTCCATGCCTTCAAGGAGAAGTGAATGCTCAAGGACAAGTCGATCGTGGCGCTGCTCAGCGTGGCTCTGTTCGCGACGGCTCTCCGCGCGCAGACCGCGCCGTGGCAGGGCGTCGCCCCAGCGACGCCGGCGCGCCCGGCCGACACGTTCGACAGGCTCCAGTCGCCATCGGCAGCAGCGCGATTCGTGCAGATCGCCCGAGAGCGGATACAGGCCGAGGACCCGGGCCAGTCCACGATCGATCAGGCGATTGTCCTGCTGATCGCCGCCAAATGGCTGGACCCACAGGCCAGGGACGTCGAGCCCCTCTTGCTGAGACTGGCAACGCGATCGACCGCGAAGGACTACTCGGTCCAGGTGTTGGCCGCATTACAGGACTATGTGGACGAACGGGCCGACCGCGCGGTGGTGGCCGATGCCATTCGGTATCTTCTGGGTCGCCAGGGCAGTCACGAGGCTCGGCAGAAGCTTCTGGAAGAGTTGGTCCGGCGGATCGGCAACAAGAACGCGGCGGTCGATTCGGAACTGGCGACAGCCCTCGGCTTGATCATGCAGCAGAAGGGCGACGGGCAGCGGGCGAGGTTCTACTTCGTCCAGGCCTACAACAGCAACAAGTACAATGCCGTGGCATTCGCAAAGTTGGCGGAAGTCGCGCCGAATGAGATCGGTCCGGCCGCCTATCTCGAACACCTCAGGCTGGTCTTCCGTGAGAAACCGCTGGACCTCGAGGCCGTCCGGAACTTCGCGCTGTATGCAGGCCGGCTGGGGCTCCATGAACTGGCCGCGGAGGCCCATCGATCCAGCGCCGAACTGTTCCGATACCTGTTCCCGAGCCAGTCGCTGCCGGCCGATATCTATCTGCCGTGGGCGACGGCCTGCTACAACACCGAAGGTGGCAGGGGCGTGTGCCTCCAGATTGCCGAGAGCGTCCGGCGGCAGGGACAGTTCGATATCATGTTGGAGGCCACTGCGGCAAGAGCAGCCGCCCGGATGGGAAACGAGCAGGAGGCCCGACGGCTGTTTGCCCAGATCGAGCAGACCGCCGAGCGGCTGCTGACGCTGGGGCCGGGTCAGTCCGGCGGCGTCATCCTGGCACGTCCGTTGGCCGCCGGGGACCTTGCCTGGTACTACTGTTTCGGCGACCCGAATCCTGTCAAGGCGCTGGACTGGGCCAACAAAAGCTATTCGGCCGAGCCAGCCTCGCCGGCTGCCGGGGCGCTGCTGGCCTACGCACTGAGCATGAACGGCCAACTGGAGTGGGCCAAGCCCGTACTGCAATCGATCGAACGCAACCAGATCGCCGATCTCGTGCAGGCCCAGGTTCAACTGGTCGAGCAGGACAGGGCCGGCGCCATTTCGACGCTCCGATCGGCGATCGCGAAGGACCCCGGATCGCTCGCTGCCGAACGGGCCAGAGAGATGCTCACGACCATCGAAGGCCGGTATGTCCCGCCCGTCGATCCGGTCGCGATGACCACCTACCTCCAGCAGAACGTCGGGCAGACGGTCGTTCCGTCCTTCCTGCCACCGGCCGGCCGGATCGAGGCGCAGTTCAACGTCCACGGCAGCGAGTTGTCCTACGGCACGGACATTGAGGCCACCGTGGCGATCGTGAACAAGGGCGTCGAGCCTCTTGTGGTCACGGAGAATGGCCTGTTCACCGGCCAGATTCGCGTGGATGCCCGCATCGGGGGTGACATCCAAAGACAGGTTCCCGCCCTCGTCTCTCAGGCGATTCGCACCGCACTGACGGTGCCCCCGGGCCGCAATCTGAGCGCCTCGGTACCTCTGTCCGTCGGGGCGCTTCAGCAGATCCTGCTGGCATATCCTCAGGCGAACCTCGACGTCGAGTTCACCCTGTATCTGGACCCGGTGACGACACCGGAAGGCCAGGTGCGCAGCGGGATCGCCGGGCTGGAACCGATGACGATCTCGGTTCGGCGTCCGAAGATCGATGTCACCGCCGCCTATGTCCGCAGTCGAATGGACTGTCTCTCTTCGGGCCTGGAGGCCCAGAAGATTCGCACGTCTCAATTGTTCACTGGTCTGCTCAAAGAGCAGCACGCAATGGCCCAGCACGGCGCGCTCTATCCCTATCGGTATGCCGCGTGGCTGCCCAATCTGTTGCGATCGGCCCTCCTGGAGGAGACGGGACTGCTGTTGAGCCCGAACGATAGTGACTGGCCTGTGAAGGTCAATGCGATGGCCGACCTTCTCTCAATGTCGCTCGATTCCGATCTGGCGGCGGCCGTGGGTAAGAACCTCAATCGTCGCCAATGGCCCGTCCGTATGATGGCGATCTACCTTCTGGGCACTACTCAGGGCGAGGAGTTCGACAGGGTCCTCGACTGGATGGCCCAGTCGGACCCAAGCGATCTGGTCAGGGCGATGGCCGCGGCGGCGCGCGAGGCTCGCAGGCCCAGAATCCCGCTCGGATCCGGATGGTCGCCGGGTCTGCCGGCTCTGTCCAACTGATCGCCCAGACGCCTTCTCGTTGCCCAACTCTCGGCCGGGACCCAATGGGGGTTTGGGGTAAGAACCCTCCAAGGCTTCCCGGCGTAACTGCACAGGCCGGCCTGGAAGACCGACGCCTTGCCTGCGGGGACCGAGGTCCGTCTACTGACGATTTTTTTGGCGAAGATTTTGGTTTGTAATCGCGCCGGCAATGCGTTATGATCCCGTGCTTTCTCAATCGTGATTTGAGTCCTATTTGAAAGGGTAAATACATGCCGGCAGAAGTGGATAAGGCGAAGTGCACCGGTTGTGAGTCGTGCGTCGAGGAGTGCCCCAGCAATGCGATCAGCATGGCGGATGGCAAAGCAGTCGTTGACGCGGATTCCTGCATCGATTGCGGGGCTTGCATCGACGCGTGCCCCGTTGAAGCCATAAGCATGTAACACGGCTGGCCCCATCGTCTAGGCAGGTCTAGGACACCGGGTTTTCAACCCGGCGACAGGGGTTCGAATCCCCTTGGGGCTATAGGTGATTCTCGCAGGGTGTCGCCACATATCGCGAGAAGTCGCCTGTCATCGTTTTCGGGGGCGCCAGTGCGGTTTTCTTGCGGCGTGTGGCGACATGAGGCGGCAGTTGGCGACGTCGGAATTTGCGTCGCGTGCATCATGTGCGTCGGATTTTGCGCCGCTTCTGGGGTGGTCAATTCCGGCTTTCGCATGTCTTGAATGGCCCGCTCAAAGTGTTCGTCGGTCACTTGCAGGTAGTGCTTCGACGCGATCAAAGCCGAATTGCCGATCCAAGCGGTGACGACGTGAAGCGGGAATGTCTCGGTCAGTTCGGTTTCCCTGGACGATCTGAGGTTCTGGAAGGTTCGGGGCCAGGGCTTTAGACCCGCCCGCCGGATGATCCGATGTGCCTGCGTTCGCAGGTTCGCATTGTCCTGCCGATAGCGGGTGATGCAGTACGTGTCGCCCGGCTCGGCCTCCTCGAAGGCCGCCAGCAGGTAGGGGCGCAGCTCTCCGAAGATCGGCACAAGCCGCGATTCCTTGCCTTCGTGGTGCTCAGTCTTGACTGACCGTACCAGCATTCGACCCGCTTCCCAGTTGATATCCTGCCACTGTAGGGACAGAACCTCGGACGGGCATCGTAGGCCCCCATACCGCGCCAGGGCGAAGATCAGCTTCCACTGGACATCGGGACAGCAGGCAATCACCTTCTCGATGTCGGCCTGCGAGACGAACACCATCCGCTCCGGGTTGGGTTTCGATGACGACGGCAGGGGGGCAAAGGGATTCATATCTACGAGCTTGGCCTTCATGGCTCTGGCGAGGAACTGTTTGGCGTGCTGGCAGCGCTTACGGATCGTCGCGTCGGCCAGACCTTCCTGCACCATCGACAAGCGCCAGAGCTCAGCGTCCGCTTCATTGATGTCTCGCAGAGCCTTGTCCGCGCCGAAGTAGGCGATCAGGCTGCGCTGTGCCTGCCGCAACATCCACTTCGTCCGGTGCTTCAAATCCACCCGGCTGTCGATGTAGTTCTGGATGAACGGCCCCAGGGTGGTCTTGCGGTCGCCTTCTCGTGGATCGACCAGACCAACGGCAGCGAGCTTGCCATACATCGCATCGTCCAGGGCGGACAGCCACGTCACGGTGTCGGCGTCAACGACGTTGGCCGCGCCGGTGCTCGTCAGGACCAACTGCTCGACCCGGACCTTGATTGCCTCGGCCTGGCGTTGGCTGCACTTGCCCAGGCGCAGTGTGCGTCGAGCCTTGTCGCGGCCAGTGAATTGGATTCGCTTACGCCCGTTGGGGTCAGATATGAGACTTGCCATTGTCCTCGTCCTTCTTTGCTTCGGCTGCTGCGGCTTTTTCCTCTAACCAGCGTTGCAGTGAGTATACCGGATAGACGACGAGCTTGCCAATCCTGACGTGCGGGACATCACCGTCTTTGGTCATCTGCCAAAGCGTTCGCTCGCCGATCCCCAGGGCGACCGCCGCATCGCGCGGACGCAGGGCCAGGCGAGGGACAGCCGGTTCGTTGGTTGATGGATTTCGCTCTACTCGAATCACCATATCACCTACAGCTTGTGGTCTTCAATCTGTGTTTGTCGCCAGGTCTTCGACGGCGCCGTCGCGGCCAGCACCGCCAGAACTCGGTGGCAGCCCGGACAATGTGCGCCTTGCCGTCCGTATCCTTATGCGGCTTCATGTTGCTGCCCCTCTGGGGGCACAGTCTGGCCCGGCTGCTCGACTTCGCCCAGAGCAGCCCTTTCAGCTTGCTGGTGTTTCATCCGTTCGCAGGCGGCGTATGCTTCGTCCATGGTCCAGCACAAGGCGAACGGCACGTAGCCGCTCGACCAGCCGTGGCGGACCTGCAATTCATTCATGCCAAGAGCGTCCACCAGCCGGCCCACGTGGAAGGTCACGGCGCCGTTGCCGTCGATCAGCGCTTCGGCCACCCACACGTCGCCCAGGTGCTCCGGCAGGTCCGCCGCCTTGGTAATCTCCATGCCCATGCGTCGTGGGCAGGTCGAACACTGTGTTCCGTTCATCAGTTTGCCTTTCGTACGATTACGCCGTATTCCTCAAACGTGAGTCCCGATGTCAGCCCAAAGGCCAGCCTCAGACCCGTACCCGGCGCTCTGGCCTTCTCGATGAAGATGGTCTGGTTGTGCCCAATCTCCATCCGGCCCAGGGGGCTCTTGGTCATACTCGTCTTCTTGTCGTGTCGCATGATCTGCAAAACGCAATCGGAGAATCGCCCGTAGGCTGCCGATCCGGCCACTTTGTCGGGTGTGCCTTCGTCTGCGCCCTTCACCAGGTGGCTCACGAGAATGATGCTGCATTCATGGTCAATCGCTGCCCGCTTGACGCGTCGCACAAACGCGGGGTCCGCTACCCACGGTTGCCCCTTGCGGACCGCCGCCGAAACAGGGTCGATGATGATCGCCCGCCGTCCGGCCTTGGCTTGCTCCTCGACCCAGGCCGCCAGGTCTTCGAGCGTCTCAAGGCCCAGGCCCGCGCTCACCGTTACCACTCCAGCAACCCGGTCGAGGTCTACACGGTGCTTGTCCGTGAGTTCCCGCATCAGCGCGGCGTTCGCCTTCTGCCAATTCAGGTCGGTGACATCGGCGACGCCAGACACTTGCGCCAAGGTCCGGTCCATCAAGTCCCCTATGTCGCCTTCGAGGAAGTACGCCGAAACCGAAATGCCCGAGTCCAACCAGTACCGCAGGAGTTGCAGGGCGAAGAAGCTCTTTGCAGCGCCTTGTCGGCCTGCGATCACGGTCAACCTACCCGGCGCTCCCAATCGGGTCAGCTTGTCCACCTCCGGCCAGGGTAGAGACAGGCAAGCCAATTCGCCGGCTTCAATCCGGCGCAGACGCTTTTCGTACTCGACCACCGGTCCAGTAGGCTTTGCCCGCTCTATGGCGTCCAGGACTGCCTGCCGTGGGTCTATACCTGCCACTCGGCATTGCTCGATGAAGTCGTAGGCGTCTTCCTTCTCGCCCAGGTCCAGGTCGTTCGGCTCGATCATCGACACCGTAGGCCTCGGGTCCAGCCTCGCCAGAATCCCGGCAACATCCCGCATATGAGCACGCCCTGCGTCGTCGTTGTCAGGCCAGAGGTAGAGGGGCTTGCCAGCCACCAGCCCCCAATCCGCGTGTGCAGCTTTGCCTGCTCCGCAAGGCGACGTGGTCGCACAGATGCCAAGAGCAATCAGCGCGTCGGCGCACTTCTCGCCCTCGACCACGACGATCTGATCGGCCTCGGCGATTCCCGCGCGGTTGTACAGCGGCCAGGGCTTCGACGGGGCCTTCATTACCCAACCGCCTGGGACCGGGTGACACTGTCGAAATTGCTTGCCCCGGTCCGTTCGCAGTCGGAAGACAAGAAGGTCCGCCTCGCCCGTGACTGGATTCACGTAGGCGTACTCGTCTTCGATCTGACCGCCGCGAGCCACGGCGAGGCGGAGGTCGCCCAAGGTGGCGAAGACGTGCTCGTACTTGGGGCCATTCGAGGTTCGGTCCTGCGTCGGTTGCCGGGTCCCGTTTGCCTCTCGTAGAACGTCACCGACGGGCCGACCTGATCTAAGTGCTCGCAGGTCGAAAACATCCCCACGAGCATCGCAACCGTGGCACTTGAACCGCCACACGCCCTCGGAATCCTGCCAGATCGATCCGCTGGCGTGCCGGTCGTCGTGCCAGGGGCAACGAATCTCGCTGCCGCGTATCTCGGCCCCGGCCTGCCTCAGTTCGTGTTCGAGAGCTTCTCGGCTTTGCCGCTCAATTTGTGTTTGCGCATTCTTCATAGATGGCATTCGCTTCTTCCTCGGTAGGTAACCAATCGGGGTCGCCACGCTGGGGCTTCTTCAGGTCCTTGAGCCAGACGTTGCGAAGTTTGGCCTTCCAGTCACGGACGGGCCGGCCCTTCGTGTCGCGCCAACCCCGGGGGGCATAGCAGTCGATGAAGGCCTGTCCCTTGTGGAAATTCGTATAGCCGAGCGACTCCGCGTATTCCTCGACCTCCCTGGATGTCGGTGGGGTGAATGTCTTGGCGGAAGTGCGCTTCTTACTCTGTTGTGTTCCCTGTAGTGTTCTTCTTATATGGCGCGGCTTCGCTGTCGGGGGTTTCTTGGGCTGGCTGTCGGGGGTTTCTTCCGGCAAACCCTCGTCTGTTGTCGGGGGTTTCTCGGTCTCTAAAGGGTCGATAGCAGTCGGGGGTTTCGCTGTCGTCACGGTGTACTGGATACGACGGCCTCGGCCGCCGCCTTGGGGGCGGTTCACACAGAGCTTGCCCTTGGCTTCCAGCCGCCGCACAATCTTACGAACGCCGTCACAGGTTAGGCCTAGGTCTTTGGCAATCGTTCGCTGTGAAGGCCAAGCCTCCCCATTTGCTCCTTGGCGCCAGGCGAGATAAGCCAGGAGTAGACGTTCCGTCGGACTGAGTTCTACGTCCAGAATAACGTGAACGATAAGGGGTCTGGTCGGCATCATCCGCCCGCCCCCCGATTCGCTGCCAGGCCCCGCCGAAAGTTGTGCTGCGTCGCCAGACGGGCCACCTGCTTGACCGCCCCGGGCTCGAATATCCGAGCAATTCCGGCCTTGGCGATAGGCTGGATGTTGCCCTTACGAATTAGGTAGGCAACGAGCGCCTTATCAAGTCCCAGTTGCCTTGCGATTGATCCTGTGGTCTGCATGCAAACAAGAAAACACCGAACAGGAATCCAGGCAAATTGCGTGGGAAAGTTTCAAGCGACGTGCTGTAAGTGCTACGTGGTGTGATGTTTATCGGCGAGACTGTTCTTTCTGAACAGAATGAACAAAACTCATTCTGTTCATTTTGTTCGAGAAACAGCGACTCTTGCCGCATCGCCGGACGGAAACCCATAGAGCTCGGCAACATTGCTCCATGCCTGTTTTGAATCGCCCGTCGTTCCGTATTGGGCCTCGTAGGTCTTGGCCGCCCGTTCTAGCATCTGCTTGGTGTACTCTGGTTTTCTGCCCCCTCTGGGAGTTGTCTCAGTGTCTGCTGCTCGATCCCCAGGGTTGGACGGGCTCGGCTTCTCCGTCTGCGCTTTGGCTTCCAGTTTGCAGAACTGATGGAGGATGCTGTCAATCGACTCGGTCAGGATCGCCTCGACCAAGCCCGACAGACCTGTGGCCTTGAGGAAGTCCTCGTATGGAGCCAGGAGAAGGTCTATTTCTCGTAATACGCGATACCGTGCGGCCCTCTGAGACTTGTGCAGATCGCGTTGACGAATGGCAATTTGCGTTGACAGGAGGGCCTTCAGTTGGCCGATGGTGAAACCGGTAGCGATGTTCTCTTGGTCTCGCTGTCTCAGAAGGGCTTTGCTGTTGACCAGAGCTTCCAGGGCCCGAAGATGCTTCAGCGGCAACGGGCGGAACAGGTCGATGAAGGCTTGCTGCACTGCCACAAGCCTCTCGGCTCGCGAAGGTCGCGGGTCCTCGAACATCGCGTCAATGCGACGTTTCACAGGGTCCGATTCTGGCGCCAGTCGCAGATGGGTCGCTGGTGGGTCGTCCAGTATCCGTCGCAAGGCATTCTCGGCGTTCGCGGATTGCTCCTTGGCCGCCTCGGGGTCTTCACCATCGTTGACGATCCGCTCGGCGTTCCGAAGCTCCGCCTGTAGATCGTTGAGCGTGGCGATGGCCGTGGTTAACGCATCCCGCAGAGGGGGGCCGGCTGCGTTCGTCTCCGGCGTCGTGTCGTGTTGGGCTTTGCGTCCTTGCGGTTTCGTGCTCATGTTCTCACCCGTTGCAGTTGAGCCGGCCGACGCTTGAGGCACGGGTGAGGTAACCCCAAGCGCCGCCGGCTGCGGATATCGATTTCCATTGTACCGCGCGCGGTCCGTTCCTTCAAGCGGCGGCGTACACCGGCATGCAGCTCTGCTGCGTCGGACCCGGCTGATTCTGTACAGAGAACACGACAACAACGTACAGAAGCAGCGCCGCCAGGGCCTTTCGAGGGCATGTAAGATGTCCAAGGGGCCAGGAAAGCTGTACAGAATCAGGTCGGACCTACGGGAAAAGGCAGCAAGCCGACGTCGGTGGAGACCGCCGGTCGCGAAAAGATGCCAGTCTCCTCTGGTCTTCCCACCCACATCCGGCCCGCCACGGACGCTTTGGAAGACGGCCAAGGGGTGTGCGCGCACAACTCGGGAAGGAACCCTCCCCTCGCCCCCTTGGCCTTCTGTTCCGATAACCGACGCCGACAGGCGGGCCACGGTCCAAGAACCACTGGATTCGGAGGCCGTTTTGGCCGATACTACCTGTGGGATTCGGCGGAATCCCCTGTCCGAAAGAGACTCAGAGGTTACGACGTGGCGGCAAGGTGGCCAGAAGCGGTTCACATTGATGGTGTCTTCTTGAGGGAGAACGCGGTACTGTGAAGCAGGTCGTCATTGAGAATCCGGTCATCAATTCGCCGTTCCAGGAGCCGGGCCGGCACTTCAAGTTCACCGACGAGGGAATCACCAACGAGGTCATCGAGGGCCGCCGGACCAGTTCGTACTTCGTCCCCATCGCCCAGCCCCGCAAGAAGAAGGGCTCCAAGCAGCTTGTCTTCGATACCGAATGGACCCAGGACCGGATTGAGGAGAACAAGCTCGTCAACCAGATCCGTACCCGCGTCCAACTCTGGCGGGAAGGCGGCTACATCGGCGTGACGCCCACCACGAGCCGTCTGCTCGCCTACTGG
>Ga0209722_1000758_pt1 | contig 32777 bp, 25 predicted proteins | sample BioC12SIPDNA_2_FD_185745 | JGI IMG/M metagenome (GOLD analysis project Ga0209722, IMG submission 185745) | Anaerobic biogas reactor microbial communites from Washington, USA - Biogas_R1_A C12 SIP DNA (SPAdes) (version 2) | ecosystem: Engineered > Bioreactor > Anaerobic > Unclassified | place... | reverse complement strand
GTGCCATTCCAGGTCGATCGGGAGGATGTTGAACTCCCAGCCGTAACGGTGCAGGCCGTAGTAGCCCAGCGTCGCATTGGTGCCGCTGTCGCCGACGGCCTCGATGTCGAAGTGGCCACCGTTGCCGGTGGGCCCCGTGAAGCCGAATACGTTGGCCCAGGCCGTGATCGAGGTGGTGTCCGCCTTGGCCCAGCCGGCGATCGTCCGTGGGGCGGCTCCGGTGATGCCGACGCTCTCGACAACGATGTACTGTCGGACGCCGTCGAGTGCGATGGCCTGACCGTCCTTGCCGGCGACATAGGTCGGGCTGCCCTGCACCGTGCCGTTGTAGCCATGGCCGGAGCTGTCATTGGCATTGCCGTCGAAGGCATACCGCGCAACGAGACTCTCAGTGCCCGGCTCGGTCGGCGTGACGAACTCCGGCACGTTCGGATACAGCCGGACATCGTCGATGTACAGCGTGCCCGTGGCGCCGGCGCCGTCGATGCCGATCGTCAGCGACGTGACGCTGCTCAGGGTCGCGCCAACGCTCGCCAGATCGATATTCCAGACCTGCCAGGCGCCTCGGGTGATGTCTGTCGCATCGCCGTCGTAGGGGACCTTGGTGTTGTTGATCTTGACGTAGAACTGCCCGGTATTGCCGGCGGTACCGTAGAAATACAAGGAGAGGCTCTTGAGACCGCGTGCGGTCCAGTCTTGCGGCGTCTCGAATCGTCGCTCGGCCTCGGCCACAGTCGCGCCACCGGTGTTCTCATAGAACAGCGGCATCGCCTGCCGACCGCCGTGGACGATGGTCCTCTCGGCGAACGGGGTCTGGAGGTAGCCGACCGTCGAGCCGGTGTTGTTGACCCAGCCGTCGAGCCAGGTATCGAAGATCGCCTCGCCGGCATCGATGTCGTCGGTGTAGCTCTCCATGTCATCGACAACGGCATAGGCGCTCGTCGAGAAGCTCCAGACGTTGCCGGCCCACGCACTGATCGCCTCGTCCGGATTGACTTCCACGACCTGCCAGTAGTAGGTGCCGCCGTAGACGAGGTCGGCGGGTGTGAAGGTGGGCTGGGCCGCTGTGCCGGCCAGCATCAGGTCTTCGGCGTTGGTTCCAACATAGACCTCATGCGACACGGCCTCTCGGCCCGGCCGCCAGGCCAGAACGCTGCCCGGGTCCACATTGGCGGCCCCATCGCTCGGCTGCGGTTCGCGCGCCTGGACGGGGATGTAGGTGAAGCGGACTTCGCTCAGGCCGTATTGGCCCATGGTGCTGTAGCCGCTGTTGATGTTGAGGCGGACGTACTTGGCCGCGACGCCGTCGAAGTTGACGGTGGTGTTCGCGACGTAGGTGGCTTTGGCCGTCGCCTGGGCCAGTTCGAAGTCGCCCAGAGTCGCCCATTCCTCGCCGTCGACGGAGTACTCCACGGTGACGTCCTTGACCCCGAAGCCCAGCAACAACTCGAATTGGACGTTGTAATTCCAGACGAGCAGCTCGTGGAGCTTATAGACGTTGTCGAACTCATACTGGATGTAGAGATCGGAGCCGTCCTCCGGCGCCTTGGTGAGCCACATCGCCGCCGGCGCCAGCGAGTGTTCGTCGTTTTCGCTGAGGCCAGAGCCGTTGACCGTGTTCTCCGGTGCAGCGGTCGCCTCGAACAAACCGTTGGACGTGGCGGTGATGCCGGCGATCGGATAGGCCAGAGGCTCGGTCGTAAAGCTCCAGAGGCTTCCCTTGAAGATCGTGTTGCTCGGCGGTGCGTTGACTTCATCGATGCGCCAGTAGTAGGTCTGGGCGATGTCGAGCAGTCCGGCCGGGTCGTAGCTGGACGCGGCCTGGCCCTGGCTGACAAGAACACCCATCGGGTTGGTCCGGCTGGCGTTGTTGACGTCGTCGGCGACGGTGCCGAAGTACACATCGTGTGTCGCGGCATACTCGCCCGGCGTCCAGGAGAGAACCACGTCGGGGCGTACATCTTGCTGAGCGTCGCCGGGCATGGGGTTGCCCGCGGCGGTGCTGGTCAGATCGCTGCCCGTCATGATCCGTTGCACTTCCTCCTGCGTCAGGCCGCGCCGGTAGATCCGCACGTCGTCGATCAATCCGGCGAAGCTGCGGTTGGTCCCCTCCTGTGTCCGGCCGATGACCACGTTCTCCGTATCGGCGGCGCCCGGACCTACGGCGCCGTTGGCAAAGGTGCCGGCGTCTTCACCGTTGACGTAGTACTGGTGCCCATCGTTGATGATCATCCCGCAGACATGGACCCATTCGTTAAGAGGAATGGCTCCGGTACTGCTGGACGAGCCAATATAAGCATTGGCCGGGCCCGTGCTGAAATGCAGGTTGCTCGGCGTGGTGTAGAGGCTGTAGGACCGGGCGGTGCCGTTGCCCTTGCCAATGACGCCCTGGTAGCCTTGGCCTGGGGTTTCCAGTTGGGAGGTGTTGATCCACGCCATCACTGTCGCTTCGTCGTCCACATTCAATGACGGATCGTGGGGCACCTCGACGTAGCCGTCCACACCGTCCAGTTGCAGGGCGGTGCGGAAGTAACCCGGCGCCCATGAGGCCCCGCCCATGAGGGTTCCGTTGTTGCCGTTTCCGGATGAATCGGCCGCGGTGGTTCCGCCGCCTTCATCGAACCACCACCAGCCAATGATGTCCGGGTCCACGGCGCCATAGGCGGTCCCGAGGCTCATCGCCACCGCGAGAGCCACCAGCAAACACAGTCGTCCACACATAGCAGTCCTCCTTCAAGCAAACCATCAGATAATAATGAGATTCTCGGGCGGGGCGCTCGTGTCGAAACGCGGGGCGGATATGAGCAGCAGGATCGTGCGCGCTCATGCCCTTGTCGACACCGGCAGCCTTCGCCGCACCATTCTATGGAGCTATCGGCCGACCCACCTCCTTCCTGAAGCGAAAACGAGCGTGTGCGCTCGGTCCCGGTGTGTGGCCGGACCACGTGCCGTCCCCCCGCGTTTACCGATCTGTATCGGCCCTCGATCCATACCCCAATGCCTCCGAAACCGGCCCGAAGACAGCCGCCCGCCGGTGGCAGAGACCAACCACAGCGGCAGGGACGCCTTCGACCACGGTTCTTTATAGCAGATGGGAACGCCGTCCACAAGACAGGAAGATCGTGAAAATTCCAGTGAGTTCACGGAGAAACGCCGCCGGATCGGGCGGTTCGTCCGGAGCAAGGCGGAGTGCCCCATGCGGCTGGATCGGTTCAGCCGGCTGTCGGCGCCAGGGGTTATGGGGCCGTGCCGCGGCCGTCGGAGACCTCGGAGACGGTGGCTTTGTCCTGCTGATCGAAGCTCCAGACGCTGCTGACGCCGTCTTTTTCCTTGACGACGCAGACCTTCTGCGGGACGAATCGCGTGCCGTTCCAGACCCATCGCACGGTGACGTCGCCATACATGACGTCGCCATACGGCAGATCCGAGATGTTTCGGGCATCGACCGACCCCACGCGAGGGGCCTGCGGATGGTTCGTGCCTTCGTCGGGTGTGTTGGGACCGTCGGGCTCGGCGTCTTCTTCGAGCGGCATCTGAGGGGCAAACGGATCGTCCGGGGCGAGCGTCTCGGCGCTGATGTGTCCGGCAGGGGCCGAGTCGGGCACCTGGGCGCTGCCGGATCGCGGCGGCTTGCTGCAGAACAGAAGCACCAGGATGGCCACGTTGACGATGAGCAGTTCAAGCCGTGTTGTTCGCGCCAGCATCTTCCCGATTCCTACCAGTTGTGCCATTACGCCCGATGGCGACGGCAGGGCCCTCGCAGGCGATCCGCAAGAACGCCGCCTCATCCAGAATCGGCCGGAACCGACCCACACATAAAATATAGTGAACCTTCAGACAAATCCAAACGCTGCCACAGTGCTGCTGATGTGCCTGTCGCGGCCCCAGTCGAGTCGGCCGGTGCGGTTGGCCCGCACGGCAAATTACTGAGGGCGATCCCCATTTGGGACGGCGGTGTCCGATAACTCGCCCCCATCGGCGCCCGAAGTGAGGGCGAAGTAGTAGAGCGGGACATTCGCTCCTTCGCCGATCGTGAAGTAGCCCTGGCCCTGGTGGTCGAAGCAGATGGCCTCTCCCTGCAACTCCATCCGCAGCGGGATGCCGATCTGCTTTGTGCCGAAGGCCTTCCACAAGGGCTCGCCGTCCGGGCGAATCCAGAGGGAGGCGTTGAAGGGACTGCGGACGATCACACGCCCGCCGTCGGGTGAGACGTCGCCGGCCACCGCGAAACCCCAGGGCAGGGTGGCGACGTGTTCGAGCGCGATGGGGCCGGCCGGCGCGTCGGGGATGGTGGCTCGGTACACCCGGCAGAACAGCGATCGCTTGGCGATGATGTAGATGTCCCCGTTAAACGGATCGACCAGCAGGGTTTCAGCGTCCCGCGGGCTGTCGGGATAGGTCAGTTCGATCGCTTCGGTCGGACCGATGGGAATCTGTCCGAACGGCCTGGTTACATCGACGTTGGGCTCGGCGACCCGGTAAATCCATACAGAAGGATATTTGGATTCATTATCTCCGATATTTCCGATGTAGAGATACGCCTGATTTGGATCGGGCCCGGGGCCGATGGCGATGTCCTCCCAGTCTCTGGCCTTGGCTCCGGTGACGGAGCAGACGCCGAGAAGATTGCCTCGTGTGTCAATGGCGAAGACGCGGGCGGTGTCGCCCGAGTCGTTGTGGACCCAGAGCACGCCGGGGTTTTTGCGGCTGGCCACGAGTCCCGAGGCCTCCTGGATCAAGGGGGTGCGGACGATGCCTGCCTCGACGCCGGGGGCGAACTCATCCGACCACGCCAGCGTCGCACACGACATTCCGCCGATTGCGCACAACAGCAACGCAAGAGGAAAGACAGTCGATCTGCACATTGTCAATCAGCCAAAAAGGGTCTTGCGCCGTCGCAATTCCGCAAAGACTCGCTCGGGATCGGCCGGGTGCATTCCCAAGGCGCCCTGCACGGCCGGATCGTCGGCGCGAAGGAAGATATTGGTCGTCTTCTCACGGGCGATCGTGGACGGCACGCTCGGCTCACCGTGTGCCGCCGCCCGCCTGGTCTCGCGCAGACGCTCTCGAACAGCCCGGTTTTCGGGTTCGATGGTCAGCGCGAATTCGTAGTTCTCGGCCGTGTAGTTGTGGCCACACCAAAGCACGGTCTCGTCGGGCAGGGCGGCCAGGCGTTGCAGGGACGTCCACAGCACGCCGGCGTCACACTCCATCGGTCGGCCACACCCGCCGACGAACAACGTATCTCCCGTGAACACGTGGCCGGCGGGCTGGCCGGGCGTCGGCGGCAGGTAGTAGCAGACCGACGTGCGCGTATGCCCCGGCGTGCCAACGACCTGAGCGGTTCGGGGGCCGAGTTCGACGGTGCGTCCATCTTGAACGACAACGTCGAGGCCGGCGATGCGCTGCGCATCGGGGCCAATGATCCGGCAGCCCGTGCGCGACTTGAGTTCGGCCAGTCCGGCGGTGTGGTCGGCGTGATGATGCGTTGCCAGTGCCGCAAACAGCGCCAGCCGCTCTGTGGCCAGAGCCTGCAAGACGGCTGCTGCATCGGTCGGGTCCACAACAAAGGCACCGGCCTCGTCGAGGCGCCAGAGGTACGTGTAGTTGTCACCACACGTCAACACGATCGGTGGGGCTTGCGCTGCGCTTGTATGCTCGATGTCCATTGTCGCAGAGGGTACCCCAGACCAAGACGTCCGTCAAGGTCGGGCCCGCGCCCTGCGGCAGGGCCGAATCGAGCGGATCGTCCGCCGCAAGTGGGCCGGGCCAAAAAATAAGGGCCGCAAGCCTCCGTGCTCACAGCCCGAACGATAATGAAAGCCGATGTTCAACGACAGCATTCTGCGTTTGCACGCCGCACCGATATGTCCGCTGTCAACGTGACCGGACACAGCGATGCCTTCGGCTTGTGCAAACGCCGCTTCGCGACGAAAAAGGGAGACATGGGAGCGCTGCTCTCTTCATCACCCCGTGCCTCCCTGTTGCCGAGTGCCTTGATTTCAGTCCATTGAAAACTGATCGTAAGGGTTCAATTTGCACTGACAACGCGGCACATTGTATGCGTCGAAAGGCCCTCGCGTCAATTGTGGCGACTACGTATTGTGTGTCCTCATTTGTGATGAACATATGATAGGGCACAAAGAGCGACGGCATTGCCCGTCCGTGCGTTGGACGATGGCACGGCCCCGCGTGGCGCTTCCGAGGGCCGACGAAAAAAGGACGCCCGGGCGCTTGTCTGCGCCGGGCGTCCTGCTCGTGAGGATATTCCCTTTGGATATCCTCGGCTGCATGGCCCTTTCCATTGGGTGCGTGGGCCAGGTGGGACGGCCTCAGAAGCCGTAGGCCGCTCGAAGTTGCTCGTTGGTCGGTATGCTCGTATAGTACTCGCCGCGCGGGCCTCGGTACCAGGAACCTTCTCGGGTCAACTGAACGGACGTCATCGATCCGTTGGAGTTGGTGATCCACACGGTGATCGTAGCAGGGGCCGGCTCGATGACGGGAGGCGCGACGATTACCGGTTCGACGACTGGAGGCGGAACGACCACGACCCTTGGCGACGGCATCCACACGGGGCCGTACGGTCGCGGCCACCGTCTGGGGAACACCACCGGGCCGCGCGGGGGACCATAATGGCGGTGTCGTTCAACGTCGCGTCCGATCCAGATGCCCAGGCCGATCTCGGGCGAGATGACCACTTTGGCGCTCGTCCTGGCTTGTGCGGGCACCGGCGCAACCAGCAGGGCGAACAGCACCGCCCCAACTGTGACTGTCGAGATGAGTCTTTGTCGTGTCATCGTCGTACCCTTTCATTGGCTGACGTCCTTGCGTCTACCTGTTTAAGGCCGCCTGCCGACCTCCGGTAACGGTGTGTCTTGGTTCTCATCCGTCCCGTCGCAGCCGCCCGGTGATGGACGCCCCACGGAGCGGCATCTAACCGTAGACCGGAGCATATCTTATGGTGCCTCCAGAGGCCGGGGGAAGTCCGACGCGCAGCCCGCATCGGCCTCTGCGATCTGCGTCGGCGGGAAGACCGCCGGTCTGCCCGGGGCGGACGGGGCGCACTATTTCTTTGGGAATTCCGCAATGGTCCTTGTGGTCTTGCCGGGCGGGCCGGTATAGTCATTTCTGTATCACACAGTGAATATGTGGATGATGCGTCCGGGGAGTGGAAACAACGCCGGCCATTCTTGCCATGTGACCCTCGCCTTGGGTCCGACTCCTCTTCGCGGATTCTGTCAGAACGATCCGGACAGGGCCGTCATTGGCTCCGTGGCAGTTCGCAGCTCATTGTGGAACCTCGCTTATGGAAGCGGGCCGTTGCCACAATCTAAACGCGCCGCACAGCGGCGTATAAGGAGAGTCGAGACATGAATATCTACGTGGGGAACCTTGCTCATGAAGTGACGGACAGCGATCTGCGTGAGCTGTTCGCCGGCCATGGCCAGGTGGAATCGGCGAACGTCATCACGGATCGATTCAGCAACGAGTCGCGTGGGTTCGGGTTCGTGGAGATGCCGAACAAGACCGAGGCGGCCGAGGCCATTGAGGCGCTCAACGGACACGACCTGAAGGGCCGCAGCATTACCGTCAACGAGGCCAAGCCCAAGGCCCCGAAGCGCGGCGGCGGTGGCGGTGGCGGTGGTTACGGCGGCGGTGGCGGCCGGGGACGCAGCGGTGGTGGGGGTGGCGGCTACGGCGGTGGCGGGGGTGGTGGTGGCCGAGGTCGCGGCAGCGGTGGCGGGCGCCGGTTCTGATGGACGCCGCCTCGCGGCACATGGCATCCTCTCGTGCCGCACCGACAAGTCAAACGCACGGAAGGCCCCGAGGCCGTTTGAATGCTTCAGCCCATATCGCGGCAGACGTTCAGATGGCCTCGGGCCTTCTGGAGCCTTGCAAGAAAGTCGCTTTTGCGGAAGTCGGACGTCCATTTTCGCATGGTGAGCCATCCGCCGAAGCGGATCACGCAGCGAGCCCATCGTAGGTACCAGCGACTCCAGCCGGCGCGGAGATTGTGCAGTGAGAACACCAGCGCCGGAAACGTCAGGATGCTGGCGCCCACGAGAAACATGTACTGGAAGCGGTAGAACCGTCCCATGATCCACTTGGTGCCGCGCTGCATTTGCTGCGCGGTCAGGGGGGCGTCGGGCTCGAACAAAGGGAAATTCCCATCATAGTATTCCCAACCCACATCGTCAGACCCATAGACGCGACACTGGCGTTCGAGCCTTTGACGCAGGCGCGTACCGGGCAGAGGCACCGGGAGCAGGACCTGCACCGTGTCGAGACGCGCCTTGCGGATGAATCGCCGGAAACGTCTGACTCGCTCGGCGACCGGCATGGTGAACGCCTGGTCAGGGAGCGCAGGATAGCCGAAGATGAACATGCCGTGCACCCAGAATCCAAACTGGCGGTAGACCTTCACCAGCGAGAGCATCTCTTCGGCCCTGACCTGCTTGTTCATCGCCTTGAGTTCTTCGTCGATAGGTGATTCAAAACCGATGGCGACGTGTGCGACTCCCGCTTCTCGCATGGCGGTCAGTAGCTCGCGGTCCCTGGCTTTGTCGAGCCGAATCTGGACGGTGGCGACCAGACGCCTGCCGATTCGTTGCTGATAGTCGGCCAGCATCCGGCAGAAGCGGATGGCCTCGGCGCGCTGTTGGCCGAAGAGGTCGTCCACAATGAAGAAGTGACGCGCGTCGCGCGTTTCGACCAGGTGACGCATGTTCTCGAACAAACGGTCGGCCGAAGCGCCTCGGGGCACCCCCTTGACGGTGCAGAACTCGCAGTTCATCCCGCAGCCACGGACCCTCTCGACGGGATAGATGCGGATTCTGGCATAGCGAACGAGCGAGAAATCCGGCATGGCGAAGCGGTCGAAGTCGGCCAGCGGCTCGCGCGGGGCCGTTCGAAACACCGTGCCATCTCTCAAGTACGCAATGCCCTTGACCGCGCCGAGGTCAGTTCGCCCTTGCAAGGCGTCGATGAGTTCGCGGATGGTTTCTTCGCCCTCTCCCAAGACGACATAGTCGATGCCGTTGGCGAGGGCCTCGTCGACGTTCTCGCCCGCGAAGTGCTGCCCGCCGGCCACCGTCGTGGCCCCTTGCCGACGGTACCATCGGGCCAGTTCATAGAGTCGGGGGATGGTGCTGGTCAGTCCTCCGTAAAACCCCACGATATCGGCCGAACGCTGTGCCTGCAAGACCTGGTGGTCGGCGCCGACGGCGCCTCTGGGACCATAGCGGCCGAGGTTGTTCTCGTCGATGACCTCCGCATCCCACCCGCCGATCTCGCGGGCGGCGGTCGCCACGCAGACCGGGCCCAGCGCAGTGGTCTTGCATGCGATGCGAGAGTAGATGTTGAAAGTGGGGTACGCTGGCACCACGATTCGAAGTAGATGCCTCTTCATGGTTCGCCTCAGCATTGTCCTGGAAAAGCCATGCTGTCTGATGTTGCTGTGGCTTCATCAGGCACGACCGTACCTCTGCCGGCCCTGGAATTCAAGGACAATTCGGAGCAATTCCGGTAGATCGACGGGGCGGAATCCCTTGCCGGTCCGGCCTACAGCACCTTGGCGCCTTCGCCCTTCTGGATCAGGGGCACGTAGTCTTCCAGCTCTCGCAGGACGCGGGCGTCGGTCAGGTCGATGACCTGGCGCTTCTCGTGCGACATGTAGGCGGCCAGGATCAGCGTGGTGATCGTCTTTCCGTATTCGAGATTGAGCTTGGCGTCTTTGCCCTGCTCGAACGCCGTCAGCGCGTCGATCCACTCGGCGACATACCCGTACAGGTCCGCTTCGTTGGGTTGGAGGATCAAGGAGCCTCGTGAGGCCTGGGATTTCTCCAGGGCCAGTTCGCTGTCCACCACGGCCGTGGCCGCCGCGTCGCTGATGAAGATACCCGATGGCGATTGCAGCGAGTTGACGGTGTACGAGTAGCCCGGCCCGAAGGTCTCCATCAGCAGACGCAGACCCGGCGCATCGTAGATCCAGGAGTTCACGGCCTGCACGACGCTGCGATGGCCGGTCTGGGGGTCTTTCAACTCCAGCGTGACAGTCGAGTAGTCTTCAGCCGGCGTCTTGCTGTAATCGACGCCGCGCGCCTTGAGCTGGCCCAGCCAGGGCTCCTTGCCCCACTTGAGCAGGGCCATGCTGGCGTTGATGGAAACGGGCTGAAGATAGTCCAGCGGCTTGCCGAGCGGGGTGAGCATGAACATGCCGCAGGCGATGCTGTGGCAGCCCATGTCGCAGCAGACGCCGCCGCCCTGCGTGGTGGGGTCCCAGAACCAGGGCTCGTGCGGACCGCCGTGCTCCTCGGCGCTGCGCGCCAAGTGGGCCGGGCCCATCGCCTTCTCGACGCTTGCGAGCTGGTGGCGCGCCTGGAGGATCGACGGCATGTGGATCTGGTTCTCGAAATAGGCCGTTGGGATGTTCATCGCCGTGGCGATTCGCACGAGGGTGTCGGCCTCTTTGACGGTGCGCGCCAGGGGCTTTTCGACGATGATCCCCTTGAGCTTGGCGCCGCTTTCGACCGCTTGGGCGATCTGACGCATGATCTCGACGCGGGCGAAGTTCGGGGCAAAGACGCACACGACGTCCACCGCTTTGGCCAAGTCGGCGACGGTTGCATAGACCTGCGTGTTTCCAAGTTGGTTCTGTCGGGCCACTTGGGCGAGGGCCTCAGCGCCCTTGGGGGCGCAGACGCCCGCGAATTCGCCGATTCGCACGGACCGCAAGGCTCGCTCGTGAAATCCTGCCACAAAACCGGCGCCGATCATCCCAATCTTCAACATCGTTGGTCTCCTTCAATCCGGCGGACATCTCTCGTGGTCGCGTGCTCTGTCACGGCCTGTCCCTGTGTACCGACAGTCGAACGCTCACGCAAGCAAAAAAACGGCAGGGGGCGCGCCCAGTGGCGCCCTGCGGCTCGGGCGCTGTCGGCCGTCCCAGGGGGGGCATTTCCATGCCTTCAGGTCCCATTTCGGCCCGAAATCCTATTGACAACGGGGCCGGTCCGATATAAAATCTTCCCTTGATTTCTGACGGAGTGTGTTCTTCACCCCCTCAGGAGCAATGCCCTCCGACAGAATCATCGCGTACCATTCCAGCAGCACAGAGGGACGAAGGAGTTGTATCGTGAGCACAGGCAAGGTGAAGTGGTTCGATGCAAAGAAGGGGTTCGGCTTCATTACGCCGGACGACGGAGGTGAGGACCTGTTCGTGCACTTCTCGAACATCGAGGCCGACGGGTTCAAATCACTCCTGGAAGGCCAGGGTGTGGAGTATGTGGTGGGTCAGGGCAGGAAGGGACCGCAGGCAACGAGTGTCCGGCCGGGATAGCGGCACGGCAGAAAGCTATGGTGGGAAGAACCACGGGCCTCGCCAAAACGGCGGGGCCTTTTTGTTGCCGTCGCGCAGCGGTTCGGCCGGATCGCCGCGCCATCCATGACTGCCGTCGAAGGGCGGTGAGGGATTCGCCGTCTGCCCTCGATATAAAACGAACTTGATGTTCGCTCCGTTGCTCTCGTCGCCGCATCGTCTATCGCGCCGTTGCCGTCTGTGCGGTTGCCAGATCGAGTTGCCTGTTGCAGCGAGGGCACTGGACCGAGGCGCCCTTGAAGTCGGGCGGGATCTTGAAATGCAGGCCGCAGGAACAGGCCAGGAAGGCGAAGCCGTTGACCTTACGCATGATATCGCCGATCTGGTGGAGTTGCTTCTGCGTTCTTTCCTCCTGTGCCTGCGGAGAGCCGCCGGAGCGCAGGCCGACCTCCTCGCCCCTAAGTGCGGCGGCCGGAACGATGTTCTTCGAATGCGTCACCTCTGTGAATGCCTCGGCATAGTCCTTGTACGATGCGCCGCCCGCCATGCTGCGCAGGATGCGGACGCGCTCGGAGATCGGCGGGTGCGTGCTGGTCAGATCGGACAGCTTCCTCTGGCCCTTCTTCTTGAAGGGGTTGACGATATACATTGGCGCGGTGGCCTGGTTGGCCGGACCCAGTTGCGGGGCCGGGTCGCCGGCGATCTTCTCCAGGGCGCTGGCGAGCCCCTCGGGGTAACGCGTCAATCGAGCTGCTCCTGCGTCGGCCAGATACTCGCGACGACGCGACAGCGCGAAGTACAACAACTGGGCCATGATCGGGGCGAGCACCGCGACGACGACCGCGATCAGGACCAGGACGATCTGGGCCTGGCCGCCACCCTGGTTGCCGCTCGAATAGCGACGCCTCGATCCCATCGAACTATAGAACATCCCGCGCAGAAAGACCTGCGACAACAGGACGATGCCGCCGAGCATGATGCCCGCCAGCGTCACATACAGGATGTCGCGATGGAGGATGTGGCTGATCTCATGCGCGATGACGCCCTGGAGTTCGTCGCGGTTCAGACGGGCCAGCAGGCCGGCGGTGACCGCCACCGAGGCGGTTTCGGGGCTGCGCCCGGTGGCGAAGGCGTTCGGCGCCGGGTCGTTGATGATATAGACCTTGGGCATGGCCGGCAGACCGGCGGCGATCTTCATCTCTTCGACAATGTTGAACAGTTGCGGATGGACGTCGTGGGTGACGCGCTGGGCCCGACTGGCGGCCAGCAGGATCTGGTCGCCCGATGAGAAGCTGACCAGGGCGAGCACCAGCCAGACGACGGTCGCCGCCCCCAGGCCGATGAGAGCGCCGTCGGGACCGAACGTGGCCAGGCCGATGATGCCGCCGACCAGCAGCAGCACGAAGGCCATCAGCGCCATCAGGAGGATCGAGTGTTGCTTGTTCGCCCTAATCAGTTCCCACATGGTCCATCCTTACCGTTGATCAGCCGATCCTGCCGGCGCACTATGGGCATAACACCATCGCTGTCCCCCGATCCGGCGCACGCACCGGGCATGGCAGGAGCACCGAACCGCACGACTACGAGAAACTGACCTTAGGGACCTGACGCTCCGCTTCGCTTTCGACCTCGAAGAAGTCGCGCTTCGTGAAGCTGAATATCCCCGCGACGATGTTCGACGGGAACATCTGAATCTTGTTGTTGTAGAACAAGACCTGATCGTTGTAATTCTGACGCGAGAAGGCGATCTTGTTCTCCGTGCTGGTCAGCTCTTCCTGGAGGGCAAGGAAGTTCTGATTGGCCTTCAGGTCGGGATAGTTCTCGACGACGAGCATGAACTTGCTCAGCGCGTCGGCGAGATGGCCCTCGGCCTTGGCCGTCTCGGCCACGCTCTTGGCGCCCATGGCCTGGCTGCGGGCCTGCGTGATGGCCTCGAAGGTCTCGCGCTCGTGCTTCATGTAGCCCTTGGCGGTCTCGACGAGGTTCGGGATCAGGTCGTGCCGGCGTTTGAGCTGCACGTCGATCTGCGCCCACGCGTTGTCCACCTGGTTGCGCAGGCGAACCAGCGCGTTGTAGATGCCGACCGCCAGCAGCGCCAGCACGACAACCAGGCCAAGGAAAATCAGTAATGCGATCAGTGCTCCTGCCATGGGTTCTCCCTTCGTTCGGGCGGAACGAGTTCCGCCGACGTTACGACGACTTCTTCTTCATGACCAATGCGACGACGATCAATACAGCAGCGACGCCCACGAGGATCAGAGTGTAGTTACCCATTCCTGGACCCTTTCAAACACGTGCTACGGCCGAAACATGCTGGTCATGTGAATACGCCCTGTCAAGGTTCGAGCGGCGTGCCCATCAGCCACGGCAAGCCGAAATGTGCGAAGACGATGCGTTCGTAAGGATTGTCCGGACCGCCTTCGAGAAGACAGGCGATTTCGCCGTCGGGCAGGACCGCCAGGCACGAGTATGCGCTTGGTCCGGGCCAGAGCAGACGCTCAATCGGCCAGGTCTTGCCCCCGTCGCGGCTGAGGCGAACGGTCATGTCCCGTCGTACGCCGGTCCGGCCGTGCGCGGGATTGGAGAACAGCAGCCAGTCCTGCCCGTCGGCGGAGGATGCGTCATACCGTACGAGGCTCGCCTGGCAGATCGGCTCGACGAGGGCCGGATCGTGTCGGACCTGCGACCAGGTCATCCCGCCGTCGCGGCTGGTCGCAACGGCCCGTGTCGTCGCGCGCCGGTCGTAGTTTCGCATGTTCATCAGGAGTGTCCCGTCCGTCAATTCCACGACCTGGCATTCGTTGACAGCCGGGCGAATCGCGCCACCGAGATGCCAGGTCTTTCCACGGTCGTCGCTGAAGATCACGTGCGAGTTGTAACCGGTCGGGTCTTCCGGCGTAACGACGCTATGGTCGCAGGGGATCAGCAGTCGCCCTTGCCAGCGCCCGTGCTTCAACTGGATTCCGACGCCCGGCCCCGTGGCAAACCAGCGCCACTCAGGTCGTTTGGTGTTCTCGGTGATCTGGCGCGGCTCGGCCCAGGTTCGACCATCGTCATCGCTGTGCGTGACAAACACCCGCCGGGTGTCCTTGCCGGCGGCTTGCATGATCTGGTGCTCCGTATCCTGCCCGTGGTTCCAGGTCATGGTCAGCCAGATGGTCCCCGTGCGCTCGTCCACGACGGGACACGGATTGCCGCAGGTGTTGGCGCCGTCGTCCCAGACGACCTGCTGGCGGCTCCAGGTTTTGCCGCCATCCTCCGACCGTCTGACGAGCAGATCGATATTGCCTGAGTCGCCTCGACCACCCTTGCGTCCCTCGCAGAAGGCCAGGAGCGTACCCTTGTTCGTTACGAGCAGGGAGGGGATGCGATACGTGTGATACCCGTCCTCGCCGCCGATGTAGAGATCGGTCAGGGTCGGTTTGAGGCGGACGGCCCGGTCGTCCAGTTCCGAGAGCTTCAAGCGAACGCTGACGATGTACGGCGGCTCGCCTTCGGTCCAATGTCCGTAGGTGGTCGTCACGAATGTGCCGTCCGGGAGGATTTCGAGGCCCGGATAGGCGCAGTCGGCCCCCTTGGTGTTGTCCATCAGGCGGATGCGGTACTGCCCCTCGCGGCCTGCGACGATGTCGTCGTAGGCGCCCACCCATCCGACCCAGTCGCCTTTGGTCGGACTGACGTGTGTTGTGTCGCGGAACGTGATGAACAGGCGTCCATCCGGGGCATACTTGCCGACGTGCCGGTCGCCGGTCAGTGCCGCCGGCAATTCGCGCGGCCCGCTCCAGGTCCGGCCTTCGTCGTCGCTGAAGATGACGAACGAATTGAACTTGCGGCTGTTCTCCCGCAGCAGGACGGCGATTTGCCGCCCGTCGGGCGAGCGGATCAGCCCCGGCTCGCACAGGTGGGCCTGGGGATGCTCGGCGATGACCGTCGGCTGGCTCCAGGTCAGGCCGCCGTCCTGCGAGATTGTCTTATACACGCGAAACTGCGTCGCCTTACCCGCATTACGCAGGAAACGGCCGTCATCGTGGAACAGGGCCATGTAGTCGCCGTTCGCCAGACGCTCGACCGAGGCCATCGCGACGATCCCCCCGAAATCACCGATCGGCTCCAGGGCGGTCCAGTCCTGGCCATCGTTCTCAGAGACGGCCATCCGGATCGGATAGAGACCGGAGAAGACGATCAGCCTCTTGCGGCCCTCGCGGTCGATCACACGGTGGATCGTGGGGGTCTCCTGCGATGTCGCCCAGTTCTCGGGCGTCGGCAGGCGGTCCGACCAGGTCAGGCCCACATCCGTGCTGCGTTTCATCACGATGGCACCGCGACCGTGGCCCTTGGGGTAGACAGTCAGGATCGTCCGGTTGTCCTCCAGCAGCACCGTGGTCGGATGTCCCAAATATTGGCCGGCCTCGCGATCGACCACCGTCTGCCGTTGGGCTTCTCCGGACAGGTCGACCACGCCGATGGAGTAGCTCCTGGGCTGTGGCGGCTCAGCGGCGTTTGCGACGGCCGACGTCAACGCAAGCAAGAGGACAACGATGGTCTGGAGGGCAGTCTTCATTGCGGCGCCTTATTTCTGCTTCGATTCATCGTGAGAGAACATCTCGGCGAGGAGCTTCTGGATTCGACTGTCCTCGTCGAGCTGCCCCCGGTTGAGGATCTCCTGCAACTCGCCTCGGTCGAACCACAGCCCGTCCCCCCGGCGGCACCTGTCGATCAACAGGACCGGCTTCGTCGGTCCCACGATGATCTTGGTCATCTTCCTGCTGCAGATGGGGCACCTGCGGGGCTTTTCGCCGACAGCGGGCCCTTCCTGGAAGGAGGCCAGCAACTGCGAGGCCTTCTGCCGGTCGTCCATCAGCAGTTCCAGTTCGCCTGCATCGAGCCAGATGCCCCCGCACCCGACACAATGGTCGATTTCGACATCGGCCAGTTCCAGCGTAATCATGGCGTTTCCGCACGCGGGACAGTCCATTCATCGTCTCCGGAGTCCTACTTTGTCTGCCAGTGGGCCTTTGCGGTTGAGGGCCCGCTGCCTTGTCTATCGGTACAGACGCCCAGATCGGGCCAATATTCGATGCGGGGCATCAGAACGGGCCACATCCCGCATCTCGGCCGGCGGTCTGGGGCGGCCGGCAACACCATCGCCAGTCTCTGCGCAGGTATGCTATCGCACCGTTTGCCGGCCGTCAAGGTGTCCCGACACCCTCAGCGGGGGGATGCAGACGGTATAAAAAAAGACGGAGGATTCCGATTTTCGCATCCACATTCGCCTCCTCCGTGACGCCCATCATAGGGAGTGTCGCCTTATGGGTGGCCTGTGGACAGGGTGAAGACGCAGGCGGCGGGCGGGCTGCGTCTTCACTCATTTCGGCCGGTTCCGGTCCACCGCCAAAGGCCTGTCCCGCGGCGAACCGCATGCCGGCGACCCCATCCCCACATCGCCGGCGCCGAGGTCGGGCCGAGAATTGCCCTTGACGCCCAACTGCCATAAGACGTAAGATCGGGCGTGTTTACGACATTTGGCACCGGCACCGGCCGCGATTACGAGGAAATACTGGATGATCGTCGATTGTCACACCCACATTCGATCCCTGGATGAGGCCGAGGTGTCGGAGCACTTGGCCGCGGCCGAAACGGTTGATGCCTGCGTGGTTCTGGCCACGCCGGACGGCTCACGCGACGAGATGAACAGGATCCTGGGCCAGTATGTCGGCCGGCATGCCGACCGGATGGTCGGATTCGGCATCGTGGACCCGACCGAAGACCGCATCGACGACCGGCGTCTGGCGGAACTGACCGAGACGCTGGGGTTCAAGGGATTCATCCTGTATTGCTCGATGTCCGGCTTCCACCCCACGCACAGTCGGGCCATGCGGTTTTACGAGGCCGTGCAGGAAATGGGGATGCCGATCTTCTTCCACAACGGCAGCCATTCCCTGAAGGCCTCCGCCATTCTTGAATACACACAGCCCTACCTGCTGGATGAAGTCGCACGGGCCTTTCCCAGACTCCGAATCATCATCGGGAACATGGGCGTGCCGTTCGTCGAGCAGACGCTCTCGATGGTGGGCAAGCACGAGCGGGTCTACGCCGATCTGACGATTCGACCCAGCAAGGTGTGGCAAACCTACAACATCGTCGTCGCCGCCCACGAGCGGGGGGTGATGGACAAGCTCTTGTTCGGAAGCGGGTTCCCGCTGAGCAGCGCCGACGAGTGCATCGAAACCCTTCTCGGCTTCAACATGCTCCTGTCCGACACCAAGCTTCCCACCGTTCCCCGGGGCAGCATCCGGAACGTGATCGAGCGGGATTCGCTGGAGTTGCTGGGCATCGAGCACGAGCAGATCAGACCGCCGGAACGCAAGCCGCAGACATCGCTGCCGGCGCGACAGAGCGATTAGCCACCGATCGCCGGGCTTTTCGCCAAGGGGAGAATGGCCAATCATGGAAGAAAGAGGCAAGTGGGGCACCAACCTCGGGTTCCTGCTGGCGGCAATCGGCTCGGCGGTGGGGTTGGGCAATATCTGGCGATTCCCATACGTCGCCTATGAAAACGGCGGCGGCGCGTTTCTCATCCCGTATTTCGTGGCGCTCTTCACCGCGGGGATCCCCGTCCTGATGCTGGAATTCGCGCTGGGCCACCACAAAGAGGCCTCGGCGCCGAAGGCATTCCGGCACATTGACGCCAAATGGGAGTGGCTGGGCTGGTGGGCCGTGCTGTTCGTCATGTTCGGCATCCAGCTCTACTACACGGTCATCATCGGCTGGTGTGCCAATTACATGCATTTCTCGCTGACGATGGCCTGGGGCAGCGATCCCGACACGTTCTTCCGCGAGTTTCTCGGTCGGACCGATGCGAACGACATCTGGGCCATCGACGGGTTCCAGGGGCCGATCGTGGTTGCGGTCGCCCTCATCTGGCTGATCGACTGGGGCATCACCTTCGGCGGTGTCCAGAAGGGGATCGAGCGAGCGGTCAAGGTCATGATGCCGATTCTCATTCTGGTGACGGTTGGCATTGTGGTCTGGGCCCTGTTCCTGGAAGGCGCCGGCACCGGCATTCGGCATTACGTGACGCCCGATTTCACCAAGATCACCGACTTGAAGGTCTGGATCGCCGCCTATGGCCAGATCTTCTTTTCTCTGTCCCTGGGCTTCGGGATCATGATCGCCTACTCTTCCTATCTCTCGCGCCGGGCGAATATCTTCCGAAACAGTCTGATCGTGGCCTTCGCCAACAGCTCGTATGAGGTCTTCGCCGGGTTCGGCGTGTTCAGCATCCTCGGCTACATGGCCGTCCAGCAGAACAAGGAAGTCGGCGAGGTTGTGCGCGACAGCATCGGGCTGGCCTTCGTTGCCTATCCGCAGGCCATCAGTCTGCTGCCCTGTGGACGGCTCTTCGGCGTTTTGTTCTTCCTGTTGCTGGCCATTGCGGGGATCTCCTCGTCGATTTCCATCATCGAAGCGTTCGTCTCGGCCGTCCAGGACAAGTTTGCCTTCGGTCGAAAGCGCATTGTCACCACCATCTGCGCGATCGGCTTTGCCGGCTCGCTGCTGTTCACGACGAATGTAGGGCTCTTCTGGCTGGACATCGTCGATCATTTTCTCAATCACTACGGGTTGGTTGTGGTCGGGATCGTCGAGGCGCTGGTGGTGGGCTGGCTCTATCGAACCGATCGCCTCAAGGCCCACATCGTGGCGAATCTGGGGCTCAGCGGCACCCGGCACAAGGTGTTCAACTACGTGGTGCTTCAGCTCTGGATGTACTGCATTCGGTTCGTCACGCCGGTGGCGCTGGGGATCGCCATCGTTCACAGTCTCGTTCGGGAACTCGCGACGCCGTATGAGGGTTACCCGATCTCAGGGATCATCATTCTCGGCGTCGGCTGGCTGCTGGTGACGCATGTCTTCGCGTTCGGGTTGTCCGGCCTGCCCTGGCGGGGCGGGCCGCCCGAGTCGACCGGCTCGAGGTGACACCGCACACTACTTGGGCTTGAACCCGTCCTTGACGCGGCCTTCGGTGTATTTGCGGCAGGCCTGCTCGAGGTCGACATCCGTGATGTTCGCCAGCGTGCAGAGCCAGGCGAAGACGTCGGCGAACTCTTCCACCCGGTTCTCCTGGTCCTGCGAAGCCAGCGCCGTGGCGAGTTCCCCGACCTCCTCGATGAACCACAGGAAGGTGCGAGAAACCCCGCGCTCCATGTCCCGCTCCTTGTATTTGCGAGCGATCAGTTCCTGGAACTCGCGAATTTGCATATCCGGCGCGCACTCCAAGCCCAATGCAACCTGAGAAGCCCTCGGCCGGGATCGTCCTGGCTACGACAGAACCGACGCCTCCGCGGCGCTATTTCGTCGCCAGCAAGGTCGAAAGCTTGGCCTTCTGAAAGACGTTCCTCGCCTGAGAAATAGCCTTGTTGTAGGTTTGTTCGGCTTTGACGGCGTACTTGTCCCTTCCTGCCTGCTCGGCCAGATTCAACTCCCCGGTCAGCGGGCCGTCCACCGCCTCGATGATTTCCAGCATGGTGATCTTGTTGGTGGGCTTGGCCAGGGAGAAACCGCCGCGAGGCCCGCGCTTGCTGCGCAGCACGTTCGCACGCACCAGTTGTTGGAGGATCTTGAGCAGGTATTCCAGCGGGATATCGTACTCTTTCGAGATATTCTGCGACAACACCACCCCTTTACCCTGATGCCGGGCAATGTAACCGACCGCCAAAAGAGCATATCCTGTCGATCTGCTAACTCTCATGCTGTTCTCCTTCTGTCCTTCCAGAACTACCGGTGATTCCTTTTCATCCTCTGCCGGGCAATGGCCCTGTCCCCATCCGGATCGTGGGGCCGAACGGCCGCTGCTGCCTGGGGCAGGCGAACCGCCGGAAGAAAAGAAACTGCGCTTCAGGATATCTCAAGAGACCCCACGATTGCCTGTTCGTCTTGCATCGCTCGCCGATGGCACCCCAGGCCGCGACGAAACGAAAGCGGTATTAGTATCTACGGTTTGCGGCCAATAGCAAGAGATTTCTTGTCAGAAAAATGGGAATTTGTCCGCCGGCTTCGGACGTGCTGCGCCTATTCGATGGCGAGCCGATCCCGGCAAAAATCGCGGCTTCCTCCAAAACCCTTGACAGGGGTGCCGACCCATCCTACGATGGTTGCGTTTCTTGGCGTCTTTTATTGGGGAGACCTGAGCTATGGCTGCCATTCAGCCGCGCGTGAGCGTTGAGTACCTCGAGGGTGCTACCGTGGTGGCATTCACCGATGACAAGATCCTGGAGGACACGGATGTACGCGCCCTGCGCGAGTCCATCGAGGCCGTCATCGAACAGGCCGGCCGTCTCCATCTGGTCCTGGACTTTCGTCACGTCCGGTTCCTCTCCTCGGCGGTTCTGGGCCTGTTGATTCGTGTCAGCAAGCGTGTCAGCGAGCAGGGAGGGCAACTGAAGCTGGCCAACATCCACCCCGGGATCTACGAAGTCTTCAAAATCACCCGTTTGACGAACATATTCGATATCTATGAAAGTGTGGACAGCGCGACGCAGAGTTTTGCCGATCACCGATAGGCCCTGCGTGGACGCGGCCCCGGCGGATGACCCGGTCGGTTCGCTCCGGTTAGCGGTGCGTGTACACGGGAAGGTATGATGTTATGGCGTCCGAGGCGCCGATTCAGGGTTCCATCGTCGTTCAGAGCACGCCATCGGCCATCAGTCTTCCCTGTCGGCAGATCCTGTCGGCGATGGAGGAGAAAGGGTTCGGCAAGGATGATGTTTTTGCCGTGCACCTGGCTGTCGAGGAGGCGTTTGTCAACGCCGTCAAGCACGGCAACAAGATGGACCCGCTCAAAACCGTGACGGTCGATTACACGGTCGATGACGAGAAGGTCGAAATCGCCGTCCGGGATCAGGGTGGGGGGTTCGATCCGCAGAGCATTCCCGACCCGCGCGTCGGGGAGAACCTCTATCGTCCCGAAGGACGAGGACTGCTGCTGATGAGCGCGTACATGCACGTCTTCGAGTACAACGAACGCGGCAACGGCGTCCATATGATCCGTTACAAGGACAAGCCGATTGCCGGCCGAAGTGATGTCGCCGCCGGCTGAGCGCGCCGGTGTCGAGTTCCGTCACGTCCCATGCAATTGCCTCCCGCATCGATCCGACCGTCCCATAAGTTCCTGCTCCATCATGATTGAAGCCTGCCAGTGTCCGCCTGTGGCGGCTGATGGAGGCATCGGCAAAGTCCGACTCCCATCTGGTCGAAGTCCTTCCGGGTGAATCGGTTTTCCCGGTGACATGAAGGAGTCAACTCGATGGACATGTACGATGCGATGTTTTCGGCCGGCTATCTCCTCTGCGAGCGGATCGCCCGACAGGTGTTCGACGTTCTGGCCGAGAACGGTCCGATCCTGGCAATCATGGACCGCAGCGGCAACTGCTGGACCAGCGACGCAGAGGCGTTCGACCGGCGCAACCCGGGGGAGACCGTCCTCGAAGACCTCTGGGACAAGGTGGACGACGGTTTCGAGCCGGCCTTCGCGACGACGGACAAAGGGATTGTCGTGACGGCGCAACTGGCCACCGAACAGACCAACTGCGGCTACCTCGTCCTGATTCTCTCTCCGCACGATTCGGTGTGGACGCGTGACCACATGAATCTGGCCGAGGCCTTGTTCGCCCAGATCGGCCTGGTGGCCCGGCTCATCGAGACCGCGACGCTGCTCAGCGATACGCAGGTCAAGTGCTACAGCGTCTACGGCACCAGTGAAGCGCCCGCGAACTGATCGGGCATGCCTCGGTGCGACGGTCGAATCGACGGCGTGCGGTCGATGCACACGGTCGCGCGCCGGGGGAGGCCGGGGGTTTTGGGCATTGCGAGCGACGCGTTGGATGCTATAATGCACCCGGCCAGCGGCGCGAACGTTCCGCAGAACGCAGGGCGATCGAGATTCGGTGAGATCGGGGCGATGTAGTGAAGTTTCAAGTATTCAGAGACGGCAAGGCGGTCGAAGCCTTTACGCCATACGGCGCCTATCTGTTCGGCACGGACGGCATCAGCGTTCGTCGCACGAAGATCGGGTTCAAGAAAGGCTACGTGGAGTGCGTCCGCTCGAACATGGAGACCGCCGGTCTGGCCCTGCTGTGGCCGATCGACGGGTTCGGACGGATTCTGCTGCCGACGACCTGTCTGCCCGAGCGGGAGCGCCCCTACAATCTGAACGTGGAGATCGTCCGGGCCAAGCTCATGCAGATCACCAATCGGCGCGAGGACTGGTCCTTCTTCGACGAAATCGAGGGGATGGAGGGCGTCGCAAAGGAATCGCGGGACCTGTTCATCGACGCGATCCAGAACATCGGCCGCCCGGAGCGGGCGTCTCAACTGGCGGACGAGTCGCTGCGCAAAGCGATGGTCTATTCCGAGAAGCTGGCGGTGCGTCAGGGCAAGGCGCTGTTTGACCGACGCCGGAAGAGTCACGGTTTCAGCCGAGGCTGTCTGGGATGTCGGATCGACCCGGCCCGGATGAGCAAGTCCGCCTATGTGGATCGGTTGGCGGAACTGTTCGCCTCGGTGACGGTTCCCGTGAACTGGGCGCGGGTCGAAACGCGCCAGGGACATTACGACTTCTCCGATCTGGACGCCTGCATCGGGATGCTCAGCCGGCGCAAGGCGGTGCTCAGCGCCGGGCCGCTGCTTCGCTTCTCGAAGGAGAGCCTGCCGGACTGGCTGCTGCAGTCGGGCATGGGATTCGAGAAGATGCGGGAGATGGCCTATCAGTTCGTCTCGAAGGTGGTGGCGCGATACGCTGCGGTCGTCCATCGATGGTACGTCATCAGCGGGCTCAACGCGGTCAATCAGTTCAATTTCAATTTCGAGCAGATCCTCGAGATGACGCGGGCGGCCAACATGGCCGTGCGAGCGGCCGGCAGCCGGGCGGTGCGCGTGATCGAGGTCAGTTGCCCGTGGGGCGAGTACTACGCCACCACGCCGGGCAGCATCCCGCCGTTCGTCTACATGGACATGGTCGTTCAGAGCGGGACCAGCTTCGACGCGTTTGGATTGCAGATGCAGTTTGGAAAGGACGAGAGCGGGATGCACCTGCGTGACATGATGCAGATCTCGTCGATTCTGGACTGTTTCGCTCCGGTGGCCAAGCCGCTGCACATCACAGACGTGCAGATTCCCAGCGAGAGCGGCAAGGGGCCGTTCAACGTGGATGTGGCCGGGCTGTGGCATCGCAAATGGGACCAGACGCGGCAGGGGCAGTGGTTGGACCGCTTCTACAAGATCGTCCTGAGCAAGCCGTTCGTCGAGGCCGTCAACTATGGCAGCCTGGCCGACAGTCCCGCCGATGCCATCGCGAACAGCGGTCTTCTGACCGATGCGTTGGAGCCCAAGGAGGCATTTGGGACACTCAAGCGGCTCCATGTCTCGATGTTCAAACGATAGTCGATCCGCCGCCGGCCGTGGCGGCGCGGGCGTACCATGACGCCAGTGAATCCAACAGCGAGCGAGAAGAGGAGCCGGCGGTCGCTCCAGTCGATCGGATTGGTGGTCTTATCCTGTGTTTCCGTAATGGCCGGGGTGTGCCTGTTCCTGACGGCGGCCGGGCACGGCGAGGTGACCACGCCCTATGCTTCCGAGAGGGTCAATCCCAATACGGCTCCTGTCGGCAGCCTGATCCGACTGCCCGGCATCGGAGCTGCGCGGGCGCGAGCGATCGTGATCCATCGCGACGATCTACGGCGGAAAACCGGCGACGAGGTCGCCTTCCACACCCGCGACGATCTCCAGCGGATCAAGGGCATCGGTCCTCGGACGGTGGCCGAGATTGTGGACTGGCTCGCATTCGACGTGCCCGTCTGCGACGAACGGACGTCTTGCGACGAGGGACCGCCGAGGCCGTAGCGTTCTACCGTTCAGCGGCGGCGCGCGAGTCGTGCAGAATTGACGCGGGGGGGCCGGTTGTGGTACAATCATTCCGTCCAGGCTCCCGGCGACGTCCGGGACGGGCGCCTCGCCGGGGAAAAGCGAAGGCCAAGCAGGATCTCAATGGGAGGACGAAGGTGGATGCATCCATCCGAGCACGTGGCATGGTCGCGCTGATCCTCTGCGTGATGGGGGGCATCAGTGCGCGATGCTCCGCCGAAGACGGCGCCTTCGTCGTCATCAACGAGCTGCTGGCCTCGAACGTCGAGACGGTTAAAGACCCGCAAGGCGAGTATGCCGACTGGATCGAACTGCACAATCCGACGGATGCGGCGATCGACGTCGGCGGCATGTATCTGACCGACGAGGCGGGCGATCCGGCGAAGTGGCAGCTTCCGATGGGCAGCCCGTCGTTGACACGGATTCCGGCCGGAGGGTTTCTTGTGATCTGGGCCGACGGCGACACGGACGACGCAGGTCTGCACGCCTCCTTCGGGCTCAGCGCCACCGGGGACGAGGTCTGCCTGTATACCGCGGACGGGACCACGCTTCTCGACCGTGTCGAATACGGCCGGCAGCTTCCGGATGTCTCCTGGGGCCGGCTGCCTGACGGCAGCGGCGAATGGCGATCGTTCGCCGTTCCCACTCCCGGATCGGCGAATGTCGCGGTGTACGAGGGATTTACAGCCGTGCCGCGGTTCAGTCACGAACGAGGCTTCTACGAGGCGCCGTTCGAGTTGACTATCACCTGCGATACGCCCGGAGCGACGATCTACTACACGCTCGACGGGCAGGACCCGGCCGACACCTCCGGCCGAGGGTTCGCGGGAACGCGGTATGCCGGGCCGGTGTTCGTTTCCGGCACCATGCGCATTCGGGCCTGCGCCGCCAGGGAGGGGTGGGCAACCAGCGCGGCGGTGACGCACACCTACATTTTCCTGAGCAATGTAAAGACCCAGTCACGGACTCCTTCGGGGTTTCCCGCGACGTGGGGCGGGACCTCGGCCGACTACGAGATGGACGCGCGCATCGTGAACGATCCTCAGTACAAGGACCGGCTGAACGAATCGCTCCTGTCGATCCCCACGATGTCCCTGGTGACAACCAACGACGATATGTTCGGCTCGCAGAGGGGCATCTACGCCAATCCCTCGCGCACGGGCGAGCCGTGGGAACGGCCCGCCTCGGTCGAGTTGATCTATCCCGACGGAAGCAAGGGCTTTCAGATCAACTGCGGCGTCCGCATCCAGGGCGGATACTTTCGCACGCCGGGCGCGTCCTCGAAGAAGTCGTTTCGCCTGCTGTTCAAGGGCATGTACGGAACGACCAAACTGCGATATCCACTGTTCGGAGACGAGGCCGCCGACGAGTTCGACACGATCACGCTCCGCGCCGGCGCCAACGACGGCTACACCTGGAGCGGCAACGAACGGTACGCCCAATTCACGCGCGACCAGTTCGCCCGCGACCTTCAGAGGGGCACCGGGCACGCCGGCTCTCACGGCATGTTCGTGCACCTGTATGTCAACGGCCTGTACTGGGGACTCTACAATCCGTGCGAGCGGCCGGACGCCTCCTTTTCCGCCAGCTACTACGGCGGCGACAAGGAAGAATGGGATGCGTTCAAACACACCGGATTCGAACTGAACGATGGCAATCGAACGGCCCTGAACGAGATGACGAGCCTCAGCCAGCAGGCCGCCAACTCGCCCGAGGTCTACCAGCGGCTCCAGGGCCGCAATCCCGACGGCAGCGAGAACCCCCAGTACGCTCATCTGTTGGATGTCGCCAACTACATCGATTACATGATCGTCAATCTCTGGGCGGGCAACTGGGACTGGCCGTGGAACAACTACTGGCTCGCCCGGCGGCGCGGCCCGGACAGCACGGGATTCAAATTCTACTGCTGGGATGTCGAGGACATCATGCTCAGCTCCCGCTCGCCGCTGACGATCAACAGGCTGAGCGACTTCAGCGAGGTCGGGCGGTTTCACGGCGCGCTGCGACAGAACCCCGAATACCGATTGGCCTTCGGCGACCACGTGCACCGGCACTTGTTCAACGGCGGGCTCCTGACCTCCGATTCGTTGATACAGCAATATCGCGACCTCGTGGATTCGATCGAGTCGGCCATCATTGCCGAACTGGCGCGGTGGGGCGATCAGCATGGCCGGCGAATGCAACTGGCCGACTGGCAGACCATGCGGGACCAGATCCTGGATTCGTATCTGCCGCGACGCAGCGACATTGTCCTGGGGCAGTTTCGCAGCGCCGGACTGTATCCGAGCGTGGCCGCTCCGGCGTTCTATGTGGACGGCCGGCGTCAGCACGGCGGCGTGGCCGCTGCGGGCAGCGAACTGTCGATGCGAGAGGCGGACGGCACGATCTGGTACACGCTCGACGGCAGCGATCCTCGCCTGCCGGAGGGGGCGGCGGCCGGCGAGTCGTCGCTTCTGGTCGACGAGGATGCCCCGAAGCGCGTTCTGGTTCCCCTGGTCCCGGTCGATCCGGCCTGGCGGACGAGCCCGAGTTTCGACGACTCGGCCTGGACCAGTGGCACCGGAGGAGTCGGCTACGAGCGCAGCACAGGGTACGAGTCGTACTTCGATATCAACGTCGGCCAGCAGATGTATGGCCGCACCACGAGCTGCTACATTCGGATTCCGTTCGACGTGTCGCAGGAGATGCTGGCGAACCTCTCGAATCTGGCGTTCCGCGTGCGATATGACGACGGCTTCATCGCCTATCTCAACGGCGTGGAGATCGCCCGCCGCAATTTCGAAGGCGATCCCATCTGGACCTCGGCGGCCAACGCCCAGAATTCGGACCTCAACGCCGTCCAGCTCGAGCAGATCGACGTCAGCGCTCATCTCGGCGTGTTGCGCGTCGGGTCGAATCTCCTGGCGGTCCAGGCCCTGAACGACCTTCCGACGAGTTCGGACCTCCTGTTCTCGGCGACGCTGGGAAGCGCGCAGGTGGCCGCCGGCGGGACTGCCGGTAGGGTCTCGCCCCGGGCGATCGAATACGTCGGCCCATTGACGCTGAGCCGGAGCACGCCCGTGGCGGCTCGTTCGGTGCGAGGCGCTTCGTGGAGCGCGTTGAACGAGGCGGTCTTTGGCGTCGGTCCGGTGGCCGAGAGCCTTCGGATCAGCGAGCTGATGTACCACCCGGCCGATCCGAACGCCGAGTACGTCGAATTGGCCAACGTCGGCAGCCAGACGATTGACTTGAGCCGGGTCGCCTTCACCGACGGGATTCAGTTCACCTTCCCCAGCGTCGAACTGGCGCCGGGGGCGTATCTGCTGGTGGCCGAGGACATGGCGGCATTCGCGGCGGCCTACGGCGCGGACCTGCCGGTGGTTGGGCCGTATTCGGGCAATCTCAGCAACGCCGGAGAGCGGGTCGCGTTGCGCGATGCGACCGGCGCGGTCATCCAGAGCCTCACCTATTGCGACGACTGGTATTCCATCACCGATGGCCAGGGTTTCTCGCTGACGGCCAAGGCCCCGGCTGGATCCGATTCGCTCGATTGCCAGAGCGCCTGGCGTCCCAGTGCACGGGCCGGCGGATCGCCGGGGTTCGATGATTCAGGCATCCTGCCCGAGCCGGGTGCGGTGGTCATCCATGAGATCCTCGCATATCCGGGATCGGGCCAGTCGGACTGGATCGAGCTGCGCAATACGACCGATGCGCCGATCGACGTCGGCGGCTGGTTCCTCAGCGACGGGTCGCAGAACCTGATGAAGTACGAGATTGCCCCCGGCACGGTCATCGGTTCGGGGGGGTACCTGGTGCTGCGGGAAGACGAGACGTTCGGCCGCGCCGACGATCCGGGCTGCCACGTGCCGTTCGCGCTGAGCCGCGACGGCGAGACGCTGTACCTGCATTCGGGCGGCGACGGGATGCTGACCGGTTACAGCGTGCGGCAGCGGTTCGGCGCCTCGCAGACGGCTGTTACGATCGGCCGGCACGCCACGAGCACCGGTTCCTGCGATTTCATCGCCCTTGACGTTGCGACGCCGGGGGCGGCCAACGCCTCGCCGAAGGTCGGTCCGGTGGTCATCAGTCAGATCATGTACAACCCCGGGAGCCGGTTGAAGGCCGAATACGTGCAACTGCTCAACGTCAGCGAATCCCCTGTGACCCTCTACGACGACGCGCTCGGGCTGCCCTGGCGGTTCTCGGACGGTTCCGACGATCCGTCGATTGAATTGCTGCTGCCGGCGGATGAACCGCTGACGCTGGAGCCGGGAGGCCAGATACTGCTCGTCAAAGACCGGGTCAGCTTCGCTGTCGCCTACGGGGTTGTCGCCAATGTACCGATTCTGGCCTGGGGCCCCGGGACACTGTCCGGCGGGGGAGGACAAGCGTGTATCAGCAGGCCGATCGGCGTGGCCGACGATGGAGCGGTGACGTGGGTCTGTATCGATCGTGTGGGCTATCGCGACGAGACGGATTGGGGCGATTGTGCCGGTTCTGCCAGTCTCTGGCCCGCTGGAGCCGACGGCCAAGGGCTTGCGCTGCACCGGATCGCCCCGGCTGCCTACGGCAACGATCCGGCCAACTGGCGGGCTGCGCCCCCATCACCCGGAGAGATCGGCTTGTAGTATGGGTATCCGGCAGGCGGATGGCCCGGCCTGACGCTCCGATCGGCCTGACCTTGGGCGCGTTCCGGACACCGGGGAAGACCGCCCGTAACGCGGTCCGAATAGTCCCTTGACTTTGGCCGGATAAATGTGATAAAATAGGAAAAGAACCCGGGCATGATCAGCCGCATTGGGCCCGGGCCATGGCGGTATTGGTGGAGGTGTTCTTGCCGGGGGGACGTGGGCTTGCTCGTCGCTTCAGGCAAGACGGGTTGGGAATCTCCAGGCGCACAAGCCCCACCAGGGCAATGAGTAACGTTCACATGACGATAAGCCAGACAACCAGGACAGGCGACTGTGTCGCTGAGTCGGCGGTCAAGGGAAAGGGCCATCCGACTAAGGACACGAACAAGAGCGGCGACCGCATGCTGGCGTGCCGCTACGAGTTGAAGTACCTTATCAGTGACGCCAAAGCCGCGGCCATCGAACGCTACGTGCGGCAGTTTCTGGAGTACGACCGCTACTCCAAGCTCCAACGCGGCGGGATGTACCCGATTGTCAGCCTGTATTGCGATTCGCCGGATATGAAGTTGTGCCGGGAGACGCTCACCGGCCAGAAGAACCGGTTCAAGCTTCGGATTCGAAGCTATACCGATGAGCCGGAGTATCCCCGGTTTTTCGAGATCAAGAGGCGGATCAATCGGGTCATCATGAAAAGCCGGGCCCGGGTTATGGATGATGACGTCAAGCCGCTGCTGGCGGGCCGACAGTTGCCGCCGCGCGGGTATACGACGGACGAACCGGCGTTGAACCAGTTTCAGCTCTACACCATGACCATCAACGCCGGGCCGCGCGTGCTGATCCGCTACATGAGGCAGGCGTTTGAGAGCACCTCCGAGAATCGGGTGCGAGTGACGTTTGACCGGGAGCTGTGCTACAAAGTTACGGATGCGCCGCTGGTTCGTCTGGGAGGTTCCGGCTGGCAGCGAAATGCCCTGACCGAAGGGAATGCAATACTGGAAATCAAGTTCACGGGAACGTTTCCCGCGTGGCTGATCCGCCTGGCGGAGCTGTTCGAACTCGACGCCCGATCGGTGTCGAAGTATGCGACGTCCGTCGAGCAGGCCTGCGCGCTGGGATTCTGCGCTCCCGTCGTGAGGAACGGGTGGCATGGATAGACTGTGGCAACTGATGGAAGAGACGCCGATGGGCGGTCCGTTCAACCCGCAGAGCGTGCTGCTGAGTCTGCTGCTGGCGTTCGTGCTCGGGCAGGTGATCGCGTGGGTCTACTATGCCACGCACAGCGGATTGTCCTACTCCCGTTCGTACGTGCAATCGCTGATCGTGATCACGGTCGTGGTCGCCATGGTCATGGCGGTGATCGGCAACAACATCATCACGGCGGTCGGCCTGATGGGCGCGCTGGCGATCATCCGGTTTCGCAACGTCCTGAAGGACACCCGCGATATTTCCTTCATCTTCTGTTCGCTGGTGGTCGGCATGGCGGCCGGCTCGCACCGGTATGCCACCGCGATCATCGGGACAATTGTGCTGTGCCTGATCATCATTTATCTGTACTTCGCGGACTTTGGCGCCCATGAGCCGCACAACGGATTCCTACGATTCAGCCTGCGCGGATCGATCGGGCCGAACCATCCGATCACGACGGTTCTACGCCGCTTCTGCGGGAACTACACGTTGATCTCCGTGCAGGACTCCGGCTTCGGCGGACCGGCCGACTACGCGTATCAGTTGATGATTCGCAATGCCGCCCGGAATGAGGAACTGGTCTCGGAACTCGAGCGCGTTGAGGGACTCGAAAACATCAGTCTGACCATGCAGGAGCAACTGCTCGAGGTTTAGTCGCGACATGAAGACGAAACGCTCCGGAAACGACCATATTCGCAAACGCTATCTGCTGCGGCACCTGCTGCCGGCGACCGTCTGGCTGACGGCGGTCGGCGCCGTGGTCTGGCTGTTCTATCAGCGGTCCGAACGGTTCGAAATTGTGGGGATCGCCCAGGGGCAGGTTCGCGAGGTGGCGACCAGCAGCACCGGGCGGATTCGCAGCATTTCCGTGAATCTGTTCGAGCCCGTATACGCCGGTCAGACGCTGGCGGTCGTGGACATGCTGCTGGACAACGAGCAGACGTTGGAAGCGGAACTCCGGGCCCAACTGGCCGTCGCCGCCGCCGAGGCCGAACGTCTGGCGTCCCTGCTGATTCCCACACAGGACCAGTTGGAAACCGACGTGGCGGGCCTGAAGATCGACCGAGCGGACAACGAACGGAGATTCGCCGCCGACGTCGAGAACATGCGACTGCGCATTCTGGAGTTGCAGGCGACCACCGCATTCGACCGCGGGACCCTGGATGACCTGGGCGTAGAAGTGAAAATCCTCGAGGACCTGCGGAGCAAGGAGGCGATTGCCCCCTATGAGGTAGACAAGGCGAGGATCCAGTACAAGACGCTCGAGAGCAAGGTGCAGGAAAATGAGCAACTGCTGCAACAGGCCAGAGAAGATCTGCGCAAAGCCGAGGAACGGCGCGACCGGTTTGCCCAGCAAGGTCTGCCGGAGCCGTCCGTCGATCACGCTTTGGAGGCGATTCGCAAGGAGATCACGGTTCAGGAGGAGCTGATGAAGGGCCTGCTGGCCCAGTTGGAGGCGCTGGAATCCCGCCGGAGTGTGGCGCTCACGTCTCCGATTGACGGCGTGGTGATCGCCGTTCATGGGCGGGCCAACGACGCTCTCCAGCAGAGACCCGGTGAGCAAGTGGTGCGGCGTGCCGGAGAGGTGGTGCCGGCCGGCGAACCGATTCTGGTCGTGGCGGAGACCGAACCGACCGAGATTGTCGCCTATGTCAGCGAGAGTCAGTTGCCGCTTCTCAAGGACCAGATGACGGTGAAGCTGGTCAAGGCGCGGGAGCCGGCCCAGATTGCAGAGTCACAAGTGTTGCGCATCGGCCCGGTTATCGAGCTGATGCCGCAGCGTCTGTGGGTCAATCCCAATGTCCCCCAGTGGGGCCGCCCGGTGCTGATCGGCATCCCTCCGGGATTGTCGGTGGTCTCGGGCGAAATCGTCGGCATCAGCGGGCTGTAGCGCCCGTGCAGTCGTCTGATCGGCGCCGGCGGGTGCCGTCGACAGGGTAAAGGCGGATGGAGCAGTGACAATCGCATCGCACAACCGATACTGGATGGCACGGAGCATTCCGTGCATCGCATGTCTTGTTCTCGTGATCGGTTGCGGTCCGAAGAGCTACAAACACGACGCCGACGAAAGGGTTTACGGCTTCGTCGACAGCCGATGGGAGCCCGAATTCGGCCCACAGGCGAATTACCGGATTACGGGCGCGGCTCCCTCGGCCAACGACATCGACATCGACCAGGTCGAGCAGATCGAGAAGGTGGTTGTGCAGACGGGGATTCTCACGATTCCCCAGGCGGCAACCATCGCCCTGGCACGCAATCGTGACTACCACCTTCAGAAAGAGTTGCTGTACACGATGACGTTGGACATGCGTCTGATCCGTCATTCCTACGAGACGCGGTTGTTTGGAGGCGGCACGGCTCTGTACTCCAACGACGGCAGAAATGAGCGGGTGGTTGTGGAGCCGAACCTCGGGTTCAACCGCCTCCTGGCCACGGGGACAGCCATCGGAACCACCGTCGGCGCGCGGTGGGCGGATATCCTCATCGGCCTGGGAGAGCACGGCTGGACGGGCACCTTCGGCGCCAGTGTGATTCAGCCGTTGTTGCGCGGCAGCGACCCGATCGTCGTCCGAGAGCCGTTGACCCAGTCAGAACGCAACGCGCTGTACCAGATCCGCACTCTCTGCCGTTTCCGGAAGCTGACGATCGTCTCCGTTGTCGCTCTGTACCACGAAGCATTGGAGCTGCGGGTGATGGCACAGAACGCGGCGCGCCATGTGGAGGCTCTTGAGGTGTTGGAGACGCGC
>Ga0209722_1000757_pt1 | contig 32783 bp, 26 predicted proteins | sample BioC12SIPDNA_2_FD_185745 | JGI IMG/M metagenome (GOLD analysis project Ga0209722, IMG submission 185745) | Anaerobic biogas reactor microbial communites from Washington, USA - Biogas_R1_A C12 SIP DNA (SPAdes) (version 2) | ecosystem: Engineered > Bioreactor > Anaerobic > Unclassified | place... | reverse complement strand
GCGAGTTCAAGGCCGTCCAGCTCGGCGGCCCCTCCGGCGGCTGCGTGCCGGCCAGCCTGCTCGACACGCCGGTCGACTACGAGTCGCTGGCCGCGACCGGCGCCATCGTCGGCTCCGGCGGCATGGTCGTGGTCGACGACCAGACCTGCATGGTCGACCTGGCGCGTTTCTTCCTCCAGTTCACCCAGAACGAGAGCTGCGGCAAGTGCGTCCCCTGCCGCCTCGGCACCAAACGCATGCTCGAGACGCTCGACCGTATCGTCGAGGGCGAGGGGCGCGAGGGAGACATCGAGCTGCTCGAGGAGCTGGGGAGTTACGTGGTCGAGGGCTCGCTCTGCGCGCTGGGCGGCACCGCCCCCAACCCCGTGCTCACGACGATCAAGTACTTCCGCGACGAGTACGAGGCGCACATCCGCGAGAAGCGCTGCCCGGCCGGCAAGTGCAAGGCGTTGATCACCTACTACATCGACCCCGAGCTGTGCACCGGCTGCATGCTCTGCGCCAAGAAGTGCCCCACCGTCTGCATCAGCGGCGAGAAGAAGCAGCCGCACGTGATCGACACCGCCGAGTGCATCAAGTGCGACACCTGCCGCCAGGTCTGCAAGTTCGACGCCGTCAAGGTCCGCTCCGGCGACCTGGTCGCGGCCGTCGCCGCGGCCTGCGAGGGAGACGAGGGCTGAGCATGGCGACGACGGTCGAGAACGTCCCGCAGGTCGAGCCGCGCCCCGGCCAGCTGCTGGTCACCATCGACGGCCGCGAGGTCGCCTGCGACCCCGGCGAGACCATCCTCGAGGCGGCGCAGCGCGTCGGCATCCACATCCCGACGCTGTGCTACGAGCCGCGCCTCCCGGCCACCGCGGCCTGCCGCATGTGCATCGTGGAGGTCGAGGGCGCCCGCAAGATGGTCCCGAGCTGCTCCGCTGCGGTCAGCGACGGCATGGTCGTGCGCACCGACACCGAGAGGGTCCGCGCCATGCGGCACCTCTACCTCGAGCTGCTGCTCAGCGACCACAACAGCTTCTGCACGCCGCCCTGCCGCGACGCCTGCCCCACGCACATCAAGATCCCGCAGTTCCTCGACTACATCGCCCACCGGGACTACAAGAACGGGGTGCGCAAGCTGCGCGAGGACCTGCCCTTCCCGGCGGTGCTGGGGCGCGTCTGCCCGCGGCCCTGCCAAGGGCCCTGCCGCCGGCAGCTCGTCGACGAGCCGATCACGATCTGCCAGCTCCACCGCTTCATGGGCGACCAGACGGTCGAGGAGGAGCAGACCGGCGAGCTGCTGTTGCCGGTCGAGCCCAAGGCAGATACGGGCAAGCGGATCGCGGTCGTGGGCGGCGGCCCCGCCGGCCTGGCGGCCGCCTTCTACGCCCGGCTCGAGGGCCACGCCGTCAAGATCTTCGAGGCCCTGCCCAAGCCGGGCGGCATGCTCCGCTACGGCATCCCCAGCTACCGCCTGCCGCGCGACCTGCTCGAGAAGGAGATCAACGTCCTGTGGCGCCTCGGCGTGGAGCTGCAGGTCGACACCCGCCTCGGCGTCGACGTCCAGCTCGAGGACCTCCTCGAGCAGTACGACGCGGTGTTCCTCGCCCTGGGCGCCTTCAACAGCAACGCCATGGGCTGTCCCGGCGAGGACGCCGACGGCGTCGTCACCGCGGTCGACTTCCTCGGCGAGCTCGAACGCACCGGCGACGTCCACGTCGGCGACAAGGTCGTCGTGATCGGCGGCGGCTTCACCGCCATGGACGCCTGCCGTACCAGCGTCCGCAAGGGGGCCTCCGAGGTCACCTGCCTCTACCGTCGCTCGCGCAAGGAGATGCCGGCCCACCACACCGAGGTCGACGAGGCCGAGGAGGAGGGCGTCAAGCTCGAGCTGCTCTGCGCCCCGCTGCGCGTCCTCACCGACGAGCGCAACAAGGTCACCGGCATCGAGATGCAGCGCATGGAGCTGGGCGAGCCGGACTCCTCCGGCCGCCGCCGCCCGGTGCCGGTCGAGGGCTCCGAGTTCGTCGTCGAGTGCGACCAGGTCATCGCCGCCATCGGCCAGTACCCCAAGCTGGACGGCACCAGCGAGGAGCAGGGCATCAAGCGCACCAGGTGGCGCACGATCGAGGTCGATGACTGCACCCTGCAGGCCGAGGACCCGCGCGTGTTCGCCGGCGGCGACGTCGTGCTCGGCGCCCAGACGGTGATCCAGGCGATCGCCCAGGGCAAGAAGGCCGCCTGGAGCATGGACGCGTACCTGCGCGGCGAGGACATGGCCGAGGTCTCCCGTTCCCTGGCGGCCCTCAGGGACACGCCGTTCCTCGACGCCCTCGCGGCGCGCGACCACATGGACCCGCGCATCGCCCGCATGGCCGAGATCCCGCCGGTGTTCATCGACATGACCACCGACGTCTCGCACCCGGCCCCGCCGGCCGAGATGCCGATGCTCTCGCCCGAGGAGCGCAAGACCAACTTCAAGCAGATCGAGCTCGGGTTCGAGGAGGACGAGGCGGTGCGCGGCGCGGAGCTGTGCCTGCAGTGTTACTGCCCGGCCAACGGCACCTGCGACCTGCAGCGGCACAGCATCGAGTACGAGGTCTTCAAGAACCGCTTCCACGGCGGCGACGCGCACGACTACCCGGCCGACTTCCGCCACGACTTCATCATGCGCGAGCCCAACCGCTGCATCAACTGTGGCCGCTGCGTGCGGGTGTGCCGCATGGAGGTCGGGCCGAGCTGCTACGACAACATGGGCCGCGGGTTCGACACGATCGTGAGCACGGCCGACAACCTGCCCTTGCAGCTGGTCGGCTGCGTGAGCTGCGGCAAGTGCGCCGAGACGTGTCCCACGGGGTCCATCGAGATCAACCCGCGCATCCTGAGCAGCTACGCTCTCGACGAGAGCCGCTGCATCTTCTGCGGTGAGTGCGTCGAGGTCTGCCCCTACGACGCGCTCGAGCAGACTGACTTCTACGAGCTCGCCGGCTACAGCCGGACGACCATGACCGGCGAGACCCTCTACGTCCGCGAGGACCGTCCGGTGGTGTCGCTGCGCGAGACCCTGACCGACCTCGTGCCGCACGTGCTCCAGGCGGAGCGCGGGCAGGGCTGGGTCTGGGAGCCGCTGAAGGACGACCCCATACCGCTCGACGACCCGGAGGAGCAGGCCTGATGCCCGGCGGTGACTTCCATGCCCTGCTCTTCGTGATCGTGGCCGTCTGGATCCTCGTCTGCGGCCTCGGCGTGGTGCTGTTCCGCCGGATCATGTATTCCGCCGTGGCGATGGTCTTCTGCTTCCTCGGGGTGGCGTTCGCCTACGCCCTGCTCGCCGCGCCGCTGGTGGCCGTGATCCAGATCCTCGTGTACGTCGGCGCGATCTCCGTCGTGATCATCTTCGCGATCATGCTCACCGAGGTGCAGACGGGCCGTCTGGAGCTGTTCTTCAACCGCCAGACGGCCGTGGCCGCGATCACGGCGCTGGTCGGCGCCGCCGTACTGGCCGTCGTCTCCCTCTCGGCCGACATCGGCAAGGTCGGCGACCAGTCCCTGACGCCGGGCCTGCGCCAGCTCAGCCGGCTCATCTTCGACCGCTACGTGTTCCCGTTCGAGCTCGTCTCGCTGGTGCTCGTCGGCGCCATGGTCGGCGCGATCGTGCTCGCCCGTCGCGAAGGGGAGCGGCCGTGAACGCCCTGTTCTGGTGGCTGCTGGTGGCGTTCCTGCTGTTCAGCATCGGCGCCTTCGGTGTGCTCGCCCGGCGTAACGTGATCCTCGTGGTCATGAGCCTCGAGCTCATGCTCAACGCGGTGAACCTCGCCCTGGTGGCGACCGCCAACTTCCGCGCCGGGGCGGAGGGCGCCGGCGTGCTGTTCGCGCTGTTCATCATCGTGATCGCCGCCGCCGAGGTGGCGATCGGCCTCGCCATCGTGATTGCCAACTACCGCAACCGTCGCACCGTGCAGGTCGACACGTACGACGAGCTCAAGGGCTGACGGGGGGACCGTGGAGGGAACCGCTTACCTGCAGATCGCCGTCGCGCTCATCACGCTGCTGCCGCTGCTGGGGTTCATCGTGACCCTGCTGTTCGGCAAGCGCATGGGGAGGCAGGCGCACATCTTCCCGGTGGCCATGGTCACCGTCACCGCCGCGCTCAGCATCTACGGGTTCGTCTGGGCGTTCGGCCACCGCGACGAGACCTTCGTCTGGAACGCCTTCGACTGGATCACGGCCGGCCAGTTCCACGTGCCCTGGGGCTACCAGGTCGACACGCTCACCGGGATCATGCTGCTGGTGGTCGGCATCATCGGCTGCGTGGTGCACTACTACTCCATCGGCTACATGCACGGCGACGAGGGCTACTACCGCTTCTTCGCCTACCTCAACCTGTTCATGTTCGCGATGTTCGTGCTCATCCTGGCCGACAGCTACCTGCTGCTGTTCCTCGGCTGGGAGGGCGTCGGCCTCTGCTCGTACCTGCTGATCGCCTTCTGGTTCCGCAAGAAGAGCGCCAGTCAGGCGGGCAAGAAGGCCTTCATCGTCAACCGCATCGGCGACTTCGGCTTCACGCTGGCCATGTTCCTCATCTTCGTGGTCACCGGTACGCTCGAGTTCACCGGCGTGTTCGCAGCGGCGGAGAAGGGCGACATCAGCGCCGGCATCACCACCTGGATCTGCCTGCTGCTCCTGACCGGCGCCCTGGGCAAGAGCGCCCAGTTCCCGCTGCACGTGTGGCTCCCCGACGCTATGGAGGGCCCCACCCCGGTCAGCGCGCTCATCCACGCCGCGACCATGGTCAACGCCGGCGTCTACATGGTGGCGCGCTCGTACCCCCTGTTCGTGCAGAGCGAGACGGCGATGACCGTGGTCATGGCGGTCGGCATCTTCACGGCGATCCTCGCCTCGTACATCGCCATCACGCAGAACGACATCAAGAAGGTGATCGCCTACTCCACCATCTCGTCGCTGGGCTTCATGTTCGTGGCGCTCGGCGCCGGGGCCTGGGTGGCCGGCATCTTCTACCTGTTCGCGCACGGCTTCTTCAAGGGCCTCCTGTTCCTCTGCTCCGGCTCCGTGATCCACGCCATGGGCGGCGAGCAGGACATGCGCAAGATGGGCGGCCTGCGCACGAAGATCCCCGTCACCTTCTGGACCATGCTCGTCGGCGCGCTCTCCATGGTCGGGATGATCCCGTTCGCCGGGTTCTGGGCCAAGGACGAGATCGTCGGCGCCACCTTCATCGCCGGCGAGTACGTGGTGTGGGTGGTCGCCATGGTGACGGTGCTGCTCACCGCGATCTACATGGGACGCCTCATCTTCATGACCTTCTGGGGCGAGACCCGGGCCGACGCCGAGGTGCAGGCGCACATCCACGAGAGTCCGCCGTCGATGACGGTCCCGCTGGTGATCCTCGCCGTGCCGGCGGCGCTGCTCGGCTTGGTGGTCGGCCTCCCGCCCGAGGGCGGCTGGATCCACGGCTTCCTCGAGCCGGTGTTCTACCACCCGCACCACGCCGAGTTCCGTCTGCTGGGCGAGGGCGGCGCGCTGATGCTCGCCTCGCTGCTGACCGTGATCGTGGGTCTGCTCATCGCCTGGTGGCTCTACGTGCGCCAGACGGAGGTGCCGGCGCGCATCGCCGACCGTGTGCCCTGGGCCTACCGGGCCAGCCTGAACAAGGTCTATCTGGACGACATCTACGCCGTCGTCCCGGTGGGGGCGACGCTCGGCTTCGCCCAGTGGCTCTGGGACGTCGTCGACGTCAAGGTGATCGACGGGGTCGTCAACGGCGTGGCCTGGTTGTGGGGCCGCATCGGCGACGGGCTGCGGCCCATCCAGACGGGTCGCGTACAGAGCTACGCGCTGTACATGTTCGGCGGCATGGTCGTGCTGGTCGCCGTGTTCGCCTGGGTCTGGGGGAGCTGAGATGAGCTGGAACGACCAGATCGGCTTCCCGGTCCTCAGCGTCATCACCTTCCTGCCCCTGGCCGGCGTGATCGCGATCCTGCTGTTCGGCCGCGGCAGGCCGCAGGTCTACAAGGTCATCGCACTGGTCGTCACGCTGGCCGCGTTCGCGCTCTCGGTGTGGATGCTGGTCGTGTTCAAGGTCAGCCAAGCCGGCATGCAGCTCGCCGAGAGCGTGAGCTGGATCGCGCCGCTCAACATCCGCTACGGGATGGGCGTCGACGGCATCGCCGCCCTGCTCGTCTTCCTCACCACGCTGCTCGGCGTGGTCGTCATCATCGCGAGCTGGCACTACGTCAAGGATCGCGAGATGGGCTTCTTCATCTCGCTGCTGCTGCTCGAGGTGGGCATGGTCGGCGTCTTCTGCGCCACCGACCTCTTCCTGTTCTACGTGTTCTGGGAGGCCATGCTGATCCCGATGTACTTCATCATCGGCATCTGGGGCGGCCCGCGGCGCATCTACGCGGCGATCAAGTTCTTCCTCTTCACGCTGATCGGCAGCCTGCTCATGCTGCTGGCGATCATCGCCGTGGTGTACTACGTCAAGGACCACACCGGCACGCTGACCTTCGACATCCAGTCCCTCAGTCGGGTCGTCTACTCCTACCACCTGCAGTACTGGGCGTTCCTCGCCTTCTTCGTCGCCTTCGCCATCAAGGTGCCGATGTTCCCGGTGCACACCTGGCTCCCGGACGCGCACGTGGAGGCGCCCACGGCCGGCTCCGTGATCCTGGCCGGCGTCCTGCTCAAGATGGGCGGGTACGGCATGCTGCGCTTCTGCCTGCCCTTCTTCCCGGACGCCGCGGTCGCGTTCGTCCCCTGGGTCGTCGGCCTGTCGGTGATCGCCATCATCTACGGCGCGCTGGTGGCCATGATGCAGAAGGACCTCAAGAAGCTCGTCGCCTACTCGAGCGTGAGCCACATGGGCTTCGTGACGGCGGGCATCTTCGCCGGCATCGCGCTGGTCGGCAATGCCGCCGGCGTGGAGGGCGCGATCCTGGTCATGCTGAGCCACGGCTTCCTCACCGGCGCCCTCTTCCTCATGGTCGGGTTCCTCTACGAGCGCACGCACACGCGTGAGATCGCCGAGATGGGCACGCTGGGCAAGCCGCTGCCGGTGCTGGCCGGCTTCTTCCTGTTCTTCTCCTTCGGCTCCCTCGGCCTTCCCGGACTGAGCGGGTTCGTGGGCGAGTTCCTCAGCCTCTACGGCGTGTTCGAGTACTCGCGCTGGATGGCGGCGGTGGCGGCGATCGGCGTGATCCTGGCCGCCGCGTACCTGCTCTGGATGTTCCAGCGCACCATGTACAACGACCGCGGCGACGACGAGGTCAAGCCGTCGTTCCCGCTCAAGGACCTCGGCGCGCGCGAGATCGCCTCGCTGGTCCCGCTGGTGGTCTTCGTCATCTGGCTGGGCGTGTATCCGCGGACCTTCCTCGAGTTCCTGCACGTGCCCGTCCAGACCATCCTCGATCGGGTGACGCCGTCGCTCAGCGACGCGAGCGCCGGCATGGGCGCCCTGGCACAACTCGTCGACTCCGTCAGGGGGTTGTTCTGATGGAGCTGAACAACAGCGTCACCGTACTCCTGCCCGGCGTCGTGGTGGCCGTCTCGGCGGTCCTCGTCATGGTCGTCGACCTCTTCCTCAGGCGCAAGGACGTCCTCGCGTGGCTGGCCGCGGCCGGCCTGCTGTGCGGGGCGGCTGTGGCGATCGGCCAATGGGGCGAGTGGACCGGCGGCGCCGCCGTCTGGCGCGTGTTCACCGGCGGCCTCACCTTCGGCGGCCGGGAGGCCAGCGCCGGCTTCGCCGGCATGATCGGCCACGACCACTTCGCCGTCTACGCCGTCGTGCTGTTCTGCGCCATCGGCGTGCTGGCGGTCATGCTCTCGGACGAGTACCTCGCCCGGCGCGGCGCCGCGCGGGGCGAGTTCTACGGCCTGCTCCTGCTCATCGTGACCGGCATGATCGGCATGGCGATCAGCACCGACGTGATCGCGTTCTTCGTGAGCTTCGAGCTCATGTCGCTGCCCACCTACGTGCTGGCCGGCTACATCTGGCGCGACGAGCGTTCGAGCGAGGCGTCGCTGAAGTACTTCGTCACCGGCGCCTTCTCGTCGGCGATCCTCGCCTTCGGCCTCGCGCTGCTGTACGCGGCCACCGGCGCCACCAGCTACGCCGGCATCGCCGCCGGCCTCGCCCGCCTGCAGGCCGGCGGCCTGGCCGCCGACGGCTTCCTCGTGGTCGCCTTCGTGCTCGTCGTGACCGGCTTCGCCTTCAAGGTCTCGGCGGTGCCGTTCCACAGCTGGGCGCCCGACGTGTACGAGGGGGCGCCCACCCCCGTCACGGCCTTCATGGCCACGGCGGTCAAGGCGGCGGCCTTCGTCGGCTTCGCCAAGCTGTTCTTCGTGGCGGCGGGCGCGCAGTGGGCGGACTGGGGCCACGTCATGATCGTCCTCGCCATCCTGACGATGGTGGTGGGCAACGTGCTCGCCCTGCCGCAGCGCAACCTCAAGCGCATGCTCGCCTACTCGAGCATCGCCCACGCCGGCTACCTGACTCTGGGCCTCATCGCGGCCGGCAAGAGCGGCGACACGGTCGGCGTAAGCGCGATCCTCTTCTACCTCGCCGCCTACGCCCTGATGAACCTCGGCGCCTTCGGCGTGCTCATCTGGATCCGCGCGCGGCGCAGCTACGACTACTCGCTGGACGGGCTCGCCGGCCTCGGTCGCGGCATGCCGGGGACGGCGATCCTCATGGCGCTGTTCATGGTGTCGCTCACCGGCATCCCGCCCACGGTGGGGTTCTGGGGCAAGTTCTACCTCTTCACCGCCGTCATCCAGGCCGGGCTGACCTGGCTCGCCATCGTCGCCGTGGTGATGAGCGCGGTGTCCGCGTACTACTACCTGCGCGTGGTCTGGTACATGTACTTCCGCGAGGCGGAGGAGGGGGCGGCCGCGGAGGCGCCGGCGGAGGGCGCCGCGCTGGAGGCCGGGGCGCCGAGCCCGCAGGCCGGCGTGGCCGGCGCGGTCGTCATCGCGGGGCTGGGCGTGCTGATCGTCGGGCTGCTGCCCGGACCGTTGCTCGACGCCGCCAAGGGGGCGCTGAGGCTGCTCGTCGGCGGCTGAGGCGCGAGGTCAGGCGGAGTCCTGCGCGCCGGGCGCCGCGTCGCGCCATTCGTACCTGCCGCAGCGCCGGCACTCGAACAGCGCGTCGTCCCCGTGCGTGACCCCGGGCATGAACTCCCACTTGTGACCGAGTACCCAGCAGACCAGCGCGATCATGGCGCCCCTTGAGGGCGGTCGCGCCCGGCCGGCGGGAGCGTGCAGGCTCCGCAGCGCCGCTCGACCTCGGCGAGGGTGTCGCCGAGTTCGAGGCGGATGCCGTGGAACGGGTGTTCGCAGTACCAGGTGACCACAGTGGACATGGGCGACGGCCGCGAGAGGTCGAGGCTCTCGCGGAAGGCCGCCCTCTCGCGGCTCAGGTATGGGCAGCCGGGTCCCGCCATCCCACCGGAAGTATGGCATCGTCGGCGCGGCCGCGCAAAGCGCACCGTCGGCGCGGCCCGCGTCGGGTAGACTGGACCGCATGAGGATCCTCTTCGTCGGCGACGTGTTCGGCAAACCAGGGAGGGACGCGCTCCTGCGCTGGCTCCCCGGCTTCTGCGAGGAGCGCGCCGTCGACTTCGTGGTCGCCAACGGCGAGAACGCCGCCAACGGCGCCGGCATCACGACCAGGATCGCACAGCGGCTCCTCGACGGCGGCGTCGACGTGATCACCACCGGGAACCACGTGTGGCGGCAGAAGGACATCTACCCGTTCCTCGCCGCCGACGAGCGCATCGTCCGCCCGGCCAACTACCCCGTGGGAGCGCCGGGCCGGGGCCTGACGGTCCGCCCGGCGCGGGAGGGCGGGGAGGTGGCCGTCGTCAACCTCGCCGGCGACCTGTACCTCCACTCGGGCATGTCCCCGTTCCGGATCGTCGACCGCCTGGTGGAGGAGGCTCAGCAGCTGGCCGAGACAATCCTCGTCGACCTGCACGCCGAGGCGACCAGCGAGAAGGTCGCCATGGGGCACTACCTCGACGGTCGGGTGACCGCCGTCGTGGGCACGCACACGCACGTGCAGACGAGCGACGCGCGCGTCCTGGAAGGCGGGACCGCGTACGTCACCGACGTGGGCATGACGGGTCCGCGCGACTCGGTGATCGGCGTGCGCACCGACATCATCCTCCAGCGGTTCATCACCGAGCTGCCGCAGAGGTTTGAGGTGGCCGAAGGGCCGGTGCGCCTCAACGCCGTCCTCATCGACAGCGACGGCGGCCGGGCCACCTCCATCGGGGCGATCGACAGCGTCCTCTGAGGCGTCCCGGCGCGGCGGCGGAGATAGCGTCAACGTGTTGCCGCGCCCCCGTTTCGTCATCGCCATGCGGTATGGTTAACGGCCCTGCGGGGCGTCGTGTGACGGGCGACGGTCCGGGGCGGGTTGATGCTTCGCTCCCGAGGGTAGAGGTTCCGTGTCGGGGGCGTCGGGAGAGGACGTGGAGGACCGCATCACATGGCACAGTACGGCGGCGATGAACCGCGCGCGATAAGCGGACGTCCGTCCGGCCGCATCCCTCTTGTGTTCCCCGAAGGCGTTGCCGATACAGGAGACATGGCGAACGGGACTCTGCGGGAGAGGAGTGGGCGCCGCCCCTCGATCGTCCGGGCTGCGCAGCGCGACGGTATCGGCGCGACGACGCGCCGGCCGTCGAGGATGCGCGTCGTCGCGACGCTCTCGGCGGACGTCGTCGCTCTCGTCATCGCCTCGCTGGTCGCGGTGTGGGCCGCGCTGAGCTTCGACGGGGTCCCCCTGCTCCATCGGCTCAACGGGGTCTTCGAGAGCGACGCCAGGCTAGGCTTCCTCTCCCTTCTGCTGCTGACCCCGTACTTCGTGGCCGCCCTCTGGGCCTACGGCCTGTACCGCGATCCGGCGCGCAGCGTCGGAGGGTTCAACTTCGGCGAGGGGATGGCCGGTCTGACCGCGTTGACCGCGGCGAGCTGGCTGCTCCTCATCGTCTTCGTCCTGGGGCTGGGGAGCGCCGCCCCCGTCGCGCCGCTCATTGCCTACTGGTTCGCCGCCAGCCTGACCATCCCGGTCGCCCGCTGGGTGGGCCGCTGGACGGTCTGGTCGCGGCCGTCGTTCCATGAGCGTGTGGTCATCATCGGGGCGGGCGAGGTCGGCCACACGGTGGCCGCCAAGATCGCCGGCCACCCTGAGTACCGCATCGACCTCGTCGGGTTCCTCGACGACGGTGAGCCGCGCCGCAAGGACGGCCGCGGACGTGCGTTGCCCTTGATCGGCTCGCTGGCCGACCTGGACCGCATCATCGCGGAGGAGGGAATCGACCGCGTGATCGTCGCCTTCTCGCGCGCGCGCCACAACGACTTCCTGCGCGTGGTGCGCGCCTGCTCGGACAGCGGCGTACGGGTCAACATCGTCCCGCGTCTGTTCGAGGTGGTGAGCTCCCGGGCGCTGGTCGACGACATCGAGGGGATCCCGCTGCTCGACGTCGCCAACGCCGAGCTCAGCAGCTTCAACATGGGCATAAAGCGGGTCTTCGACCTGATCGTCGGCGGCCTGATCTGTATCGTGGCCCTGCCGCTGATGGCGCTGGTGGCCCTCGTCATCAAGATCGACTCGCGCGGACCAGTGTTCTTCAGACAGGAGCGGATGGGTCGCGGCGGCGCCACGTTCCGGATCTTCAAGTTCCGTACCATGTACGTGGGGGCCGAGGACGAGCGCCTCGAGCTCGCCGAGACGCGCAACGACTACGACGGGCCCATGTTCAAGCTCAAAGACGACCCGCGCATCACGCGCGTGGGCGCCGTCCTGCGACGCTGGAGCATCGACGAGGTGCCGCAGATCCTCAACGTGATGGCCGGCGACATGAGCCTCGTCGGCCCACGTCCGCTCTGGGTCGAGGAGGCCAGGCAATGCCGCGGCTGGACCCAGAAACGCCTCGACATCACACCCGGTATCACCGGCCTCTGGCAGGTCCTGGGGCGCTCGGAGATCCCGTTCGACGAGATGGTCAAACTCGACTACATGTACGTCACAGGCTGGAGCTTGAGCTGGGACATCAAGCTGCTGCTGCAGACCGTCCCGGCGGTGCTCAACCGGCGCGGGGCGTACTGACCGCTCCGTGGAGCCGCACGCCGTCGAACGCAGGCAGCACCCGCCGCTGTGGCCAGGGGCCCTGGCCGTCGCGCTGGTCATTCTGGCCGTGGCCGGCGTGATCCTTGTGATCGCGGCCCGCAACCAGATGCCGCTCGCGACGTTGACCCGTGACCCGGTGGAGATCGCCGGCCTTCGCTGGCAGACGGGTCTTCTGTACAAGCTCAGTCTGCTGGTCTGGGGCGCCACCGTGGCCGTCTGTCTGTTCGGGGCCGCCGTGTGGAGGCGCTCCGGGCAGGATCCTCGGCTGGGCGCGTTCCTCCTCGCCTCCGGCGTCCTGACCCTCGTCTTCGCCGTGGACGACGCCTTCCAGATCCGTTCCGAGATCGACGATCACCTCAGGATCCCTGAGGTCGGAGTGTTCGTCATGTACGCCGTGGCGCTCGTCGTCTTCGCGCTCGCCTTCGGACGTACGGTGGTACGGACCGGGTACGGCGTCCTCGTCGTTGCCGTCGCGGTCTCTGTGGCCTGGCTGGGCCTGAGGCAGATGGGTGTCGCGCTCGCCCTGCAGGACGGCGTCAGGTTCGTCGCGCAGCTTCTGCTGCTGCTGTATTTCTGCCGCACCGGCGTCTACGGCCTCAGGCATCACCGGGAGGGCGGCTGAGGCGACTCACTCGCGCGGCTCGCGCACTGTGAAGCCCTGCTTGAGCAGCACATCGGTGCGCAGGGCATGTACGAGGTCCTCACGCACCATCTCGCGGACCAGGTCAAGGAAGCCGGTCGTCGCGCGCCAGCCGAGCTCGTCGCGAGCCTTGGTCGGGTCGCCCAGCAGGCTCTGCACCTCGGTCGGTCTGTAGTACCGGGGGTCGACGCGCACGGTGACGTCACCGACGGTGAAGCCCACCGTCCCGGCGTCTCCATCCCGGCCGCCAGACTCCACGTACGCCCGCTGCAGCGTGTCCGCGTCCACGGCGGAGACACGGCCGACCTCCTCCTCGCCCTCGCCCTCGAACTCGATCGTCGCCCCCAGTTCGGCGAAGGCGCACTGCACGAACTCGCGCACGCTATGCTGCTCGCCGCTGGCGATGACGTAGTCGCCCGGTTCGTCCTGTTGCAGCATCAGGTGCATGGCCTGCACGTAGTCGCGCGCGTGGCCCCAATCGCGTCTCGAGCTCAGGTTGCCGAGGTAGAGACAATTCTCGAGCCCGAGTGCAATGCGCGCTACCGCCCGCGTGATCTTGCGGGTGACGAACGTCTCACCGCGGATCGGGCTCTCGTGGTTGAAGAGGATGCCGTTCGAGGCGTGCATCCCGTAGGCCTCGCGGTAGTTGACGGTGATCCAGTAGCCGTAGACCTTGGCGGCGCCGTAGGGGCTGCGGGGGTAGAAGGGAGTGGTCTCGCGCTGTGGGACTTCCTGCACAAGGCCGAACATCTCGCTGGTCGAGGCCTGGTAGTAGCGGCAGCTGTGCTGCATGCCGAGGATGCGTATCGCCTCGAGGAGACGCAGCGCCCCCAATGCGTCGGCATTGGCGGTGTACTCAGGCGTCTCGAAGCTGACCTGCACATGGCTCTGCGCGGCGAGGTTGTAGATCTCGTCAGGCCGGGTCTCCTGGATGACGCGGATGAGGTTGGTGGCGTCGGTCATGTCGCCGTAATGCATGAAGAAACGCACATCGTGCTCATGAGGATCCAGGTAGAGATGGTCGACGCGGTCGGTGTTGAAGAGGCTGGCGCGGCGCTTGACCCCATGTACCACATAGCCCTTCTCGAGCAGCCACTCGGCGAGGTAGGCGCCGTCCTGTCCGGTGACGCCGGTGATGAGGGCGGTCTTGGTCATCGGTCCTCTCCTCGCGTGGCTGGGGCGATGATCCCGGGCCGGCGCCACAGGGGCGTCTCCGCGGTCGGACGCCATTCTATTACGGCGTGGGACGGAGAGGCGCCGCCGCGGTCACCGGGTGGAGAAGAGTACGTTGAAATACGGTTTGACCGGCGTGGAGCAGGCCGGTAGGGTGCACGGCGTTCGTGGAATCGAACGACGCCTCACGCCGGCGACTGTGCGGACGTTGTGCTCGCTTGACGAGGGCGGCGAACCCGCGTGTCGAAAGCTCTTGAACCCGGCCTCTGCCCATCATCGCCGAAAGGACCTCCGAGATGAAGCGCAGCATCGCGGTCGTGGCAGTCCTCGTCGTCCTTGCGACGGGTGTCGTGGCGGCGGCATTCACGCCGACCTGTCAGGCGCAGGCGAAGATCACTTCACTCTCGCGCTCTGAGGGCAGGGTGGGCGCTCGCGTCACGATCAAAGGAACCGGGTTCGGCAACCGACAGGGCCGCTCATATGTGACGTTCGGAGAACGGCGGGTGAGCACCCCGAGCCCCACCGGCAACAAGCGGTGGGCGCCGTGCGCGAAGAAGGCGAGGGTGATCTCGTGGAGCCGCTCCTCGATCACCGTGCGGGCGCCCAGCATGGCCCCCGGTGCGCACAAGGCGTACGTCACGGTCGGCGGCCGGGCCTCCAACTCGCGCCAGTTCAGCATCTCGCCGGCCGTCGTGGTCCGAGGGCGGACCTTCAGCAGCGCATCGTCTCTCGGCAACGTCATGGGAGACAGCAGTCCCGGATCCGACCTAAAGGCGTACACTCACAACGTGCTCTTCGACGGCTGTACCTTCGAAGCTACCAACCCGAACATCCTCGGTGATCAGGCCGGCGTCCTCACACTGGGGCGCGCTGCGAAGAACTACAACCTCACGTTCCGCAACTGTGCGTTCAAGCGGAACGTGGGTCCGGGGAGCGGCGGCTCGGGCTGGGGCGGCGTTAACGGTGTCAAGTCGATCTACGGCGTCCACGACATCACCTTCGAGCGCTGCACTTTCGAGGAGTTCTCGCGCTTCAGCGTCGAGGTATGGTCGAACGGCGACGCTGCGCAACGACCTTACAACTTCGCCTTCTCGGACTGTACGTTTGAGCCGGCCGGCAGCCAGTGCATCTCGTGGTCTGCCGGCCGGAGCCCGCTGGACTCGCTCGTGAGCGGCTGCGTCTTCAAGGGCTACGGCACCCTGGAGGACGGCCCCAACGGTGCGTGCATGGAGTTCGCCCGCAGCCACCACATCGTGATTCGCCGCTGCGACATCTGGACGGGCAACGGGGGCGCGTTGAACGTGAACGGCTTCCAGACGGGTCGCCCTTCCTACTTGTACTTCAAGGGCGTCCGCATCTTCTTCGACTCCGCGCATCTCTACCAGTCCAAGCGGCCGCACATCTATTCGAGCGTCCTGGGTTGTGAGGGGATGAGCTACTCACGCTGGGTGGATTGCCGCTTTGTCACCGGAGACAAGCGCGTCTGCGCCGATGCCGTCGGGTACACCGGGGAGAACGGTCGACCCACCGCATGGGCGCGCACCAATACGCACAACGACTTCCGTTCCTCCACCATATGCGGGTACATCAGCCATAGAGGCGTGCACATCCCGTCGACGGCCAAGGGGTATTGGACGTCGGGCAACGGCGGCCCCCACCGCAGCAACAAGCTCCCCAAGCGGGTGCGCACCCAGCCGTGACGGCGCCCAGCCGCGCCGGCTCCCCGGGCTGGATATACTGAGCGTCTGCCGCCGACGCGGAAGCGTCGGCTGAGTATGCGCGTCGTGCGGACGCGCTGAGCATGACATCGGGTTGGGCCCGAGACGGAGGGTGGACGTGATCAATCTCATCACCGGCGGCGCCGGTTTCATCGGCGGGCATCTCGCGGACTATCTGCTGGGTCAGGGCCAGGAGGTCATCGTCCTCGACGATCTCTCCACCGGCAGCTTCGACAACATCGCGCCCCTCGTCGGAAGAAAGGGCTTCACGTACTACGTCGGCAGGGTGGAGGACGAAGCCCTGCTCGAGCGGGCGTTGAGTGCCTGCGACCGCGTTTACCATCTTGCGGCTGCGGTAGGTGTGCGCCTGATCATCGACGACCCGGTCAGGACGATCGAGACGAACATCAACGCCGCGCAGGCGGTGTTCGGGCAGGCCGTCAAGTTCGGCAAGCCGGTGCTCGTAGCCTCGAGCTCGGAGGTGTACGGCAAGAGCGAAGACCTGCCGTTCTCAGAGACCGACGACGTGGTCTACGGGCCGACCAGTCGGGCGCGGTGGAGCTACGCGTACTCCAAGGCGATCGACGAGTTCCTGCTCATCTCCTACGCGCGCACCAAAGGGCTGCAAGGCGTGGTGGCTCGGCTGTTCAACACGGTCGGACCTCGACAGACGGCGCTGTACGGCATGGTCATCCCTCGGTTCGTGGAGCAGGCCATGTCCGGGGGGCCGATCACCGTGTACGGCAGCGGGGAGCAGGAGCGTTGCTTCGCCCATGTGCTGGACGTAGCACCTGCGCTCGTGCGCCTCATGGACTGTCGTCGCGCTTACGGCCAGGTCGTGAACGTCGGCAACGACGACATCATCAGCATCCAGGCGTTGGCGGAGCGGGTCAGGAGTCTCGTGAACCCCGACGCGGAGATCACCCACATCAGCTACGAAGAGGCCTATGGAGCCGGCTTCGAGGACCTGGGGTCCCGGCAGCCTGATCTGTCCCGTCTGCGCGAGCTGATCGGCTACGCGCCGACCCATTCGCTCGACGACATCATCCGGGACGTCGCGACGTATGCACGCGGCGTCGCTGCAGCGAGGGGATCAGAGGGCGCGCTGACTGTCTAGAGAGTACGCGCCAGCTCGTTGCGCTGCACTTTGCCGGCGGCGCTCTTGGGCAGCGCGTCGCGGAAGTGCACGCCGCGTGGGATCTTGTAGGCGGCGAGGTACGTGTGGCAGTGGGCGAGGATGCGCTCGACCGAGACGTCGGCGTCGGGCGCGGCGACCACGAACGCCTCGACGGCCTCGCCGAGGAGTTCGTCGGCTACGCCGACGACGCAGACCTCGGCGACGCCCGGGACCTCGGCGATCACGTCCTCGATCTCCTTGGGGCTGACCCGGTTGGCGCCGACCTTGATCATGTTCTTGATGCGATCGACGAGGAAGATGTAGCCGTCGTCGTCCTTGCGCGCGAGGTCGCCGGTGTGGAGCCCGTCGCCCTTGAGCACAAGGGCCGTCTCTTCGGGGTCGTTCCAGTAGCCGCGCATGATGTTGTCGCCGGAGGCGACCAGCTCGCCGACCTCTCCGGCGGCACATTCACGGCCGTCTTCGGCGCGGATGGTCAGTGTCACCCCGGGGATCGCGATCCCGATGCTGCCGAGCTTCTCGCGCAGCCGCTCCGGCGGGACGTAGCTGAGCCGGGCGGACGCCTCCGTCTGCCCGTACATCACAAACAACTTGACATGGGAGGGCAACTCGTCGAGCAGGCGCCTCGTCAGGGCCGGCGTCATGCCGCCGCCCGCCTGGGTGAGGTAGCGGAGGTGAGGCCACGGGCGACGCAGGAAGTCGGTCTTGGCGGCCAGGATGGCGTAGTTGGACGGCACGCCGGAGAAGCTGGTCGCGCGCGAGCGCTCGAGGGAGTCGACGACCGCCGCAGGGTAGGCAAAGCGGTTGTCGACCACCACACGACCACCCACAGAGAAGTGCGTGAGAAGAAGCGAGTTACCGAAGCTGTAGTGGAAGGGGAGCACGCAGTGCACGCTGTCGTCGGCGGTCAGATGCAGGTAGCCGAGGATCTGACGCGTGTTGGCGGCGAGGTTGCGGTGCAGCAGCGTGGTGCCGCGTGGCAGTCCGGTCGAGCCGCTCGTGTAGAGGATGGCGCAGAGGTCCTCGAGGTCCGCCGCTCCGGAGACACGGGTGTCGTCGGCGGCGGCGACGTCTTCGTCCTTCAGGACCCGCACCGCCGCAGGCAGCCTCCAGGAAGGGTTCACTCGATCGACGACGACGAACCGCAGTTCGGGCGCGCCCCGCACGATGTCAGGGAGGTCTCGCGCGACGCGCGCGGCCGTGGTGATCAGGCCCACGGACCCGCTGTCCGCCAAGAGAGCCGCGTGGGTACGTGCCTTGTTGGCGTGGTTGAGGGCCACGCAGCAGGCGCCGGCTTTGAGGATGCCGAAGAAGCCTTCCACGTAGGCGCGCCCGTTCTCGGCCAGCAGCCCGACGCGGTCGCCACGGACGACGCCGAGCTCGCGCAGGCAGGTCGCGACTCGATTGGCTCCCTGCTCGATCTCGCCGTAGGTCAAGGTGATGTCGCCATGTTCGAGCGCCACCGCATCGCCCTGGCGGTCTGCGCTCCGCTCAAGCAGCTCGTGAACCGGCGTGAGTCCGTCCATCAGGTCACCTCGCCTTGGTGATCGGCTCCCCGAGGCCGGCCATGTCCTGCGGGGCGGCGCGCAGGTACTCCGTCGTCCTGCTCTTGCGTGTGAAGTCGGCGAAGGCGTCGCGGACCTGGTCGGGTGACATGTCGAGTGCCGCGGCGGTCTCCTCCACCGATGCCTCGTGCTCCTGCGCGTACCACAGGAGGTCCATAGTCTCGTAGGGCAGGCGGAAGAAGAACTCCTCCTGGGTGGACGGGGCGCTGTACGTGTCGGTGGTGGGGGTGCGCGTGCGTATCGCCTCGGGGACGTCGACGTGTGCGGCCAGCTGATAGACCTGCGTCTTGTACAGGTGCGCGATCGGGGCCAGGTCGTAGCCGCCGTCGCCGTACTTGACGAAGAATCCCTGGTCGCGTTCGTTCTTGTTCGGTGTGCCGACCACGGCGAAGTTGCGCAACTCAGCGTGGTAATAGAGCAGGTTCGTCCGACAGCGCTGCTTGAAGTTCGTCGCCGCCACGATCTGCGCGAAGTCCTTCGGGCCCAGTCGGGCACTCTTCTCCTCGCCGTCCGGAGTGACGATCGTGACCGAGAAGACGTTCAGCAGCCCCCCTTCGCGCAGCGAGGGCAGCCCGATCTTGGCCTTGTAGCCCGCGTCCGCGTCGTACTCCGGGAAGACGCGGGCGATGGCCTCGTCGCGGCGCTCGTAGCAGCCGAAGCCCTCAGCTGCCGGCGTGATCGGCTCCAGGATGGGAATGACTCCGTAGTGGGCAGCCAAACTCCGCGCCAACTCCTCTGATGCAGGATCCGAGTCCTTGTCCGGCAGCAGAAGCGCCACGACGCGCTCCGCGCCGAGCGCCCTCACAGCCAGCGCGAGGCAGACGGACGAGTCGATCCCGCCGCTGATGCCCACCACGCCGCCTTGCTTACGGAAGCCGCGCACCGTCTCTTTCATCCATTGGACGATGCGCTCCGCTTCGGCGGCCGCGTCGATGCGGAGGACCTCTCTGTTCATGGGCACGCTCCTGTTCCCTTCAACTCGGCCGCTCGCCGGTGACGACCTTGACGTCGTCGCCTTCGCCGAGCGGAGACGCTGTCCTTGGATCAGTCACGAAGTGACGATGCAGTAGCTGGGTCGAGATGATGCCGGCCAGGGCCATATCGTCGGTCTCGCCGAGCGGTCGTCCGCTGCGCAGTTTGGCGACCAGCTGGTCCACGGCTTTGGGGTTGAAATAGCCGGCCTCTTCGATCGCCGACGCGGAGAGCACCTCCCCGACGTACTCCGGCTCGGCGGCGCCGAAGAAAGCTCCGTGGATGGGCGCGCGGTACGGCTGCTTGGGACGGTCGCTGATGGCCGGCGGGAGCCACTCGCGGCTGACCTCCTTCAACAGGTACTTCTCCGTCAGCCCGTTGAGCTTGAGAGAGGCCGGCAGTCGACTCGCGAACTCGACCACGCGGTGGTCGAGGAAGGGGAAGCGCCCTTCCACCGAGTGCGCCATCCCCATGCGGTCGCCCTGGGAGGAGAGCAGGTACTGTGACAACAGGATGGTCGTCTCCAGGTACTGGGCCTGCTGCAGATGCCCCCAGCGGTCGAACTCCTCCGGGTATGGGGGATCAAGATGGCCCGGCTCGGCGGCCGCCTCCCGTCGCACATCCTCGCTGAAGAACCGCTTCGCCCGCGCGGTAGTGCGCCAGCGGAGCGCATGCGAGTAGTCACGCGCATCCGTCTCGGTGAGCCCCAGCCCGAAGAAGGCCTTAACGAAGTCCGAGCTCGACCCCGACTTCCATGGGTAGATCCGGTCGAACAGGGCGGGACGGCAGGTGGATTCTGGCTGCTCCGCCCAGAAGCGACGGATCCTGGCCTCACGGAAGAGGTCGTAACCCGCGAACATCTCGTCCGCGCCCTCCCCTGAGAGGACGACCTTGAAGCGGTTTTCCCGCACCAGGCCGGAGAGCAGGAACATGGGCGCCGGAGCGGTCCTCATGAGCGGCGTCTCGGCGTGCCAGACCACCTCCGGGAACGCGGCGCCGATGTCGTCGTGGGTGGCCCGCACGACATGATGCTCGGTGCCCAGCGCCTTGGCCATCGTGAGCTGGAAGCCGCTCTCGTCATAATCGCCGTCGGTGAAGGCGATCGAGAAGGTCTCGAGCGGATTCGTGGTCTGCTCGCGGACGATGGCCGTCACGGTCGACGAGTCCAGGCCGCCGCTCAGATAGGCGCCGACCGGGACGTCCGCGCGCAAGCGGATGCGCGCCGCGTCGATGAGCAGTCCACGCAGTTCCTCGGCGTAGTCCTTTGTCGGTCGAACCGAAGCTGTGCCGTCCTCGGGATACGTCAGCTCCCAGTAACGCTCGACCTCGGCACGGCCGTCAGCGACGCGCATGAAATGACCGGGAGGCAACTCGACGATCCCTCGGAAGAACGTTCGCGGCGAAAGCGTGCTCCAGAAGGTGAACACCTGGTCCAGGGCTGCCGGGTCCGGCCGGGCGCTGACGCCGGGGCAGGCGAGCAGCGCCTTGATCTCGGAGCCGAACACCAAAGCCCCGTCCGCCTCGGTGTAGAAGAGGGGCCGGACGCCCAGACGGTCACGGGCCAGGAACAGCGTCCGCCGCCGGTTGTCCCAGACGGCCAGCGCGAACTGTCCGTTGAACCGCGACAGGCAGTCCTCGCCGTACTCCTCGTAGGCGTGCACCACGACCTCGGTATCGGTCCGGGTGCGGAACCGATGGCCCCTCGCCTCAAGATCACGTCTCAACTCCGGGTGGTTGAAGACCTCGCCGTTGAGCACGATCCACAGGGAGCCGTCTTCGTTGGCGATCGGCTGCTGGCCGCCGTGCAGATCGAGGATGCTGAGACGGGCGTGTCCCAGTCCGACGTGTCCGTCGAGGTAGATCCCGAACTGGTCGGGGCCGCGGTGACGGATCGTCCCGAGCATGCGGCGGAGGGTGCGCCCGTCGGCCGGCGCCGCCCCATGCAGGTCGCAGAGTCCGACGATGCCGCACATCAGCGTGACCCCGAAGCCGCCGTGGTCTGGCTCAGTCTGCCTGGCCGGTCAGCGACGTGGAGTCACCCTTGCCTTCGATGACGTCCACGATCCTCTGCCCGAGCAGGGGAGCGACTTTGGCGCCGAACGCGGCAGTCGGGTGTGAGTCCTGCGGCCCGCTGGCATACTCCGGCTTCAGGTAGGCGCCGCCCTCGGTCTCCAGTGCGTAGAAGTCCCAGAGGAAGATGTTGTCGCCGGGCTCGTCCCACTCGGTCTTGACCCAGTCGAAGAACTCACCCGTGCGCTGGGCCTGCTCCGGGGTGGTAGCCGCCTCTGTGAGAGCCGCACCCGTCCAGACGATGAACGTCGTCTCGGGGAAGGCATGCATCTTGTCTTTGAGCGCGGCGTACTGGAGCTTGTAGTTCTCGAGCCGCTTCTCGTCGGAGTCGATGTCGGGACTGCCTGTGTCCGGCTGGATGTCCCCGACCGGGAAGCAATGCTTCCAGACGATGACGTCGTAGTCCCTGGTCAGCATCTCGAGTGTGGGCTCGCCTCGATACGGCGCGTCCCCGGCGTTCTTCACCCAGATGGTGTAATAATCGTAGGGGTAGTTCGCCCACGGGTAGCCCTCGTCGGTCGTGGGGAAGTTCATCTGCTCGATCCGGTAGCTCGTCCCGTTCCTCTTGTTGTAGTCGGAGAACCAGCTTCCCACGGCGCTCTTGCCGAACACCTTGGCGCCGATCTTGGACGTGCTGCCCATCCAGACCACGTAGCCGGTGCTGTGGTGAAGGAACATGATCCTCATCGAAGCGTCGCCTCCTGGCTGGTCGCCGCTCGAGCATCCCGTCGCGAAGAGGAGCCCGCCGATCAGCACCGCCACGAGGCTCACGAACGCGACTCGCATGCGGCACACCGTTGCCGCGCGGGCGGGCGCCGTCGGTCCCTCAGGCGCCGCCCCTCTTGGCGAGGATGAACGCAGCGAGCCTGCTGACGGAGTCGAAGTTGTCGGGTATGAGCTCATCGTCCGCTACCGAGATGCTGAAGCTCTCTTCTACCCAGTGGAGCAGTTCCATAAAGCCGAACGAGTCGATGATGCCCGAGTCCAGAAAGGATGCGTCATCACCGTACTGGAAACCCTCTTCCGTGAAGAGGAAGTTGTGCGCGATGAAGTCGCGGATGCCGCCGGCGACGGCCTCGTAAGTGTCCACGGCGTTATGTGTCTCCACGGTTGCTGTGCCCGCCTTCCATAGGTTGCCCCAAATACCTCGACACGCAGCAGGATTCCTTGAGGAGCATAGCCAGAACCCGACGGATGTACCAGTGGACCAGTGGGGAGGTCAAGCTCCACCACCGTAGTGCCGACTTCACTCACGGTAAGATGCAGCTACCGACGCGACGAGGGAGGAGGGCTGGTGCGCATAGTCGTGGCCAACAAGTTCTGGTACCGCCGAGCCGGGCTGGAGCGGGTCATGTTCGACGAGATCGGGTGGCTGGAGGCCGCCGGTCACGAGGTAGCGCACTTCTCGACGCAGCACCCGGAGAACGACCCTTCGCCTTGGTCCGGCTATTTCGCGCCGTATCTCGAGATCGGCCGGAACACGACACTGTCCATGAGGGAGAAGGCGGTCGCGGTCCAGCGGATGTTCTGGAACGGCGTGGCCGCGCGCCGTTTCGCGCGGCTGCTGCGCGACTTCCGTCCCGACGTGGTGCACGTCCACGGGATCCATCGTCAGATCTCGCTCTCTATCCTGACGAAGGCGCACGAGGCGGAGATCCCCGTGGTCCAGACGCTCCACGACTACCACCCCATCTGCGCCTCCGGGGACTTGCTTCGGGGTGGCCGCCGCGCTTGTGACCCGCCGCGGTGTAGCCCCGTGAACGTGCTCCCCTGTCTCGTGCATGGCTGCGTGCACGGCAGCAGGGCCAGAAGCGCTCTCGGGGCGTCTGATCTGCTCTGGCGGCGCTGGGCGCTCCGCCACGAGCGGCTCGTGGACGCGTTCATATCCCCCAGCAGGTACCTGGCGGATGTCGTTCGCGCCTGCGGGATCCGCCGCCGGCCCATCCACGTGCTTCCGAACGCGATCGTCGCGCCTGAACTTCCGCCACGCAGGACTCCCGGAGATGGCTTCGTGTACGCTGGTCGTCTGTCGCGCGAGAAGGGTCTGCACACGTTGTTGCGGGCGGCGGAGATGGCTCGTGTGCCTCTGTCGGTGGCAGGTACCGGACCGTTGGAGGAATCCCTGCGGAAGAGGGCGCCCGAGCACGTCCGATTCCTCGGTCGCCTGGCGGGCGATCAGGTGGATCGACTGTTGTCCGGCTGCCGGGCCGCCGTTGTTCCATCGGAGTGGGCCGAGAATGCACCCATGTCCGTCCTGGAGCCGATGGCGCTCGGTCGCCCCGTGATCGCCACTCGTATGGGGGGGATACCGGAGCAGGTGAGAGACGGTGTCGATGGCCTGCTGGTCGATTCCGGGGACGTGCTTCAGCTCGCCGCTGCCCTGCGGGTATTGGCCGACGACGCACCGCTGGCCGAGCGTCTCGGTCGATCCGCCCGTCAGCGCGCCGGTGGCGAGTTCAGCCCCCGAGCGCACCTGAACGGCTTGCTCGATGTATACTCGGCGGCCCTCGCGTCTGCCCGGGAAGAGGGGGGACGATGACCCTGCGCGTGGCGGTGATCGGCACGCGCGGCATGCCGGGTGTGCACGGCGGCATCGAGCGCCACGTCGAGGAACTGTACCCTCGGCTGGTCGAGCGGGGCGTGGACGTCACGGTGTACGCGCGCCGTGCTTACGTACCGCACGACACCGAGCACGGCGGGGTGCGCGTCGTCAGTCTTGCTTCGCTCTCCGGACGGGGCGGGGAGACTCTCAGCCACACCGCCCGCTCGATGTGGCACGCCCGCCGCGACGGCTACGATCTGCTGCACGTCCACGCCATCGGCCCGGGTCTGCTGCTGCCGCTGGCGCGGTTGCTCGGCTTCCGACGGACGATCCTGACCTTCCACGCGCTGGACTACGAGCGCGCCAAGTGGGGGCCGATCGCCAAGGCTGTCCTGCGGTTGTCGGAGCATATCGCGGTGCGCTGCGCCACAGAGGTGATCGCCGTGTCCACAAGCGGAGCCCGGCACCTCGAGAGCAAATACCGTCGGCAGATCCATTACATCCCCAACGGTCCCGGCAAGCTGACACGACGTCCGCCGGGGCGCCTTCTCGACCGGCTGGGCCTGCGCGGCGGGGACTACGTGCTCTTCGTCGGTCGCCTGATTCCCGAGAAGTGCCCCGACGATCTCGTGGCGGCGATCAGGGAGCTCCCGGACGTCAAAGCGGTCTTCGCCGGGGACTCCAGCCACACGGACGAGTACACGAGGCGCCTGAAGCGCGCGGCGGGGGCGCAAGCGGTCTTTCCCGGCTACATGTACGGCAGCGATCTCGAGGAGCTGTATACGAACGCCCTGGCCTACGTGCTGCCGTCGGAGGTCGAGGGTCTGAGCATCAGCCTGTTGGAGGCAATGGCGTTCGAGCTCCCGGTAGTCGTGAGCGACATCCCCGGCAACGTGGAGGCGCTGGGAGATCCGCCCGCGGGCATCGTCCACCCGTTGAGGGACCGTCGGGCACTGGCGGATGCACTGAGACAGGTCGCCGAGGACGCAGGGTTCCGCCGCGACCTCGGCGAGGCGGCGGCCGCCCGTGTGCGGCAGGTCTACGATTGGGAGGTCATCGCGGATCAGACGCTGGCCGTGTACGAGCGGGCGATCGGCGCCCTCAAGCCCCGGACCGGGCTCACGGTGTGAAGGTGACGCCGTGAGTCTGACCAGACGCCTCGCGTCGCGTGTCTCCGGACGGAACCGGGAGCGCAAGTTGCGCGGGTTCATGGAGACGTTTCGTCTCACCAGCGCCTCTCGCGTGCTGGATGTGGGCTTCACGGATCACGAGTATGTGCCCCACGAGAACTACCTGGAGCGCCACTACCCGTGGCCGAGTCGGCTCACCGCTCTCGGCATAGACGAGCCAGTGGAATGCCCCAAACGCTATCCTGAGGTCTCATTCGTGCGCTACGACGGTACCGTGTTCCCGTTCGAGGATGGGGAGTTCGATGTGGCCCACTCGAACGCGGTGATCGAACACGTGGGGGGCCGGGACCGGCAGTTGCTGTTCGTGAGCGAGTTGCTGAGGGTGGCCCATTCAGTCTGGATGACGACCCCGAGTCGGGGCTTTCCGTTGGACTCTCACACGCTGATCCCCATGGCGCATTGGCTGCCCCGCTCGTGGCGGGATGCTGTCTACGCCAAGCTCGGCAAGTCCTGGGCCACCGGCGACTACCTGAATCTCCTCTACAGACGGGACATCGAGCGGCTCCTCGCTGAGGCAGGTACGGCTGACTATCGGATCGTCAGCAACAGGCTCGTCTTCTTACCGATGGACTACGTCGTCATTGCCATGGGTCGTGATGATGTGACGAAGTCGTAGGCCTCATCGGTCTTCGCCCATGCATCCAGACACTCTCTCGAGAGTGCGGCAGGAGGGGGTTCAGATCCTGTGGGATGTGCCGGCCGGTGGGGGTCGCCTATCGCACGGCGGCCGGCGATCACATCGTGCAGTGTGAGCGGATGGAGCCACTCGTCGGGTCGTTCGTCTGGCCGCGCATGCGCGGATCGATTGCCCCAGTACGGCGAGTTCGTAGAATGCGCTGACTACCAGGCGGATGTGTCGCGAGCCACCATCAAGAAGAAGACGGCAGGAGATGCGATCCTCGTGTTCCGAGGGGGCCACCTGAGAGCGCACCAAGTCACGACGCGTCAGCTCCCTTGTCGAGAACGTCGAGGTAGCTCCTGATCATCGCCTCGGTGGACAGATGCTCCTCCACGTATGCGCGTCCCGCCCGCCCCATCTCCCTACGACGGGATGCGTCCGTCAACAGGGCGGCGACGACGGAGGTCATGGCGTCGAGATCGTCCTGCTCGACCACGTAGCCGGTCCGACCGTCGAGCAGGGTCTCCCGCACCCCCCCCGTCTCCATGCCGACGACGGGCGTCTCACAGGCTTGGGCCTCCAGGAAGGACAACGGGAAGACCTCAGTGCTTGAGAGGAGCACCACCACGTCGGCCGCCGAATACGCAGCCGGCATCTCGGTGACCGGGCCGGTGACGCGCAACCACCTGGCGACGGCGCTCGCCTTGGCGAGGGTCCTGGTTCGCTCGATCAACGGACCCCCACCCACCATGACGCCGCCAGTCTGCACCCCCGCGGCGTGCAAGCGCTCGATGAGCCGTACGAACCGGTCGTGGCGCTTCTCCGCACGGTGCGCGGCCACCAACATGACGACCGGGACGCCCGGAGGCAGGTCCAACTCGATGCGCAGCTTCCTTGCCCCCGCGACGTCCCGCGAGAAGCGCTCGACGTCCACGCCGTTACGGACCACCCGTATCTTCCGTCTCTGATGACCGGCGCGCACGAGGAAGTCAACCTGGGCATCCGCGCAGGCGATCACGGTTTCTGTGGCGTTGTCGAGCAGGATGTTCGTCAGGCGCTCGACGGTCCTCGCCGAGCCGGTGGTCGAGTGTTCTGCGACCACGACGCGACGCCCCAGGGAGGCGGCCGCCAGTCTCCCCCACAATGAGGCGTTGAACATGACGCAGACGCATACGTCCGCATCGAAGGCTTCGAGGGCGCGTCGGATGTCGGGGAGCACCCGGATGTCCCAGCGGCTCATCCGACCCAACTCCAGCATCTGCACGCGGTCAACGTACTCCGCATAATGCCGCACACGCTTGTTCACGACGACCAGCACATCGTGTCCCAGGTCGGACAGGCGAGCGGCCACATCCAGCGTCACCCGTTCAGCCCCGCCGCGCCAGATGTCGGCGATGTCGAAGACGATCCTCAACCGCGCCAGCCTCCTGTCAATGCCTTCGGTGCGGTGAGTCTACTCGATGCAGGCGAGACGGAGTCCAGGTCCGGCTTCGCCGCGCGGCCTCGTATGCTCAGCCCCGACCAGTCGGGCCGGAGCCGTCACTGGTAGACTGTGCGGCATGCGGACACGTCGGGCTCATCCACCTATCTCCGTCGTCACGCCTTCGCTCAACCAGGCGGAGTTCCTCGAGGCGACGCTTCGTTCGGTCATCACGCAGCGCTACCCGGAGCTCGAGTACGTGGTGATCGACGGAGGATCCACGGACGGCAGCATCGGCATCATCGAGCGTCACGAGGCCGATCTTCACTACTGGGTGAGCGAGCCCGATCGCGGACACGCCCATGCGCTGAACAAGGGCTTTGCCAGGACCAGCGGCGAGATCATGTGCTGGATCAACAGCTCCGACCTGTACTACCCGTGGACGTTCGCGACGGTCGCGGAGATTTTCACGCGGTTCTCGCAGATCGACTGGATCACCGGAACGGGATCCATGTTCGACGTGGGCGGGCAACTGAGGTTCGTCGCGTCGTCGTCGGGCGTCAACGTGCTCGACATCCTGGCGGGCGACTACCGTAGCATCCAGCAAGAGTCGGTGTTCTGGCGTCGTAGCCTCTGGGACCGGGTCGGGGGACGGCTGGACGAGTCGCTGACGTATGCTGCCGACCTTGACCTCTGGCTGCGGTTCTTCCGGCATGCCTCCCTGTACCACGTCGAGACGTTGCTTGGCGGCTTTCGCGTCCATGAGGACCGGCTGGGGAAGGCCGGCGGCGACATGTACGCGCGCGAGGCAGAGGAGCTTCACGCACGCTTCGTGACGGGCTGGGACAGAAGGTCGTTGAGCCGCGCTCGTCTGATCCGACTGATCGGGGGCGGCAAGCGGAGGCTGATCGCCGAGGGACTGGGGAGAGCCGGAGTCCTGCCATGGTACAAGCACCCGCGCTTGGCGTTCGACTTCGATCGAATGACGTGGGTCCTTCGTTGAGCGCAGGGCAACAGGATGGCAGGCTCCAGGTCCTCATCCTCGGCGACTATCTGCCCTACCCGAACGGCATGGCCATCGTCAGCCGCGCACGCCTTGTGGCACGGGCGTTGCACGACGCGGGCGTGGCGGTTCGAGTCTTGAACCTTCAGCCGGTCGACCGTCTTCCACGTGTGGAGAACACTGTCGTTCGCGGCGTCCATCTGGGCATCCCATTCGAGTATGCCTGCGGCACCACAGTGCGGCATGAATCGTTTGTCGTGCGTCGCCTGATCGCGGCTTGGGGTTGGGTGAATGGTGCGCTCCGGCTTGTACAACTCCGCAGGCAAGGGCTCCTCGATCTCGTCCTTCTCTGGTTCTGGACGCCGCGGCCGGCCTTGCGTCTGCTCTTCTTCGTGACGCTGCTGCGCCTCCTGCGTGTGCCGGTCGTGCGCGAGGTGAACGAGAGCCCGTGGTCGCAGCGGGAGGACGCGACGCTTGTGGAGCGGCTCTGGTCGCCACTTGCCGGTACAGCCGGTGCGATGACCATCTCCGAGAGCCTGCATGATTGGGCAATCGCCGAATACGGGCGACATCCCGGCGCGTGTGTCATCGACGTGCCCATCCTCGTGGATGTGCACGAACACAAACCGGACGATTACCCGACCGGGAACCCCCTGGTCGTCTTCGCGGGGTCGCCGGACTACAGGGCGACTATCGAGTTCATCTTCGCTGCGATGGAGGAAGTATGGCGGAAACACCCGGAATGTCGCCTCGCCGTCACCGGCGCCTCCCCAGACGATCCGAGAGCTGACTGGCTGTGGGCCGAGACGCGCCGGCCTGAGTTCCGAAATCGAGTCGACGTCGTCGGCTATCTCGACAGGGCGGAGCTCCTCGGTCTGTATGGGCGCGCCCATGCGCTCCTGATCCCGCTCTTCGACGACCAGCGTTCAAGAGCCCGTTTTCCGACGAAGATCGGGGAGTATCTGGCCGCCGCGCGGCCGGTGGTCACCAACGCAGTGGGCGAGATCCGTCTTCACTTCGCAGATGGAGTGGACGCAGTGGTGTGCCCTCCAGATGACCCCGTTGTCTTTGGGCGAGCAATCATCGAACTGCTCTCCGATCCTGTCCGCGCAGAGCTTATCGGACGCCGTGGACGCAAGGTGGCCGAGGCGCGTTTCCACTATGCGAGGCACGGCAAGAGAATGGCTCGAGCGCTTGCCGAGATCGTGGAGGCCAGAAGGTGACGCGACAGGCCGTCGGCGCTTCCGTGTCCCTTTGTTCGCCGGTCGTGGAGCAAGGTTGAAGGAGCACGTACCAGTCCAGAGGCTTGCGGAGTGGCAATCTACAATTCTCTCCACGCTCGGCTGTATGCGCAAAGGACCCGACAACCATGCCGGTAGACGACTTTGGCCATCGTGACTCGCAGTTCCCAAAAGGAGTCCGCCGATTGCATAATGGTGTCGTTCGCGATGCTCTGAGGGCGGAGAGCCGATGTCCAAGAAGGTCTTTGCCAGGAATGCCGGGTGGTTGTCGGATTTCCGAGCTGATCTGAATCGTTACGAGCCCGCCTCGTTTTCGCTTGCCGGCAACGCCGACGGACTTCCGCATCCGGTCTTGATGGTGCTGACTCGTCGCGAGTTGTGGGCTCTACTCCATTATCGACTTAGTCATGCACTACTGCAGAGTGAGACCCCCGTCCTCGCCCGTCGTTTGGCCCTTCTGGCCATGGCGGTGTTGCGTAGACCGATTGAGATCTGTAGCGGCATCAGCCTCCCGGCCTCTGCGGTTGTGGGGCCTGGCCTGCGTTTCGCGCACCCTGGTCTCATTGTGATCAGCGGTGAGGCGATCATCGGCGGGAATTGCCTCATTGCGCATGGCGTCACAGTGGGTGCTTCTGCTGCGGGTGTCCCTGTGATTGGAGACGAGGTCGTCATCAACGCGAATGCGGTCGTTGCCGGCGACGTGCATGTCGGCGACGGAGCAGTGGTGAGCGCGTGCTCGCTTGTGATTCGGGATGTACCGGCGGGCGCACTGGCCCGTGGCGTTCCTGCCCAGAACATGGCACGCTCCACTCGCGGCGCCGCAGACGAAGACCTGGGTGCCTGAGGGGGCCGATACGTTCGGCTATCGGGGTCTGCTCATGGGCGAAGGCCCAGCTTCGGCCATTTGAAGGCGCAGGACGCGTAGGCGCTCCGCGGGTCGGGCGTCGACCAGTCCTTGAAGAACGCGTAGACGTTGGACGGGTTTGGCCAGCCGTGGATGTAGGAGGTCGACCAGTCGACGTGGCGGCATGTGCTGAGCTGGTCGTAGTATCCGTAACTGCTCATGTAATTGGAGCTGTTGCCCATGTTGAAGTCGCAGTTGTCGTAGACCATGTAGTCCGATTCGCCTGCCGGGTCGGCGAGGTTGTTCCAGCCGCCGCCGCCAGGGGCTGTGCCGTAGACGTGCGTCATGTCGAAATTGCAGCCGCGATAGATGCGGTGGACGTTCTGGCCGTCGTACCGCGAACCTCCGATGTCCAACGCGTAGCCCTCGTTTGAGAGCCAGGTCGGCGCGGCCCAGAAATCACAGTTGCGCGCCATCAGCCCCTTGCCGGAGAACTCGATCCCATTGACCATGTTCCACGAGATGTGGACCTCTTCGGCGACGCCCTTGAAAGTGCAATCGTCGATCAGCGTGCCACGATCCGGACCGCGGCAGTAGACGGCGAACGAGATGCCCGTATGCCAGCCGCACGGCTCAAAATCGCAGCCTGAGACCCGGATGTTCTGCAGGTAGTTGGGCGCACTCGTGCTGTAGCTCGTAAGCCCTCTGGTCGGCTCGACGATCTCGAACGCGGCACGGCTGAACGCGCCGCGTGGGCTGTTCGGTGTGCCGAAGGAGCAATCGGAGAAGGTCCAGTCGCCGTATCGACCACCGGTGATGCCATGATAGGTCTTCACTCCATTGACGCCTTCACCCCCGCCCTGCCCCGCGTTATTGGCGATGACGCAGTTCTGGAAAGTGATGTTGTAGATGTTGTCCGGGGCTTGCCCCGGCGCGTAGCCGCCCATCGTGACTACGCCCGCATCGGAGTAGTAGATGTTGGGGTTGGTTGCGATGAAGGTCGTGTCTTTGATGAGCACGTCGTGCGAGCCGTGCGCCACGTAGTTGCCGTACACCGAGTTCGTGCTGATGGTGAGTTGCGTCGTGTACGTGGAGTGCTGCGAGCGATGCGCTCCCGAAGAGTTGGCATGGTTGCGTGTCTGGACTGTGTAGGACGAGCCCGGGAACACAGTGGAGATAGCCGAAGTATGGCTGCCGTCGATGATGATGGCTGGGTCGATCCAGAAGGCGACGGCGTTGGACGGCTGTCCCCCTACCTCAACGTAGACGGGATGATGGGTGCGCGGCGCCTCGGCGAGTCCGGGCGCCATGCTCGGGACCGTGACGACGACCTGCGTATCCGACCAGGAGATATAGGAGGCGGCCTCGCGTGAACAGGGTCGCATCACGTAGCCGTCGTTCGCCCAGGTGTACTGCGGCGACTCTCCGAACCAGACCTTGCTGGTGCCTCGCGCAGCGTCGAAGCCACTCCCGTTGATCGTGACGCGTGCACCGACGGCCGCGTGGGAGGGCGACAGCGAGTTGACGGCGAGCCCGACTCGCGGCGGAGCGGGTGTGGGCGTCGGCGTGGGCGTCGGGGTGGTGATCGGAGTCGGAGTCACCGTCGCGGTCGGGGTCGGAGTCGGAGTCGGAGTGGCCGTCGGCGTGGGCGTCGGCCTCGGCGTTCGGGACGGGGTGGCCGTCGGCGTCGGTGTTGCGGATGGCGCCGGCGTAGGGTCGGGTCCCGGCGTGGGGCCTGCCTCGGCAGCATAGATCGTGACCTCATTCGCCGATGCCCAGGCACTGCTCGTGCTCGCTCCGAGCACCTGGATGCGCACGTAGCGCGCCTCGACGCTCAGCGCGTCGGTCGTCACGCCCTTGGTCCGGTTCCTGCTGCGGTCTGCGGCCGTGGTGAACCGCATCCTGTCGAGGCTTGTCTCGACGCGATACCGATAGGCGCGTTTGCTCCCTTGATACCAGTCTATACACACGCCTGTGAGCGTCGTGGGGGAGCCCAGGTCCACCATCCACCACTGCGGGAACTTCTTGGAACTCGCTGACCAGCGCGTGGTGGTCATTCCGTCGTTCGCGAGGGCGGCGGCGTTGCTCCACTGGGCGCTGCTCGCCGCGGAAGGCAGGCCGACCGACACCGCGCTGCCGGATGAGACCGGCGTGTTCGCGCACACGAGGGCCGCTGCGAGTGGGACGCGGCGCAGGACGACGAACCTGCGGTATCTCGCGACGACCTTGAAGCGCTGGACGCTGCGTCCCCTGTGCTTCTTCTTCACGTGCTTCTTCACGTACCGCGCGCCGTCGTGGACCCTGAGGGTGCGGCCGTGGCCCCTGACGACGTCGTACGTCGGGCCGTGCCTCACGATCCGGTAGCGGAGCGCCTTGTACTTCGCGGCTGACGCCAGCGATGTCGAACAAAGTGACGCCGCGAGCAGCAACAACAGGAGTGCGCCCAGCACTGCGAGCCTCGTCTTCACCGTGCCTCCTCCGGAGCGGGGAACGGGGGTCAGGGCGCCGGTGTCGC
>Ga0209722_1000756_pt1 | contig 32822 bp, 17 predicted proteins | sample BioC12SIPDNA_2_FD_185745 | JGI IMG/M metagenome (GOLD analysis project Ga0209722, IMG submission 185745) | Anaerobic biogas reactor microbial communites from Washington, USA - Biogas_R1_A C12 SIP DNA (SPAdes) (version 2) | ecosystem: Engineered > Bioreactor > Anaerobic > Unclassified | place... | reverse complement strand
GTCTCGTTTCCTCGTGTGGTGACGTGGTAGACAGCGTTTTCGAATTCGACGCGGACGGGTGTTGCCATGCCGAGATTCTACGCCGAGACGGCAAATGTGTCACGAGTCAAGAGTTGACCCCGTATCCTCGTGTGGTGACGTGGTAGACAGCGTTTTCGAACTCGACTCGGACGGGTCTTGCCATGCCGGGATTCTACGCCGAGACGGCGAGTTTGTCAAGAGTCAAGAGTTGACCCCGCATCCGTCCCAATGATATGGCTCGTACGCGCGCCTGGCGGCGTGACAAGGCTCGCCGCGATAGCCTTGATGACGTCATCCACACTGCTGCCTCTCAGCCAGGTGAGTACGCCTGTGCTCGCGGATTCAAAACCTTCAACATATGCGAGCAGAACACGACATCCTCCTTCACCCAGACGAATCTCCCATCGCGCTTGTCCTCTCTCCAGAATGAATGCTCCTCGCGTTTCTGATTCCGCACCGTAGTCATTGGAACCAAATCGAAAAGGCCGATAACCTTCGACAAACGCCTCTTGGAGGAACTGTGTCTTAGTACCCTCAAACGCTGTCTGCTCGTTCTCCGACACCACGTTGAACGGCCAGTACAGGCGGTCCGTGTCACCCATAGTTCACCCTCCTATTCGTGTTGCAATGATCTCCCACGCATCGCCAGCAAGAGATGTCGTCCGCCTGAGCGTGATTTCCCAACTGCCCCCGAGATATCGAGAAAGCTGCTTTGCGTACAAATCAGAATTGAATCGTCCCGCCTTGATCGCCTCCTCAACACCAGCCGATGCCTTGCCGACGATCCTAGGAATGTTTTTTCCCGCTACTGACTGGATCTGCGCGATGTTTGGAGCGATCTGCCGTACGTTCTCGGTCCAGCTAATCACGAGTTCGTCGCCACTATGCGAGAGCCTGGCAGAGAATGTTTCGACACCGTCATCACCGTAACGAGCGAACCAACGTCCAAGCCGGCTTGGCGCTTCTTCTACCACATCTCGACCCACAGTGCCAGCAATCTTTGCAGCGGCTTGACCTGTTCCGGCCTTGGCACTTGAGCCAAAGAACTTACCCAGCATACTACCAGCAATGCGACGTCCGCCTGACCAAAGCCCACGTCCCGCCCACGCGAGAATTCTGCCAACAAAGGGAGGATCGGGAGCCGCGCAGATGAGCATCTTGGAACGATCAGCCTTTGGCTCGACAATCTGACTCTCCCAGTACGCCAACGCCCCAGTTCGCGCTTCCTGGAGCTCTTGTCTGATTGCGTAGAGCTCATCGCCCTCGCAGTTCTCCAAGGCCCAATCTTGCGCAGATTGAAACGCTTGAATCCACTCCTCGACCGTGCAATCCCCTGGATCGGGGATAATGTGTCCCCCGATGACGATAGGGCGCCCTCCTTCCACACGTGACAGTTCGGCCTCTCTGGCACGATAGTAGGCCGATGCATAATCATCCATTTGTCTGAGAATTCCTAGGATGGTCTGAAGCTCATCGCCAGCATAGTTGTCCTGCGCCCATGCATGGGCATGCTTCATTGCTTCGAACCACTCAAGTGATGTGCACTCATCCGGTTTGGGAATGGCAGCACCCACAATCACCGACTCAACGATTGCGCTCACATCCTCCGGCGCATCCGGCGGCGTTTGCTCGTCGGGCTTCTTCGTACTGACCTCATCCTCGGCGGCCGTGTTGTCTTTCGCTTGCTCCGCCTCCGCCTTCTCGACATTCTCGTCCGACAGCGTCGTCTTGAGGGCGCAGAAGGCGTCGGTCTGGGCGTCGGCGCGAGTCTGCTCTGCGGCGGCGACTGTCTCTGAGAAGTCGGCCTGGGCGGTGGCGACGGCTTCGTCGTAGGTTTGTTTGGCCGCCTGCTCGGAGGCGATCTTGTTCGATTCGGCCCGGGCGTCGGCGGCGGCTCGGGTGGCCCAGGGGCTGGGGTGGTTGGTCGCCAGGAGTTCCAAGGCGTCGGCGTAGGTGTCGGCCAGGGCGGCCTCGAGGGCGGCGTCGAGGGCCGCGAGGTTCTTGGTGAGGGTTTCTTTGGCGGCCGATTCGGCCAGTTTGTAGGCCTCTTCGGCGCCGGAGACGGCGTTTTGCCAGGTCTCGTAGGCGCCGTCGTCGCCGTAGACTTCGTCGACGTAGTCGTCGACCGCCTGGGCGTCGGCCAGGGACTGGTCGCCCTGGGCGTCGGTGACCGACTGCTGGTAGGCCAGAAGAGCGGCGGCGACGGTCGAGTCGTAGGCGGCCTGGGCGGCGGCGAGGGCCTGCTGATCGGTGCCGGCCGCGTCGTTGTCGAGGGCGAGTTGCAGATTGGCGGCGGCCAGGGCCTTTTGATAGTCGGCGTCGGCGTCGGCTGCCTGCTGGGCGGCAGCGGCTGCGGCGTCGAAGTCGCGTTTGACGGGCAACATGCCGGCGGGGTCGCCGCCGGGGTCGGTACCCGGATCGTCGCTCTCGGGCGTGTCGTCGTGGTAGGCGTCGCGAGCGTCGGCGATGGTCGTGACCATGGTCGTGTAGGCCGCGTTGACGCTCTCCGTGTAGGTGGAATACTCGGTGCAGACGTCGGCGGCCCAGTCGGTGTAGAGATCGGCGCCCTCGTCGGCCCACCAGGCGGCGATGCAGACGGCCTTGTCCTGGAGATACTGGGTCCAGGGGATCTGGGTGGCCGTGTTGAGCCAGGCCAGGGCGGTGACCTGGGCGCCGTAGTCGGCGGAGCGCCAGTCGACGAAGATGTCGGTCTGTTCGGTAAAATGGTCGTTGGCGGCGTCGGTCTGGGCGGTGTTGTAGTCGGCCAGGTCGGCGGCGTTGTCTTTCTCCAACTGGCCGACGAGCTTGGCGGCGGCCTTCTCGGCCTGCTTCTTGCGCGCGGCGACGGTCGAGTCGAGGGTCTCCTTGAGGGCGGCGACGGTCGACTCGAACGTGGCCTGGGCGTCGGCCGTGGCGTCGATCATGGTCTTGTCGGCATCGGCCACGGCCACGCCAGTCCACATGATCCTGCTCGGGTCGAAGGGCCCGGTGAGGACGTCGCCATACTCTTCGTGGACCGCGCCTACGGCGTTGATCTTCTGTTGTTCGGCGATTTTGACGGCCCGGGCGAGTTCGGCCTCGGCCTTGGCGAGGGAGAGCTTGTTCAGTTCGGTAATGACGTCCTTCTCGAACTTGAGCTGGGCGGCCACGATGTCGGAGATGAGGGAGTTCTGAACGGCGCCGTTGGAGGTGGTGTAGTTGATCTCGTTGCGGTTGAGGTCGTCGGAATAGTCGGCCTCGGCGGCGGTCAGGTCGCAGCCGTACTGGCTGTCGTTTTCGTTGGTCCGCCGGGCGCTGCCGGCGAAGGTCGAGTCGGCCCCGGTGACGTAGCCGTCGCCGTTGGAGTCGCTCGAGCCGACGCCGAGGGTGGTCATCCAGTTGAGAACGGCGCTGGCCGAGTCGGCGACGAACTGGGCGGCGGCGGTGCCGACCTGGTACTTGCCGGAGGCGTCGACGACGCCCTTGTCGCGAGAAATTCCCCTGCCCGCATCTCCTTCTCAAATGCGTATCCCATCCGAGTTTCATCCGTGACCCGATTCCGCCTTTCCCCCTCAGCAGAGAGGTTTCTGCAACGCCCCCCTGCCGACGGACCCCCACTTACGCCCACACCCTCAGGTGTAAACACAATAAATGCAAACACTTCCACTAATCCAACCGGACCGACCCTTTTCGCAACACCCCAAACACGGCGCAAAACCCAGACGCGCTGATCGCCCCTCCCACCCGCCTCCACCATCTCCTCTCACTCCCCACGAACGCCCCCCGCGAACACCCGCAACCACCGGCCCCTTCACCGCCCAAAAAATCCGCGCACCCGGTCAGTTTTTGTATTGACTTTCGCCGCCGGATATGTATACTAATGTACATTTACCGACGCCTCCCGGCGTCGCCCGCTCCTTGACAATTCGTCTGTCGTCCATTCCCGCATGGGAGCACCCCAGGTTCCCTCCAACGACCTTTTCGGGCTCTTCGTGCGTTTCGTCGTTTCCCACAAGAATCAGCCCCCTCTTTTAAGCCGTAAGTGTCAGAAAACGTGAAATCGGTGAAAAGTTGATGACAAAGTACCCCCAAAATATGGATCCCGGAGCACCTCAAGGTGACTGTGTGGGGCTCACACTCCACAATCACGCCGACACACCCAAAGGAAAACCCGGAAGCCAATGACGACAACGCGAAGATTGCCCCCTGCCGCTCCGAGATACTGGCAAAATCGCTCATTCGTTGACCAACTTTCGCGGGCGAACGAAGCAGCGGTTGCCATTGATCGTCAACTCCCCAACCAATACGATGGAACGTTGGTATGAGCCTACCGTAGCGGGGCACGGCTCTCCTGGCGAGTGATCGCGCAGATACTCTCACGGCCGAATATGCCCCGCTCTCACGGCTCGTTCTCCTAACCCTTGTACCGGATTGACGTTCAGTGTTGGACAAACTGGCAGACCTCGTACGGACCCCCCGCCGGCCCAGGATAATGGTCGTCGGAGACATTATGCTGGATAGCTACATCTGGGGGGACGTCGATCGCATCAGCTATGAGGCCCCGATCCCTGTCTTGCTGGCAACCAATCGCGAGGTTCGCTTGGGCGGGGCGGGGAGCGTTTCGACCATCCTCCGTGCCCTCGAAACACACCCCATCCCGGTGTGCGTCGTCGGCGACGACCACGACGGCCGCGCGATCGTCGACGTCGTCAAACAACTGGGGATGCCCTGCGACTGCCTCATGACGATTCCGGGCCGGTCGACGACGGTCAAAGAACGGTTCCTCGGAAGGACCCAGAGCCGCCACCCGCAGCAGATTATTCGGGTCGATCGCGAGTGCATCGAGCCGATCGACGCCGGCACGGAGTCGGCGTTGATCGAACGTGCGTGCGGGCAACTCCAAGACGTCGACGTCATGTTGGTCAGCGACTATGCCAAGGGGGTATGTACGCCGGGCCTGTTGGGGAGGCTGATTTCGGAGGCGAGGAGTGCCGGGGTGAAGGTGGTGGTCGACCCGGGCCGCAGCGTCGACTATCGACTGTACGCCGGAGTGGCGTGTGTCACCCCCAACCGGAGCGAGGCGGGCATGGCCCTGGGCCGAACGATTGGCACGCTCGAAGAAGGCCTGGCGGCGGCTCGCGATCTCGTGGCGACCTTCGGGTTCGACGCCGCGACGGTCACGCTCGATCGCGACGGAATCGCCTTGGCCGAGGCCGAGGGGGCTCCGCATATCTTCCCGGTCCGAGCCCGGCAGGTCTACGACATCACGGGTGCGGGCGATGCCGTGCTGGCCGCCCTGGGGTTTGCCCTTGCCGTCGGGGCCGATTGGCCGTCAGCGGTCAAGCTGGCGAACCTGGCCGGCGGGCTGGAGATCGAGCGGCTGGGCGTCGCCCCCATCACGCGGAACGATCTGCTCGTCGAGATGAACAGCGATGCGCCGTCCGAGAGTTCCAAAATCGTTTCGCCGGACGTCTTGTTGGTCGAATTGGAGCGGCGCCGAAGTCTTGGCCAGAAGATCGTCATGACCAACGGCTGCTTCGATCTGCTGCACCCCGGCCACCTCACATCGCTCCAATACGCTCGGAGCCTCGGCCACTGCCTGGTCGTCGGAATGAACAACGACGTGAGCGTGGCAAATCTGAAAGGCAAGGGCCGGCCGATCATCGACGAGCAAGGGCGGGCGCAGATGCTGGCCGCACTGGCCTGCGTCGACTACGTGGTCCTCTTCGAAGAAACCAGCGTCGCCCCTCTCGTCGATCGCGTCCGTCCCGACATCCTCGTCAAGGCGGCCCAGTATACGCCCGACGAAGTGGTTGGCGGCGAACTTGTCCGCAGCTACGGCGGCCGGATCGCCCTGGCGCCGGTCGTCGAAGGACTCAGTACGACCGAGATTCTGGAGCGGGCCAGAAGGCTCTCTTGACACACGCGAGACTTGACACACGCGAGACGGGAAGACGGATATGAACGTTGCCGCGATGCGACTCCTCGACCGCTGGCTAGGTGTGCCGGCCTGCTCTGCACTCACCGCCTGGCGCCGTCTGACAGCCGCGTTGAAACTGCGGAAAGTGGTACCCCACAGCCAGGTCAAGCGGATTCTCATCGTGAAGCTGGCCGAGCAGGGCGCCACTGTGCTGGCCTACCCGGCTTTGCATCGGGCCGTCGAGATGGTGGGACGCGAGAACGTGTTCTTCCTGGTCTTCGAAGAAAACCGCTTCATCCTCGATTGCCTCGACGTCATTCCGGCCGAGAATGTGATCGCCGTCTCCAATCGGGGCCTGTTTCGCACCATGACCAGCCTGCTCGACAGTCTGTGGAAGGTCAGGAAGCTCGGTGTGGATGCCGCGGTCGATTTCGAGTTCTTCGCCAGGTCTTCCGCCGTGCTCACCTATCTGAGCGGCGCCGAGGTTCGCGTGGGATTGCACAAGGACGGCGACCCGGCGCCGTACCGCGGAGACCTGATGACCCATCGGATCCGCTACAATCCCCAGCTCCACACGATGCAGACCTTCCTGCTGATGGTCGAGGCCGTCGGCCTCGCGCCGGCGGAGTTGCCGGCCCTCATGGAGAACCCGCCCGCCGCCGACGAAGCTTGTCCCGACTTCCAAGTGACCGAAGACGAGTTGGCCCACGTCCGTGGCAAGCTGAAGGAGGAAGCCGGCACCGGCGAACTCCGGCCGCTCGTGCTGCTGAATGCGAACGCGTCGGACCTGATCCCGCTGCGGCGCTGGCCGACCGAACGGTACATTCAGCTCGCCAGACGCCTGCTCGACAAGTATCCGTCGCTGTGGATCGCCTTCACCGGGGCTCCCGACGAGCGTGCCAAGATCGAGCCCGTGCTGGACGAAATCGGCTCGGACCGTTGCATCTGCATGGCGGGCAGGACCACGCTTCGCGAGTTGCTGGTTCTCTACCACCTGGCCGACGTTCTGGTGACCAACGACAGCGGGCCGGCCCATTTCGCAGCGATCACGCCGATCGATACCATCACGCTTTTCGGTCCGGAAACGCCGGCCCTGTTCGGCGCTCGGACTCCGCGGTCCCACATATTCTGGAAAGGCCTGCCGTGCAGCCCCTGCGTGAGCGCTTACAACAATCGAATGTCGACCTGCCGCGACAATCAGTGTATGCAGCAGATCACGGTCGACGAGGTATTCGACAAGGTGTGTGAGCTACTGGAGCGGAGAAACGCCACCGCGAAAGCCGAATAACCTTCCGCGTTTCCTGGAAACACGGTTCCGATGGAGGCAGCCGCCCCGTCTGCCGCTGCCGCCCTTCCGTCCGTCATTCCCGCGCAGGCGGGAATCCAGAAACGACTTCGCATGCAACTTGTCAGACAACTTCTCGCACTCGATGGCGCGTGCAACCTACCGCCGCGGCTTCAGCACGGTGACGCCCAGCGGCGGCAATACAATCTCCAGCGAGGCCGGACGCCCGTGGGCGGAAATGTCGTCGGCCACTCGGCCGGCACCGTTGCCCACGTTGCCGCCTGCATAGAACTGCGAATCGCTGTTGAAGATCTCGTCGTAGGTGGTCCGTACCGGTACCCCGACGCGGTATCGCATCCGCGGCACGGGCGTGAAGTTGGCACAGATTACCAGGAAGTCGTTGGGATCCTCGGCCTTCCGAATGTAGCTGAAGGTGCTCTCTTCCCAGTTGTGGCAATCGATCCACTCAAAGCCCCGTCCGTCGAAGTCAAATCGGTGCAACGCCGGCTCATTCTTGTACAGCCGGTTCAGATCGGCAACGCACCGCTGGAGCCCCTGGTGGGACTCCCACTGAAGCAGGTCCCACTGCAGGCTCTCGTCGAAGTTCCATTCCACCCACTGGCCGAAGTCGCCGCCCATGAACAGCAGCTTCTTGCCCGGGTGGGTCCACATATAGGTGAACAGCAGCCGCAGGTTGGCGAACTTCTGCCACAGGTCGCCCGGCATCTGGTCGAGCAGCGAGCCTTTGCCGTGCACGACTTCGTCGTGCGAGAACGGCAGCACGAAGTTCTCGTGGAAGGCATAGATCAGGCTGAAGGTCAGTTCGTCGTGGTGGTATTTGCGGTGGATCGGCTCGTGGCGCATGTAGCGGAGCGTATCGTTCATCCAGCCCATGTTCCATTTGAGGCTGAAGCCCAGGCCGCCCAGATAGGTCGGCTTCGACACCCCCGCCCAGGCCGTCGATTCCTCGGCAACTGTCAACACACCCGGGAACTGCAGGTGCGCCTGCTCGTTGAATTGTTTGAGGAAACGGATCGCGTCGAGGTTCTCGCGACCGCCGTACATATTCGGGATCCAGTCACCTTCCTTGCGGCTGTAGTCGAGGTAGAGCATCGAGGCGACGGCGTCGACGCGAATGCCGTCGATGTGGTACTTGTCCATCCAGAACAGCGCGTTCGAGATCAGGTAGTTGGAAACCTCGTTGCGCCCGTAGTTGAAGATGTGCGTGCCCCAGTCGCGGTGTTCGCCCTGCCGGGGATCCTCGTGCTCGTAGAGGGCCGTTCCGTCGAAACGCCGCAGGCCGTGGCCGTCGCGGGGGAAGTGGGCCGGGACCCAGTCCAGAAGCACGCCGATATCGTGCTGGTGGCACAGATCGACGAGGTACATGAAATCCTGGGGCGTGCCGTAGCGCGAGGTGGCGGCGTAGTAGCCCACCGTCTGGTATCCCCAACTCGCCGAGAGCGGGTGCTCGCTCACGGGCAGCAACTCGATATGGGTGTAACCCATCTTCTGAACGTACTCGACGAGTTGATGGGCCAGATCCCGATAGGTCAACCATCGTTTCGGATCGTCGCCCGGGCGGCGCCAACTGCCGAGGTGAACCTCGTAGATGGCAAGAGGCCGCTCCAGCCAATTGGTCTGCGGCCTCGCGTGCATCCAGGCGGTGTCGTGCCAGTGGTACCGGTTCAGATCGATCACTTTCGACGCGGTCAACGGCGGGACTTCCGCCCCGAAGGCAAAGGGGTCGCACTTTTCGAACGTCTGGCCGTGGCGGCGAATCTGATACTTGTAGAGGGTACCCTCGCTCAAACCGGGGACGAACAGTTCCCAGAATCCTCCGGGAATGTGCTTCCGCATGGGATGCCGCCGTCCGTCCCAGGAGTTGAAGTCACCCACCACGCTGACGCTGGAGGCGTTCGGGGCCCATACGGCGAAATTCACCCCTTCCACGCCGTCGATCGTTCGCAATTGGGCGCCGAGCTTCTCGTAGCAGCGCCAGTGGGTCCCTTCGCCCATCAAGTGGAGATCATAATCCGAGAGGAGCAGCGGGAAGGCGTACGGATCGTGCATGTCTTTTGTCTCTCCACCATGATCGGTGATACGGAGCTTGTAGTGTGCGCGACTCTCTAGGTTGGGGGGCGGACAAATCGCCTCGAACAATCCGGCCGGATGAATCCGCCGCATAGGGCGGGTGATTTCGTGGGCGCCTTCCACCACCCAGGCCTGCTCGGTCTGCGGCAAATAGGCGCGAACCGCCAAGGCCTTGCGGCCCGACACCTCGACCTCGTGGGGCCCAAGCAGTTCAAAAGGATTCTCGTATCGTCCGTCTACAAGTTGCCCAACTTTCTCCAGCAAGACGCTCGTACGCACCTACCTCTCCTTCCGTACTCGTTCCATCCCGAATCCGAGAGCAAGTCCTTCGTCGCGAAGAACAATACGACGAAAGACGGCTGCCGGACCCTTCCTGGTTTTGTTAATTTAGCTAATTGGCGGGTTTTCTGCCAGTCTCGCCGCCCCTGGCACCGCTGGCTTCAAGGACACTCAATCTCTCTCACATACCATCGCAACTAAAAGGAGGAAGCGACTTTAGCCAAGTCGCAACCGGCATTGGTTGCTCGTTCTGCCGCCTTCGGCGGCAGCCAGACAACGCCCGATGGACGCTCGCCATTGCGACAGTTTCTCGCGAATCTGGTCGATTGTGACCCCACCCAATGGGCCAGAGTCTCTTCCGTCATCGAGCGTCCCTTGGTGCAAAGACAATTCTTCTGCTCCTCCAGAACTGTGGGCCGGGTCAATCCGCCAGGTTCGGCAATCGACCTCGTGGAACTGCATGGCCCGGTCCAAACGCTTCCAAAGATCGTCGTTCTTGACCGGAACCATGCGCCCGAAGTACTCCCACAGCCAGCCGTTCTCACGCCATTCCCGCAGACCGTGCCGAATGCCCTCGCGCACATAGACACTTGGCGTCCATAGGGTCACCCGGGAAGGCTGTTCGAGGGCTTCGAGCCCGCGGACCACCGTCAGCAGTTCGAGCCGGTCACCGCGAGCTTCGGGGTCGACATCGTCGGCCACAATCCGCTCGCCGCCATCCGCCGGACGCAGAACAAATCGCCACCGGCCCGGCCCAATGAGTTGACTGGATTCCGAGATGAGCAGGTAGTGAGGTCGATTGAGGCAGTCCATGGTGAGACCAACAGCAAGAAACCGAGTTCTCGACGATGTGCCTCCTGCAAGAAAAAAACATTCTCCGATCCAAATCGGGTTGGCCGCGATCCATCCGGCTTCTTAGCTAATCGTCACAGATAACCTACTCTCTCCAGAATTCCTGGGATTCTGCCCAGGCTTTTGGGCCGATTTCGGTCGCACCACCGTTACAGAGAAACGCAGCCGCTGTCTGCAGCGTCTGGTACGATGGCCAGTCGAGGAATCGCAACGTGCCAATTCACAGTGCGGCACGGAGCGGACGGATTGAATGTCCGGCCGAGACGCAGCTTGCCAGCAGCCGCTGCCATGCCTGGGGACCGCCCGAGGTCAGATTGCCGAGGACCCTGGGCGTTTCGGCACCGGTCAAGCCTGCCACGTTGGCAGGAACCTGGTCGAAATGGAGCAGTGCCAGGGTGGCGGCAACTGCCCCGGCAACCACGTCGGAGTTTCCGCCAAGCTGTTCGATCCGATGCAGCGGATAGTCGGAGAGTCGGGCCGAGAGATCCCTCAGAATGAGTCCGTTCGCCAAGGCACCGCCACTGAGAATCACTTCCGTATGACCTGAGGTCCCCGCAAGCCGCTCTATCCCCCGTGCGGTGGACTCCGCCACAAAGTGAGTGGCACTGCATAGCATATCGTGAACGCTCCACCTCTCTTGAACCGCCAGCGAGACGGCCGATCGCAGCATGGCGGGCGCCGCATGCGCATCTGGCGGTTCCAAGGTCTCGCTGAGGTCGAGCCAATGTCGCACCAATTCGTCGACGCGGCGGCCTTGGACGGCTAGGCGTCCCCCGGCATCGAATCGCCTGCGGCCTTTGGTGAGCTCGCTGACGAGCAGATCGACCAGCGACGTGCCGTGGCAAGGCCGGTATCCCAGGCCGGACACGCTGGAAAGAGAACCCGTCAAACGCGGCAACCGGACCAGCCGGACAACTCGGCCCACGTGAACGAAGATCCGGTCGCAATGAACTGAACGGAACAGGATCCACAGGGGTAATGGTTCGAGAGGCTCGCCCCTGCCGCCGGATGCTATGTCCCTGGCAGGGAAGCCCGAGACCACGTTCACACCCGACATGTCGGCAAGCAAGGCGGAGTCGACCAGGTCCAGGTGGCTCCGCCGGCCGTCGTCTGTCGCAATGGTCTTCCCCGACTCGGTTACACCGATCGCGAGCATCTCGCCCAGAACTCGGCCGTTTTTAACGGCCGCCTCCTGGGCCGCAATGGCCACGTGTTCGGTGAGTACGGAACGGAGCCTGGTGAGAATCGCAAACGGGTCGGAACCCGACAGCCTGCCCTGACCGTCAAGCTGGATCTTGAGTTCAACCGCCAGATCGGGGAGTTCGAGGGAAACGGGGCGCCCGACGCGCAGGTTCATGTGCAGCCCGTTTCCGATCGCGGCAAGCGGCGCTGCTCGTACCCGGCGGCATTCCGCCGACACGTGAACTCCCAGAACGTGCCGGGGATCGTGGGTCGGTTCGCGCAGATCGATTCGCATTCGAGTTGACATTCGAGAAAACCGGCCTTTCGGACTCGCGCCGGCACAGCCCGCTCCATCGGCGGAGGTGGACCGATGGAAGGCGGGCTGGGTCGACGCAGCGCAGGAGGGTTGTTCTTATGAGCGAGAGTGATCCCGGCAGCGAAGCTAGGCAACCATCCGCATCTCGGAAACCTGGCCGGTTATTCCGAGCACATACTCTTCGAAGACTCGCATGTCGAGAGCGGAAGCGGAATCGCATTCGGGATGGAACTGCGTGCCGAAGGCGAACCACTCCTCCATCGTGCTCTCGATGGCCTCGACGACGCCGTCGGGGCAACGGGCTGTGGCGATGAACCCGGGGGCCAGGTCGTCGATCGCCATGTGGTGCATGCTGTTGACGCGGATTTCGCCGTCGCCGTAAACGCGTTCCATGAGCGAACCGGGCTCCACTTCGAGGGCATGACGATGGGACCGATCCATCGTATCCAGATGGGGCAAGGCCTTGGGCAGATCCTCGGGAATATGCAGGAACAGGGTGCCACCCTGCGAAACGTTGAGGAGCTGCATGCCGACGCCGATGCCGAAGAAGGGGAGGCGGCGGTCGGCCACCAGCGCGATCAACGTGCGGTCGAAATCCTCTCGCCGTTCTTCGAGGGGACGAACCGACGCATGCAGCATGTAGCCGTCGCGCCGGGGGTCAAGATCGTATCCACCAATCATCACGACGCCATCAAGGGCATCCAGCACTTGCTGAATATCATCTTCATCACGGAGCGGTGGAATCACTACGGGAACGGCGCCCATCTGACTGAGCGCGTCGTAGTAGCCCGAGCAGAGAAAACTGAATGCGGGCGAGTCCCTTCGAGCGGAGCGAAAGTCAGCGTTCAGGCCGATCAACGGTTTCTTGGCCATCGAGATTCCTCCTTCGACACATCCTGTGCCGAACTGGTTGGGAAGTGAGAGAGATAGAAATCGGGCTCACCAGCCGTCCCGGCTGGAAGTTGCGGGTGGTTCTCCACACGGGGTCCCTGCGTGCGGAACAGGAACGCCGGCTTTGCGAGAGCCCGGACGCTGAAAAGAGCGACAACCCAAGTTGGGGACAGTAGCGCACCGATCGCGTTTGCTCTCGGTAACGGCCTCCTGCCGATACTGCCCATTCGAGGGGGCGATGACATCCTCTTCATCGAATACTTCCCCAGTGTGCAACGTCTCGTCTGAGACAAGTCGTCGGTGAACAGTCTTTGTTCCTGACCGACGTCTCTGTTCCGAACCTTTCTGCAGATTGTCGCGTAGACTTGCTCGTGCAAGTCGGTACGCAGTTTATGGATAGAGGAAGCAGACTGCAAGCAATCCCCCTTATTTTGTGTTGCTTCAATGCTTGCTTACAAGATAGTGTACGGATAGCATTGCTAGCACTCTTATGAGGGGTGCGTTCTCTGGGCTTCCGGTTTCGGTTTACGTGTCGACATCCCCTCGGTATGCTGAAGGGTCTGCCGATTGCCCGCGGCAGGCCAAGTATTCGGCGGTGCTCTGCCTGCAAACCAGTGGAACGACGAGGCCCATGCGGTATCAAAACGTTTGCCTGGAAACCGTCAGCTACACGCTTCCGGAGGAAGTGGTCACCTCGGCCGATCTGGAGGCGAGGCTCGAACCGCTGTATCGCCGCTTGCGTCTGCCCGAGGGTCGCCTCGAGTTGATGACCGGCATCGTCCAGAGGCGGTTCTGGCTGCCCGGTACCACGATCAGCGAGAAGAGTATCGAATCGGGCGAGAAGGCGATTCGCACCAGCGGCATCGACCGGCGGGAAATCGGGGTCCTGGTCCACGGTTCAGTCTGCCGCGACTTCCTGGAGCCAGCCACGGCCAGCGGCGTCCATCACGGCCTGGGCCTCCCTTCCGAGTGCATGGTGTACGACGTCTCCAACGCTTGCCTGGGTCTGCTGAACGGCGTCGTCCAGGTGGCCAACATGATCGAGTTGGGGCAAATCCGTGCGGGGTTGGTTGTGGGCACCGAAAGCAGCCGCACCCTGGTCGAGACAACGATCGCGCGCCTCAACAGCGACACCAGCCTGACGCGAAAGGACGTCAAGCTGGCTGTGGCTTCCCTCACCATCGGCTCGGGCAGCGCCGCGATCTTGCTCGCCGACCGCGATTTCAGCCGGACCGGTAACCGGTTGCTGGGCGGCGTGGTGCGGACCGCGACCGATCACTGCCAATTGTGCCAGAGCGGTCGCGACGAGTCGGGCGGCGACGACATGAAGCCGCTCATGTGGACGGATTCGGAACGACTGATGCACGAAGGGATTGCTGCCGCCAAAGAGGCCTTCAACGACTTCCTCGCCGAATTGAGCTGGGAAGCTTCCGAAGTGGACAAGACGTTCTGCCACCAGGTCGGCCGGGCTCATCAGAAACTCCTCTTCGAATCGCTGGGCCTCGATCTCTCGGTCGACTATGCGACGGTCAGCCAATTGGGCAACACCGGTTCTGTGGCGTTGCCGACGGCCGCCGCCATGGGCATCGAGCAGGGGCATCTGCAGCCAAACGACCGCGTCGCGATGCTCGGAATCGGCTCCGGAATCAACGTGCTCATGCTGGGCGTCGATTGGCAGACCAGCCCCGTCAGCCACGCGATTCCCACCCCACATGCTCGCTCACGAACGGCTGCGGCGGAACGGTGAATGCCGGGTCACGTCATAAACATCGAGTTATACGTGAGCCAGCGGAAGGTGAGGACCGTGCAGAGGATGCACATCCACCAGGCCGCGACCTGGGCGCCGCGGTAGCGACGCAGTGCATACAGAATGCCGCACGCCCCGAGCAGCGTGGCGAGTTTGAAGGCGGTCAGCAGCAAGGGGGCGCCGGCAAGTCGTTGTCCCAACGGGTTCATCTCGGTGAATCCGCCCGCTTGCTGAGCGATCAGAGTACAGCCGAGATCGAAAACTCCCAAAAGGATTAGAAGAACGACGCTTCGCACGACGATGGGAATACCTTCGCCGGCCGTGTCGATTTCCGTCCAGGCCGCGCGTGCGGTGGGCCGGTGGTTCAAGAGCGTACCGCAGGCGGCGACCACGAGCCCCATGGCCATGAGCGTGATCAGGTATTTCACCGGTCGTGATGTCCAGAAGACGGAGTCCACGATCGCCCTGTGTTGGGCATAGTTCTCGGCCATGACTTCCCGGAGACGTGCGACCCTGGGACCAATCCGAGCCATCAGCTCCTCGGACGGCTGGAAGCTCTGGATCAAAGACAGCCAATCGGCTTCGTCCATCTGGTCAGGCAGGTCGTCAAGCAGTATCTGGACTCTGTCCTGGGCCGGAAACTCTGTGGTCAGCGTCGCAAGAACGCTGGTTGCCTCGTCTTCCGTCAGTAGGCAGCCGCGGATGGTACTGCCGCCCAGAAGAAAGCATTCTCGCTTGAGATCTCTCTCCAATCGAGCCAGCGTGGGCCGTTGGGGAGAGGCCGGCGCCCAACCCCACTGGCCCCGGCGCGGCGGGCCCCGGCGCCGACTGTCCCGGTCCGCTCGAGGAGGGGGAGCAAACGTCTCCTCGTCCTCCGCCCATCGCTCAGGCCCTCGGCCCCCCCTCGGCGGACCGTCGTGATTGTTCCTGGCCACCGGACGTGCAAACCAGTCGGCGATTGCCAAGCGATCGTTCACCCAGAGCGAATCGCCCCGCTCTTCGAGTGTGTAGGGAGGAGGCAGATAACGGCCGTCCAGGATCACATAGCCAGAATTGATCGGGTCGGTCTTGAGAACCTCCGGCGCTGCCTCATCAGGCGGATCAGGTTCCTGACTCCTGGTTTCCCCCGATAGAAGGGTCAAACAGATTACAGGCCCAATGAGGGCCCAATTCATGCGCCTTGCCATCTCAATCTCCGGAAGACATCCGCACCGTGCGGACTTTCGCCCATTCTCGTCCCTGCGCCAACTCAGTCACCGGCACGGAGAACCTAACCCCGGCGGGGACGATTGGTTTCGCCAGGCAGCGCCTCCGGTGGCATTTGTGGACGTTCGGCAACATGCCAGGCTGAAGGGATGCCTCGCAAGGCTACAACGACTGAGCAGAACATGCCGAAGACCGTGGCGATGACTACGTACCCGCAAGAAGTCCGAGTCGGCGACGAATAGGACGAGTAGACCGCGAAGACGGGAGTCCAGATCATGAATAGCGTGTGATATTGTTTCTGGATTCCCGCTTTTGCGGGAATGCCGGGCGGGGTGCAGGTGAAGTTCATGCACCGGCCGGGCAATCGGCCCGTTCCCTTGCATTTCCGGTCGTTTCTGAGAGAATCGAGGCCATGAAACTCTTGCCCCAGTACTCGATTCGGTTGATGCTCGGAATCACTGCGGCGCTGTCCGGCGTGTTTTCCGTCGTGGGGCTGGCTTGGCGAGGGCAAGGGTGGGCGATTGGGATCAGCCTCGGAGTGGGGGCTGTCGCAGTCGCCCTGGTGACATACGCCGCGTTCTTCTTCATTTTGTGGGTGTTTTCGGTGGTGACCGCACCGCTGTTGAATCGTCCCCTGCGAGTGGGTAGAACGACGCTGGCCGGTACCAGTTCACCCTTTGCGGGGGCAGTCCTGAGGCCAGCAACCGAGAGTGCCGTCGAAGCCGTCGTTGTTGACGAGTGGGATCGGGCGGGGGATGGGATGTCGAACTAGGTGGGGGAATCGCTGATCATGATGGGTGGGTCAATGTCCGGACCGGCGAAGGCGCAAACGCGTCGGCAGCACGGCCGGATCAGGTGGAAAACGTTCTTCGTGCTGCTACTGACGGCATTTGCCGCATTCCGTGCCGAACCGCTCCGCGCACAATCAGGTATCACCAATCGTGCCGTCGGGGGCGGTTTGCGGATCGACGTTGAAACCCAATGGCCGGACGGTGCGGGCTATCGGCCCGTGCGGGTTACCGTGGTTCCCACACTCGCCTCCGTCGCCGATCGCACTCTCGTCTTCGAATTCACAACCATCGACTTTAACCGTGGTCGCGAGGATGAGATTCGCGTCGTTCAAGACATCGAATTGCCGGCCGGGGCGGGACCGGTAACGACCACTCTGTCCGTTCCCTACATGATCGGACACACCAACTACGGTTTCCGCGTGGGGGAAGGGGGACGCAACGTCAAGGGGCTTTCGGGGAGCGGGTCTTTTCAGTCCAACGCTCATATGGAAATGATGCCCCGGGTGTTGCTCGTCTCCGATCAGAACGTGGCCACGAGTAGTCTGGGCCGATTATTCCTTAACGTCAACATGAATCCTCCGCAACAAAGCGGGCAGTATCCGTTGCCGACGTTTCACATGGTCGGCGTCAAAGACATGCCGTCGCGGTGGATCGACTTCTCGGCGCTCGACATGATCTGCCTTTCGCTCGACGATTTGCAGACCATGAAGAAGGCTCAACCGGACGGTTTTCGGGCCCTGCTCGACTGGACGGCCGCCGGTGGAAATCTGCTCGTGTTTGGCGTGGGGGCGGAGTGGGAACATCGCGGACTATTGGAGCGGCTGGTCGGTCTGCCGGCAGGGGACGGGAACACCAGCAAATCGCGGAGCCCGTGGCAGTCCCCTCGTTCGAATCAGTTCGGCAAGAAGGTGGAGGGGATCGGGGCCGAGGCCCTGGGGCCCTACCAGGACATTTCTGAGGTTGTTCAGCCGGGGTACTATAACCCGTACGGGAATCCCACCGTTACGATTCGCGAAGAGCCCGAGGTCGAGAAACCGGCAAAGAAGCCGACGCGTCCCGAGGTTCCCAGCACCGCGCCGTTCGTTTCTCGCCCCTACGAGATGGGAATGCTGGTGGCCATTGCCGAAGACAAGCCCTTCGACGAGGATCCAGGGTTCTGGGCATGGCTGTGCAACCACCTGACCAGCCGGCGAGTGATCTGGTATCAGCGGCACGGGATATCCCTCCAGCAGGACAACGCCGATTTCTTCAAGTTCCTGATCGAGGGGGTCGGCAAGGCGCCGCTCAATGCATTCCGGGTGCTGATCTCCCTGTTCGTCCTGGCGATCGGGCCCTTCAACTATTACCTGCTGCGGCGGTTCCGGCGTCTGCATCTCCTGGTGGTCACGGTTCCCGTGAGCGCCGCCGCGGTGACCTTGGCCTTGTTTGCCTACGCGATCTTCTCCGACGGCTTGGGAACTCGCGTTCGCGTGCGGAGCGTGACGCGGATCAACCAGGCAACGGGGCAAACGGAGTGCTGGGCTCGGCTTTCCTACTATTCCGGCTTGGCCCCGGGAGACGGATTGACGTTCCCGGAGGACGTGGCGGTCTACCCCATTCAGGCTTTCGTTGGGGATCTGGCCAACGGCGATCGCGATCTGGTCTGGTATCAGGGGCAGAAACTGACCAACGGCTGGCTGCGGTCGCGCACCCCCACCCAATTCCTGACCGTGCGTTCGCGGAAGTCGCAACTCGGCATCGGCGTGGGGCAAGCATCGGCGGAGGGCCTGGCAATCGAGAATCGCTTGGGTACGGACGTGGAGTTGCTGGTGCTGCGCGACAAGGATGGGACCATCTATTGGGCCACGGACCTCGCGGACGGCACGAAGACTCACGCAGCAACCGCCGTGCCGGCGGATGCCTTCGCGGATCTTCAGGCCAAGATCCATGAAGTCAAGATGGTGAATCCTCCGGGCGTGGATCCTACGGACTACCAGTACTCTTACAACCGTCGCTACTACTATTACAACAGCTATGGGGGGAACGGCCCGGCTCCCATGGTCGGCACCAGTCTCATGGAGGGGGCGATTCAGGAGATCGCACAAACCTCACCCTCGCGGCTCGACGGACTGCCGCCGGGCAGTTACGCGGCCGTTGCGCGGCTCAGTCCGGAAGTCGAGTTGGGCACAACGATCGCGCGTCCTGAAGCGTCGCTTCATCTGGTTATCGGTTCGTGGTAGAGGCTGATTGATGGACGGTTCCCATCCCATGATCGAGTTGCGGCAGTTGCACCGGTTCTTCGGGACCACGCGTGCCGTCAACAACATCTCCTTCCAGGTCGAACGAGGCCAGGTGTTCGGCTACATCGGCCCCAACGGGGCCGGCAAGACGACCAGCATGCGGATTCTGGCGACGCTCGATCTGCCCACCGCCGGCGATGCCTACGTCGACGGTTTTTCCGTGGTCAACGATCCCGATCGAGTGCGGGGACGATTGGGCTTCATGCCCGACTACTTCACGACCTATTCAAACATCGACGTGCGGGAATATCTGGATTTCTTCGCCCGGGCCTATCATCTTCGCGGCAAGCAGCGGAAGCAGGCGATCGACCGTGTGATGAGCTTCACTGGGCTGGATGTGCTGGCGGAGAAGCCGATCGACGGCCTGTCCAAGGGCATGAAGCAGCGTCTATGCCTGGGCCGCTCGCTGATCCACGATCCGCCCGTGATGGTTCTCGACGAGCCGGCGGCCGGCCTCGATCCGCGGGCACGGATCGAACTGCGCGAGATGATCCGCACCCTGGCCGACCAGGGTAAGGCGATTCTGATCAGTTCACACATTCTCACCGAGCTGGCCGAAATATGCGATACGGTGGGCATTATCGAGCGGGGCAAGCTCATCGCGGTGGGGAGTGTCGATGAGATCCAGGGCGGGCTCCGCCGAGACACTAATCTCGTGGAAGTCCGTGTGCTCAGCGGTGTGGACGGGCTGCCCGATTGGCTGGCGAACCGGCCCTCCGTTTCGGAGATCAAGGTGGACGGGGGCCTGGTCCGCTTCGTCCTCGCCGGGAGTGAGACCGACGAAGCCGATATTCTCAGAGCGATGATTCACGACGGGTTTCGGGTCGTGGCCTTTGGGGCTCGGCGGAGAACACTGGAAGACGTCTTCATGCAAGTCACCAAGGGTCTCGTCCAATGAGCGCAGACGTCACCACTCCCTTTGCCGATCGAACGATCCCCGTTCCGAGGACAGACAATCGGATGGATCGTGTCTTCGATTGGCTGGGGGAGCGACTCAACCCGATTCTCGTCAAAGAAACCCGCCAGGCACTGAAGAGTCGCCAGTTCGTGCTGACGTTCGGTTTGCTGCTGATCGCCGCCTGGGGATGGTCGTTGATCGGGCTGGTGATGATGGAGGTGGACGGCGGCTACAGCCAGTCGGGCCCCGCCATGTTCGTGGGTTACTACTGCATCCTGGCCGCGGCCGTCGGCGTGTTTGTACCGTTCGGCGCCTTCCGTTCGCTGGCCAGCGAGCAGGAGGAACGCACGTACGAGCTTCTGTCGATCACGGGACTGAGTCCACGGCAGATCGTCAGCGGCAAGCTGGGCAGCGCCGTCGTGCAGGTGGCAATCTACACGTCGGCGATCGCGCCTTGCCTAGCCTTCACCTACATGCTGCGAGGCATCTCGATGCCCACGATTCTGTTCGTGGTCGTCTATGCCGTGCTGGGAGCCTTGGGACTCTCGGTGATCGGCTTGCTGGTGGGAACGTTGACGGGCGAGAAGCACTGGCAGGTCTTGCTTTCGGTCGTGTTGATCGTGGGTCTGCTGATCGTCTTCTTCATCGGAATCGGGATCACCAGCAATCTCGTGTTCGACGGCGACTACATGTTCGGCGACGATGAGTTCTGGATGGTCATGGGCATGTTGCTGACCGCCTACCTGACCTACTTCGCCCTCGTGTTCTACGCGGCCGTGGCCCAGATCACGTTTGTCAGCGATAATCGTTCGACCAGGCTGCGGGTCATCATGCTCATCCAGCATGCATGCCTCATCGCGTGGTTCGGTTACATCTACTTCACCGTGGAGGTCATGGATGAAGAGATCCTCTACGGTCTGGTGTCCTGCATGGCCTTTCATTGGGCGGTGATGGGGGCCCTGATGATCGGCGAGTGGCCGGAGTTGTCGATGCGCGTCAAGCGGGGCTTGCCGCAGAGCTTCCTCGGCCGGGCCGTGCTCACCTGGTTCAACCCGGGCCCGGGAACCGGCTACATGTTCGCCTGCTGCGGGTTGATCGCCGCTTGCGTGACCACATGTGTCATGTTGCTGATCGGCATGGCCAGCGGCCTCGGCGGCAGCACGAGCAGCACCGACATGGAGAAGATCTTTGCCTTCTCCGTGCTTGCACCGGCCTATGTAATCGCCTACATGGGCATCAGCCTGATCTTCGTTCGCTTCCTCCGCCGCTTCACCCAGGGCACCCTGTTCGTTGCGGCGCTGATTCAGGTCCTGCTCATCACGGCCGGAACGGCCGGGCCGTTCGTTGTGGAGTCGATCGTCGACAGCGGAGGATTCGGCGGCTACTCCCTCCTTCAGATCACCAACCCATTCTGGTCGTCGGCTCACATCGCCGAGGGCGGCACCATGCCGCTGGAGGCGCCCGTCCTCCTGACGGTCGTCCCGCTGACGGCACTGATCGTGTTCGTGCTGAATCTGCCGGGAATCCTGCACGAAGTGCGCCACGTGCGGATTGCCAAGCCGGTCCGCGTTGCCGAGGAAGACGAACAACTCGCCGCCGAGACAAAACCCCACGAACCGGTGCAAATCAGCCCCTGGGATGTGCAGTAGAGTTGTCGGTTGTCGGGGTTCAGGGTTCAGGTGTTGCGTTTTGGAGGCTACTGATCAACCACGACCGTTTCCACGACCGACCCATCTGCAGCATATCGGGCGACGGCCAGCTTGCCGGTTGCCTTGAGGTCGCCGGCCGAGAGTTCTGTTGTGTCGTCGGTCGGCAGAAGCATCGTGACGGTTCCGTCGGAGACCTTGGCCGTGAGGACCCGTCCGCCGGCAATGGGATCGAGTTTCACCTCGGTCGCCGGTTCCTGCCCCTTCCGATAGGGCCGGATCACGGTGACGAAGGTGGCCGAATCTGCTTTTTCCTTCGTCGTCGCCGTGAGATGCCATTCACGCAGCTTGATGCGTGGGCGAGGATTGGGGTCGTATTCGTTGGTTTGTGCGAACGTCAGTTCCCGGGGTTCGAGGATCCGGATGTCGCACGCTGCGTCGCCGGATTCCACGCGGATGTCGTCCTGGTTCTTGACGGCAAATTGATTGACGCTATGGAGCCAGTATTCGTAAGAGCTCTTCTGCCGGGCTTTGAGCCGATCGAAGACCACGACCAGATCCGGCTTGACAAAGATGATCGACCGGGTGAATCGATCGAGGAGCCGCCCGTCGGGATTCTGCTTGGTCTTTTCTCCCACGTAGGCAGCCCCGGCCTCGCCGACGACTATGTCGATTGCCTTACCGGCACGGAAGTCGACGATTCGCCCTTGGGCGGCCGACGAATGCCCCTTCTGACCGATGCCGTCGACCGTGACGTCGTTCACGGAGCGAGTGGTCCACATCCACTTCACGTGATGTTCGCTCCCGTAAGTGTCGCGTCTCCCGGTGCGGATCAGGAGCCGCTCGCCGTAGGCCGACAGCAGGAAGGAGTTGTTCGACTCGTAGCCGTGGGACTGGGTGCCGAACGGGCTCGACTTGAACGTTACCTGGACCCCTTGCCTGGCGTCGAGCAGATTGGAGTTGAGGTAGGCCTGTCCGGTGCCGTGGAAGCAGCGCGAAGACGGCAGATCCGTGGGCGGCTTGGCCTCGACTTTCGGCAAGGCGCCGCGGACGAATCCGACGTAGCCGGGCGTGGCCACTGGCCCGCCGGTCTGTTCGACGTACCATTGCCAGTAGGGGTTGCCTGCCTGGGCGGCGAGAATGCTCATCAGCCCCACGTTGCTGCCGGAGGTGCGCTGGGCCGTCAGATCGCCGAATCCGCCTCCCACCTTTCCGGGCGGCAGGAGGTACATGGGGTAGTAACCGATCTTGGAGAAGAAGGGCTTGTCGTAGGCGTCGACGTTGAAGGCGGTCTTCATGATATCGGCCCACCAGGTGAAGCGGCTGATGTAGCTGCTCCAGTAGGACGAGCCTTCATGCCAGCCGCCGTCGCTGTCGCTCCAGACGGGGTAGACGTTGTAGAAGACGTTCATGGCGAACCACGCCCAATCGTCGGCCCCTTCGACTTCGCCCTGGAAGGCGATGCCCACTTCGCCCAGAAAGTGCCAGGCCCGGTTGCTGTGGCTGGCGTAAGGATTCCAGAGATGTCGCGGGCAGAGGTGGCCGTACATCTCGTCGCCTCGGATCTTCATGACCTTGCGGCAGGTCTCGCGTTCCTCCTCCGTCAGCAGGTCGTTGACGAAGGTGTAAGTCCGCGAGAAGTAGTAGGCGTAGGGCATGCCGGCTTCGTCGTTGTAGCGGTAGCCGGTGGCGCCCTTCGGATCCCACTTGGCGCAATCGAGCAGAATCCGCTTTGCCAACTGCCCGTACTCTTCCTTTCCGCCGAGCAGCCGGGTGAAGGCCAAGGTTGCGGCGCCGTTGAGGGCGTTGATCGTGTATTCACGATTTCCCCACCAGATCTTGATCCATTCTTCGCTCTTTCGATCCACGTCGCCATACGTGGGCGGTTCTTCGGTCGGAGGGGGATTTTTGAGCAACTTCTCGCAGGTCTCTACGAGAGCGTCACACTCCGGCTTCAACTCGCCGCGGGCAAGTTCGCGGAGGTGGGGAATCTGTTCGGGGCGTACGAACAGCCGCGGGTGCGAGGCCGGAATTCTCGCCAACAGTTCCGCCTTGCCGGGCATAGGCAGGGCGGCCGCATCGTTCGGGATCGTGAAGGCTCGCGGCTGACTCCATTCGGTGTGCCGGCCTTCAGCGTCCTGCCCGCGGTACTGCCAAACGTACTGTCCGGGCTCGAAGGTCCGGCTGGGGCAGTGCACGTTCCAGACAATCTCGTCTTGTTGATATTGGGTGCCCTTCTTCCCGTCGTGAGGCCGGCAGCGGACCTCCCAACCGACAATCTTGCCCTGAGGCCGCCAACTGAAACTTGGCGGATTCGTGTCGCTCGTGGTGCCGTCTGCCGGTCGGTAACCCCAGTCGGAGGGCCCCGCGGGACGTTCATCCAGATCGATGGTCTCCGCAGAAGCGGCAGTAGAGATGAGCGTCAACACAACGAGCAAGAGCCAACGATACATGCCGATGTTCTCCGTGAGGTCGGGGTAGGGGGCGACGGCGGCCTGCGGGGCGGAAGTCGCGAATGGCCGGATCCATGGGGGATTCAAGCTTGCGGGGAGGAGAACGGCGCGGGTAGTGCGACCGACACGCGGCGCGGCGTTCTCCGTTCGGCGGGTCTTTTTGGGGCCGGTCCGCAAACGGGGTGGGCAAGCTCCATTCTCTACGCTGCGCCGGCTCGCCGCAAGAACCTGCGAAACAACCGTTTAACGCCGATTTCCGCAGGCCCCCGTCGACTAACGTTTTCTGGCGCCGGACACGGTTTTCCAGGGGGGATGGTGCGGCCGTTTGTTAGTCGGAATCCCTTCGTTGAAACGGAGCTGGGTTTGATTCGGCGTTCCGAGTGCGGAATGACGACTAACGGATTCGGGATCAACTCTTGAGGAAGCCGGGCGAAACCCGGCGTAGTGATGTGGTCGCCCCTGGCCGTAGGATTCCGGCAGATTCTCGCATCCACCGCGTGGCTTGCGAGGGTAATTGGCGAAGTGCAGGCGACCGCCGCACCATCAATGGGAATAGCAGTTGTCGCTGGACACGCAGGCCAGAACGTGGTCTTCAGGGCTCCATGTCCGGAACTCAATCTCCATGGACTCCGCTTTGACGGCAATTGCCCCGGCATAGCCCGGGGCAGGCGTGAACCGCCTGAGACGCCATTGGGACGATGGGCCGTATTCCTCGGCGATCCGGCAGACCCGCGGGCAATCCGACTCGATATCCACGATCTCGATTTCGTCGAGGGGCAACGAGAGTCCCCTGCCGATCGCTTTGACAATCGCTTCTTTGCAGGTCCAGAACCGCAGAAAGACGCCCGGCCGAACCGCATCCGCTTGCTGCTCTACGGCAGCGATTTCGGCAGGCGTCAGAACCATCGAGGCTTCGTCGGCGAGGCAAACCGTGTCCACCTCCTTCTCGATATCGATTCCAACGAGAGGCGAACGGCCCACGCAAACGGCGGCCAGACCGTCGGAATGGGAGGTGCTGAAACTCACCGATTCCACCGCATCCAAGCCCAACAAGAAAGGTCTTCCGTACTCACTGCAATCGAATCGAAGCCGATCCGGCACAACGCCCGTATACCGCGCCAGCACGCCGCGGAGGAATTCGCGACGCCGGAGGAACCTCGTCCGATCGTGCGGAAAACGGAAGTTCTCGGCTCTGGCATACTCGGAAGCCGTCAGAGCCGAAGCCAGACGAGACTCGCTCGGGAGCCGATCCGTATGGGCCAGCCAGACGTGGATCGAGTCGTCTTGGAGGCGGATTCTATTCAATGGAAGGTTCCGGTTGTGGAGTTCGGCTGCCACCGTACTTGGCAGCCACACGATTCAGCGATTCCGTCATTCGCTCGGCAAGGACGGCGCAGTTCGGCTCTTTCATCACCGAGCCATGATCGCCGGGCACGGGCACGACCTCCAACCGTCGGCAGAGTCTATTCCAGCCAAAGTCCCAGAGGAACGAAGTCGAAAGCATTTGAATCCTCGCCCGGAACAGGGTTATGTCCGTAGAAATCGGTTTCGCCGTGTAGTTCAAGAATGCCCGGAAGTGCGAAAGATAGAGATCTCGATAATGCTCAGGCACCTCCTCAAGCGGCATGCCGAAAGTCGCTTCGAATTCCTCAACGAGGGCCTCCTCCAGGTTACTCTTCGTGCGGCGGCGAACAACCCCGGCGTAGGAGCGTGCTTTACTGAAAAACCTGGAAGCGACCCTGGTTAGGCACAAACCGCCGAAGTTCGCATGGAGCCAGTACGGTAGATTCTTGAGAAAGGCCCAGGACATGGAGACAAAGTCGCGCAGGATTCTGTATTCCTGCCAAGTCGGACCCGTATCGACAACCGCGACGAGGCTGACTCTCTCGCCCCTCAAGAGAAGCTGCCGAGCGGTTTCATAAGCCAGAATTCCTCCAAACGAGTAACCGGCAAGCAGGTACGGCGGCTGCAGACAGGATTCAACGAGGATATCGGCGCAATGGGACGCCATTTGCTCGAGGGAATCATAGGGCTCACCTGCGCTGAGTTCATCGCGGAGTTGAATTGAATAGACAGGTTGATCCCTTTCGAGATGCTTCAACAAGTCATAGTGATGAAACGGACTTCCGGCGATCGAAGGCATGAAGACCAGTGGTGGACGAGTCCCCGTAGGTTGAAGTGCAAACAGCGGAGAATTGAACTGCAATTGACAAGTACTGCCTAGGTCTCTAATGGTCGGTGCGGTAAACAGTTTTGCCACAGGAATATTGAAGTCCAGATCGCTGCGGATCCGTGAGGCCAAGCGTACCGCCAAGAGCGAATGCCCGCCCAGCTCGAAGAAGTTGTCGTCAATCCCAATCCTTTCAACGCCGAGAACATCACACCAGAGTTTTGCAAGCCGCCGCTCCACCTCCGTGCGAGGCGCGACATAGCCGTCCTCAAGATCCAAACGCAACGACTCGGGCGCCGGCAAGTTCTGACGGTCGATCTTGCCGTTGGGCGTCAAGGGCAATCGCTTGAGAAACACAAATGCGTCAGGGATCATATAATGCGGCAGACTCGCACGCAGCAGTTCACGGAGCTTCTCGGGCGTCACGCCGCCGTCTTCATCGGGGACGACGTAAGCCACAAGGCGTTCTTCGCCCAGGGCCGTCTCGTTCACCACGGCGACGGCCTCTTCAACGGCTGGATCACTCCGAAGGCATGCCTCGATTTCTCCAAGTTCGATCCGAAAACCGCGAATCTTCACCTGTTGATCATATCGGCCCAGGAATTCCAGAGCCCCTCCGGAAAGCCATCGCACCAAGTCACCCGTCCGATAGAGTCGACTATGCGGCATGCCCGCGAACGGATTCTCGACAAATCGTTCCGCGGTCAGTTCCGCACGCTTCAGATAGCCTCGGGCGACACCATCTCCTCCGATGTAGAGTTCTCCCGGAACGCCGATCGGTACCGGCTGCCTATACTGATCCAGAACATAGACCTGGGTGTTGTGGATCGGTTTGCCGATCAAGGGCCCGGTGGCCGAGTCGGTCACCTGATTCACAGCAGACCAAACGGTTGTTTCTGTGGGGCCGTAGAGATTGAATACACTTCCGGTGTGATTGCTGAAATGTTCGGCAAGATCACGGGCCAAGGCCTCGCCGCCGCACAGGACACGAAGGCCTTGGAGATCCGCTCCCGCCGAAACCAGCATCTGCCACGTAACGGGAGTCGCTTGCATCACGGTCGCCCGAGAGTCCCTGAGTGTTTGGGCCAGAAGGCTTGCATCCAGAGCGGTCTCGCGAGTCGTGAGCCAGACCTTCGCACCCGCAATCAACGGCAGAAACAGTTCGAGGCCTGCGATGTCAAAGCAGATCGTCGTCACGGCCGGCAACACGTCGTCCGAGCAGATTCCTGGAGAACGTGCCATTGACAAAAGGAGGTTCACGAGGTTCCGATGTTCGACCATCACTCCTTTCGGCTTCCCGGTCGAACCCGACGTGTAGATCACATACGCCAGAGTGTCAGACGGCAGTTCAGTTGGCAGGTTGTGGTTGCCCAGGCCGTCGCACTCCGTCAGCATTTGGTCCAGACATACGATGCGGCCCGAATACGCCGGCAGTTTCTGCCGCAATCTCTCCTGGGTGAGCAGGACGGGGGCCTCTGTATCGTCGAGCATGAACGCCAGTCGCTGCTGAGGATAGTCCGGATCGAGCGGCACGTAGGCGCCCCCGGCCTTGAGGATTCCCAGAAGCCCCACGATCATCTCCAGCGAGCGTTCGACGCAGATCGCCACCAGTGTCTCGCGCTCGACTCCCAGTTCCCGCAAATGATGCGCCAATTGATTCGCCCGGCGATTCAACTCGCAGTAGGTCAATTGCTCACCTTCGAACACCACGGCCACCGCATCCGGCGTCCGCTCCACCTGCTCTTCAAAGAGCTGGTGAATGCACTTGTCGCGCGGATAGTCCGTCTTCGTATCGTTCCATTCAACGAGCAATTGGTGACGTTCCGTCTCAGTCAACAGCGGCAGACGGCCGATCGATTCGTCCGGATTGGCCACGATACCTTCCAGGAGCGTCTGGAAGTGACCGCACATCCGTTTGATCGTTTCGTGCTCGAACAGGTCGGTGCTGTACTCAATCGAGACCTTCAGACCGCCGGCCTGTTCGTAGGTGAACATGGTCAGATCGAATTTCGAGGCGCCGTAGTCCACCTCCAGTGGCGCGACGGCCAGGCCAGGAAGTTCCAGAGACTCTTGCGGAGTGTTCTGGTGGACGAACATCACCTGAAATAGCGGCGACTGGCTCAAGTTGCGGTCCGGACGCAGTTCTTCAACCAGCCGCTCAAACGGAAGATCCTGATGGGCGTAGGCCTCCAGGGTTACCTCCCGGACTCGGCGCAAGAGTTCTCGAAAGCTCGGATTCTCTGAAAGGTCCGTGCGCAACACGATCGTATTCACGAAGAACCCGAGCAGCCCCTCAATCTCCGGGCGATTGCGGTTGGCTACCACCGAACCGACCACAAGGTCGTCTCCGCCGGTATAGCGGTGAAGAAGTGTTTCAAAGACGGCCAACAAGGTCATAAAGAGGGTCGTACCTTCTTCATCTCCCAGCTTCTTCAGGGCACCGAGTAACGAGAGTGGAAACGTCCGGGAGACGGTCTTGCCGGAGTAGGTGGGCTGGGCTGGACGGGTGTGGTCGGCAGGGAGTTCCAGAACGCTCGGCGCTCCTTCCAATTGGTTCCTCCAATACGCAAGCTCCGACTCGAGCGCCTCGCCCTGGAGTTGTTCTCGCTGCCAGACAGCGAAGTCGGCGTATTGGATCGGCAACTCCGTCAGCGGAGAAGTTCCACCTCGCGAAAACGATGCGTAGAGTTCCTTCAGTTCACGGTAGAGAAGCCCCTCTGACCAGCCGTCGAAGACAATGTGATGAACCACAAGGCCGAAGATGTATTCATCTTCCGCCATTCTTAGCAGGCTTGCTCGAAACAGGGGACCTGAAGCAAGGTCAAATTCACGTCGACCCTCCGTTTCGGTTAGCCGCTGTGCCTCCATCTCTCGCTGTTCTTCAGGAAGATCGGTAAGTTCCGTTCGTTCAAGCCGCACTTCGGTCTGCGACGAGATCTGTTGAAGAGGTCCTTCCGGTCCCTCTACAAATATCGTGCGCAACGACTCGTGGCGGCGTACAATCTCCTGCAGACAGTGCTCCAGGATCAATTCGTCCAGACGCCCTTCTATCCGGAATGCCAACGGAATGTTATATGTCTGGCCTCGAACGCCAAGGCGATTCAGAAGCCATATCCGCTGCTGGGCAAAAGATAGTGCTACCGGGCCTGATCGCAATACCGGAACCAATCCGGAAGACCCTTCGCCTGCAATGTCCCCTTCCCGACTTAGGATCTCCGCAAGTTCCGCAATCGTCGGTGTGTGGAAAAGCTGGGACGGAGTGAAGGACACGCCAAGGGATGGACAGATTCTGGATGCAACTCGTACAGCCAGTAGCGAATGTCCGCCCAATTCGAAGAAGTTGTCGTAAACTCCCACCTTCTCGAGGCCGAGAATATCGCACCAGATTTCGGCAAGCCGCCGCTCCACCTCCGTGCGCGGCGCGACATAGCCGTCCTCAAGATCCGAACGCAACGACTCGGGCGCCGGCAAGTTCTGACGGTCGATCTTGCCGTTGGGCGTGAGAGCCAACTTCTTCAGTTCCACGAAGGCCGCGGGAAGCATGTAGGTTGGGAGCGATTCGCCAAGGAACGCCCTCACTTCGCTAACGGCTGGCAGACCGCCGTCTTCGGCAACCAGATAGGCGACAAGGCATTTCGCTCCTGGACAATCCTCTCGCAGACAGACCACCACATCCTTGATCTGAGTGTGCTGCTTCAACGCTGCTTCAATCTCCGAAAGCTCCACTCGGAACCCGCGAATCTTGACCTGGTAGTCAAGACGCCCGAGGAATTCCAACGTGCCCGCGGGCTGCCAACGTACCTGGTCGCCCGTCCGATAGAGCCGGTCTTCGACTTCGGCACTGAACGGATTGGCGATGAACTTCTCTTCGGTCAGTTCCGAGGCATGCAGATAGCCTCGCGTCAAACCGTCGCCACCGGTGTAGAGTTCTCCAGGAACTCCAATGGGTACGGGCTGCAGATTGCGATCTAGGACGTAGACCTGGGTGTTGGCAACCGGACGCCCAATCGACACGGACTCTCCTACGTCGTCGGCTGACTCCATGGAATGGCAGCAGGTGAATGTCGTATTCTCTGTCGGGCCGTAGCCGTTGACAAGCCGTACCCCAGACAAGCGATTGAGTGCCCGGACTGCGTGGCTGGGTGAGACCACATCTCCCCCCGTCAGTAATTGACGCACTCCAGAAAACGCATCGAACTGACGGTCCGCCAGTTCATGAAACAGCCCCGTAGTGAGCCACAAGGTTGTGATGTCATTACCTCGGACAAACGCCCCCAGGTCGTCCATCGAAGGGAGTCCTGCCGGGAAGACGCAGAGTTGTCCCCCGTTCAGCAAGGGCCCCCAGATTTCGAATGTCGACGCGTCAAAAGTAAGTGGTGCCAACTGGAGTATGCGTTCACTCGGCCCAAGAGAAACATAGTCGGAATTCCTTACCAGGCGGACCACTCCACGGTGGACAGCAGTAACTCCTTTCGGCTTCCCGGTCGATCCCGACGTGTAGATCACATACGCCAGAGTGTCAGACGGCAGTTCAGTTGGCAGGTTGTGGTCGCCCAGGCCGTCGCACTCCGTCAGCATTTGGTCCAGACACACGACGCAGCCAGAATACTCCGGCAGCTTCTGCCGCAATCTCTCCTGGGTGAGCAGGACGGGGGCCTCCGTATCCTCGAGCATGAACGCCAGTCGCTGCTTGGGATACTCCGGATCGAGCGGCACGTAGGCGCCCCCGGCCTTGAGGATTCCCAGAAGCCCCACCACCATCTCCAGCGAGCGTTCGACGCAGATCGCCACCAGCGTCTCGCGCTCGACTCCCAGTTCCCGCAAATGATGCGCCAATTGATTCGCCCGGCGGTTCAGCTCGCCGTAGGTCAACTGCCCACCTTCAAACACCACGGCCACTGCGTCCGGCGTCCGCTCCACCTGTTCCTCAAAGAGCCGGTGAATGCACTTGTCCCGCGGATAGTCCGTCTTCGTATCGTTCCATTCAACGAGCAACTGGTGGCGTTCCGCCTCGGTCAACAGCGGCAGACGGCCGATCGACTCGTCGGGATTTGCGACGATACCTTCCAGGAGCGTCTGAAAGTGACCGAACATCCGTTCGATTGTTTCGTGCTCGAAGAGGTCGGTGCTGTACTCGATCGAGACCTTCAGACCGCCGGCCTGTTCGTAGGTGAACATGGTCAGGTCGAATTTCGAGGCGTCGTAGTCCACCTCCAGTGGGGCGACGGCCAAGCCGGGAAGTTCCAGAGGCTCTTGCGGAGTATTCTGGTGGACGAACATCACCTGAAAGAGCGGTGACTGGCTCAAATTGCGGTCCGGATGGAGTTCTTCAACCAGCCGCTCAAAGGGCAGATCCTGATGGGCATAGGCCTCCAGGGTCACCTCTCGGACTCGGCGCAAGAGTTCTCGAAAGCTCGGATTCGCTGAAAGGTCCGTACGCAACACGATCGTGTTCACGAAGAACCCGAGCAGCCCCTCAATTTCCCGGCGATTGCGGTTGGCTACCACCGAACCAACCACAAGGTCGTCCACGCCGGTATAGCGATGAAGAAGTGTTTCAAAGACGGCCAACAAGGTCATGAAGAGGGTCGTGCCTTCTTCATCTCCCAGCTTCTTCAGGGCACCGAGTAAGGAAAGTGGAAACGTCCGGGAGATGGTCTTGCCAAAGTAGGTGGGCTGCGGCGGACGGGTGTGGTCGGCAGGGAGTTCCAGAACGCTCGGCGCTCCCTCCAACTGGTTCTTCCAGTATTCAAGCTCCGACTCAAGGACCTCACCCTGGAGTTGTTCTCGCTGCCAGACCGCGAAGTCGGTGTATTGGATCGGTAACTCCGTCAGCGGAGAAGCTTCACCGCGTGAGAACGATGCGTAGAGTTCCTTCAGTTCACGGTAGAGAAGCCCTTCCGACCAGCCGTCGAAGACAATGTGATGAACTACAAAGATGAAGATGTGTTCGTCTTCAGCCAGCTTGACCAGACTTGCTCTGAACAGGGGACCTGAAGCAAAGTGAAACTCACATCGAGCCTCCGTTTCGGTCAGCCGCTGTGCCTCCAGCTCTCGCTGTTCTCTGGGAAGATCGGTCAGATCCGTTCGTTCAAGCCGCACTTCGGCCTGCGGCAAGATCTGTTGAAGAGGTCCTTCCGGTCCCTCCACAAATATCGTGCGTAACGACTCGTGGCGGCGGACGATCTCCTGCAGACAATGCTCCAGAATCGATTCGTCCAGGGGGCCCCGTATCCGGTGGATAAACGGAATGTTGTACGTCTTCTCCCCCACACCAAGTCGATTCAGAAGCCACATCCGCTGCTGGGCAGAAGATAGTGCCGCCGGCCCTGATCGTGGAACTGGCACAATCGGCGATGGCGGTTCACTGGTCGCGTGCTCACCGTGACTCAAGGTCTCGGCAAGTTCGGCAATCGTCGGCGTTTGAAACAACCGGGCGGGTGTGATGGTCCCTCCATACAACGACCGAATATGTGCAGAAACCTTCATCGCGTGGAGCGAATGCCCGCCCAAATCGAAGAAGTTGTCGTGGACTCCGACCCTATCGAGTCCGAGAACGTCAGCCCAGATGGCGGCAACCGTCTTTTCGAAGTCAGTACGAGGAGGGACGTAGCTGTCCTCGAGATCGGGACGAATCGAGTCAGGCGCCGGTAGGCTGCGGCGATCGACCTTGCCATTGCGAGTCAAGGGCAGCTTCGTGAGGAATACGAACGCCCCGGGAATCATGTAATGGGGCAACTTGGCTGCAAGAGTCCGACGAAGATCTGACAGAGTCGGTGCGCCAGCCTCGCTCGGAACGACATAGGCCACCAACCT
>Ga0209722_1000752_pt1 | contig 32966 bp, 42 predicted proteins | sample BioC12SIPDNA_2_FD_185745 | JGI IMG/M metagenome (GOLD analysis project Ga0209722, IMG submission 185745) | Anaerobic biogas reactor microbial communites from Washington, USA - Biogas_R1_A C12 SIP DNA (SPAdes) (version 2) | ecosystem: Engineered > Bioreactor > Anaerobic > Unclassified | place... | reverse complement strand
ACAAATTACTTTGTTCCTCTTCATAATAGCCAGGCAGATCTGGCTGCCGAGCGTTTAAGACAAACGATCTTGTGCGCCAATAATTACGTGATGGATACACACGAAGACGCCAAATTTTCGACCCTGTTTATTGGTTTGGTCGATCTTAACACCGGCAGGCTGTCCTACATCAACTGCGGCAATGAGCCAGCGCTTATCCTTAGGAAAGACGGAACGATCGCTGAGCTAAAACCAACCAGCCCGGTGATAGGGCTCTTCAAGGAATCTCAATTTGCAGTAGAGGAGACCTATTTGGAAAAAGATGACCTCCTGCTGGCATATACCGACGGGATTACTGATACGATGAATGCCGAAAACAACACCTTCGGCAGGCAGCGCCTTGAGGGAGTGCTGTGTGAACCCACCGGCAGCTGCCTGGAGCTCTTAAGTACGCTGGTCACAAAAGCAAACCAGTTTGCTGAAGGGGTCGAGCAATTTGACGATATCACCTTGATGGCGGTGAAGCGAAAGATTTGAGCAGCAAAGCAAGAGTCAAGACGGACAAAGGTTGTGGTCCATTCCCACACACTGCGTATGCGGGATCTGCGACCTTCTCCAAGGAGAAGGATGAGGTTAAATAAAAAGTAGGCGCTAGAGGACTGTGCGCAGCCCCCTGAAAGGGCGTAACCTCTGAACTATCCTTTTAAAACAAAAGTGGGCGCTAGAGGACTGTGCGCATCCCCCTGGAAGGGCGTAACCTCCGAACTATCCTTTTAAAACAAAAGTGGGCGCTAGAGAAATTGAAATTCCCAACCTGTGCGCAGCCCCCTGTCAAGGGCACGGTGTGAATCGTTTTTCTGAATTGGATTAATGGTTTTAAAAAGAAAAGTGGGCGCTAGAGGACTGTGCGCAGCCCCCTGTAAGGGCGTAACCTCCGAACTAACCTTTTAAAAACAAAAGTGGGCGCTAGAGAAATTGAAATTCCCAACCTGTGCGCAGCCCCCTGTCAAGGGCACGGTGTGAATCGTTTTTCTGAATTGGATTAATGGTTTTAAAAACAAAAGTGGGCGCTAGAGGACTCGAACCTCCGAACCTCACGGATGTGAACCCTATGGCCGTTATTACGGGGTTCGGATAGCAAGGCTCTCTTTTTCCGTGAGATGTGAGGTCTTTTGGCATCTTTATCCGTAATGCCTGGAGAGCACACCAGTATGTTGATAGATTATGTCAAAGTGCTAATTAAAGCGAGCCATAAAGGTAAAGGATCAAGACAATCACCAGAATGATGATCCAGGTCCTTGTTTTCTTGGGGAGGGATTCCCAGCGTTGTCTCAGGTTGAGTTTTACTCTTGGGGTTGAAAGGGGGATTACCTTACCTGGTGTAGAGGCAGATACAGCAGATTCTGTCCATTCTGGAGGAGTCGTTTTGGGTTCTGCAGTGTCCGGCTTTGGGGCTTCTTTGACAGGCTTGCTCGCTTTCGCTGCTTCGATTAACTCCCTGGTTTCTTCGAGGGTGTATTTAGTAACCTGGACATTGACGCCCCTGGTTTGATCGTAGTCCCCAGTGATCTCTGCAACCTGGCAAGTAACCAGCTGCCCGCGATCCATAAGCGGAGCGAGCTCTTCCGAGACTTCGCTTTTCAGATAACCGACCTGATCGCCATATTCTGAAGCGAAAACTGCGATTGCGTTGGGATCGTAAGGATTTTCTGGTTCCCGCTCGAGGTAGAGGTCCAGCCCTTCATAGAGATCTTCTTCAATAACCTCTTGCCTGCGGCGGCCGTCTTCATTTTTCTTGCTAACGCCGGCAAGTTTGGAATAAAAGTTATCTGACATCAGAGCCTCCTGCGGATTTCGATGACCTTCCCAATGATTGTGACCGGAAGTGTAGCGACCTGGTCGGAATCGAAGAAGACCGGATCATAGGCGGGGTTGCTGGGAATAAGCATGAGCCCCTTGTTGGTCAATTTCACTCGTTTGAGGGTGACATCTTCACCATTGACACGAACAACGGCGACATCACCATTCTCTACGAATTCTTGTTTTTCGACGATAACAATATCTCCATTACGAAGATCGGGCTCCATGCTATCACCCTGGACACGAAGAGCGAACAGCTCGCCGTGTTTGACAAAGCGGGGGTAGATATCAATGTACTCTTCGACATCTTCAATGGCTTCGATGGGTACGCCGGCAGGAACGGCTCCAAGTAAAGGGATCAGACGCGTCTCCCCGTGCTCGATTTGGGGTTTATTACCTAATAGGTAATCTACACTGACTTCTAATACGGTAGCTAACTTAAGTAATTTGTCGTTGTCAGGTTGAGTCATACCGTTTTCATAGCGGTTGTATGTTGTACGGTCGATTCCTACCAATTCCGCAACATCCTTCTGGGTCAATCTTTTCAACTTTCGCGCTGTTCGAAGATTATTCATGCAACACCTCCTGAATAATAATGTGCCTTTAATGCACCTGCAAGATTTACACCAGCAAATGTGAATAATCTCCACTTTTCTTTCCAATATCCCTTGACAACGTGCATTATTTGCACTATCATATGTGCAGAAAGTGCACATGGAGTAAAAAATGGATGATTGGTTACGCGAGAAACGAAAAGAAATCGGCTTGACTCAAGATGATGTAGCCGAAAAAGTCGGAATCAATAGGGCAACTCTTTCCAAATTGGAGAGGGGGGAAACGAATCCCTCTGTCAAGCTTGCCCAAAAGCTAGGAGCTGCACTCGACTTTGACTGGACCCGATTTTACGAACCCGAAAAAGAAGCCATTAAGTAGTACGAAAGGATTGCCATGTTACGCGATGCATTAGTGCTCATATCCCCATTTTTAGTTTTTGTCATTCCAATGGTCCTGCATGCTTTTTGGCAGGAAGAGATTGAACCGAGGATCCAGGGAACAGGAAAATAATGGCGCAGACACTCGGAATTATCGCAGCTATCCTTGTAACCTTTGGCGTCCTGGTAGGACTGCCTTATTACCTATACAAGTCCAAGCGGATCTGGTGGGAAGACATGCTCACTTGGTTGTTAGTCGAGCTCTGTCTGCTTGCGCTTGCTCTAATAGTGCTTTTGATACTGCGAGTTTTTTAGTATGAAAAGTTCTTCCAGGTTCGAGGGTTACTTCAACCCAGATGTGAAGGTCAGACAAGGCGATATGCTGCTGCTCGGTCTTTTCGAGAAGGTCGATCATGCTGACAGAGCTTTTGACTTTCCTGCGAGGGTCGATGAGGAAACTCTCACCGCCACTCCAACCGTGCCCAATGAATGTCATCTTGGAATGAAAACGGACCTGGATATTGTCTTCCCATTCTTCTGCACACAGATAGACGGATTCAATATAGAGAGGTTGTTTTCCAGGGTTAATCACAGCGATCTCATAACCAGGAACCTCTGTTTCCACCCAGAACCCCCCACCATCAGCTACATTGAAATTTCCGAAGCCTTTATAGAACCTAATCTGACAATGTTCTTTTCGATCTTTGAGGGTGATAAACAGCGTGTAAAGAGCGACCAGGAAGGTCAGACCGGCAATAACGAGAGTAAGAACATCGAGCCAGTTCATATAACCGATTGTATCAGTATTTCGAGGGTTTCCTATGTCAACTGACGAAGCAAAGCAGATCGCCTGGAGAGAAGCGGAGCAGCTGTGGTTGAGCCGGCAGAACAGCCGGAACACAGCGCAGTCATACCGATCGAGCCTGACTGGGTTGCTGGCATTTTGTGGGAAAGCAGCCTGGGAGATCAGCCGGAAGGATATCGCTGCTTTCCTGGCAGATCTACACCAGGCGGGCAGGTCGGATGCAACGATTGCGAGCCGTATCAGCGGGATCAAGAGCTTCTACAACTTTGTGATCAGAGAGTATGTGACCCTGGACATGGACGGCGAAGAGTACCGGCTGAGAGAAGACAACCCGGCAGCGTCTTTCAAGCTGCCGAGGGTGGAACGATATGGAAAAGCGATGTGCTGGGACGAGGAGCAGGCAGGGGCATTCCTGCGGGCGATCGACACCAGTAACCTGCCCGGGATGCGAAACAAGGCACTATTTACAGGATACCTACTGACTGGACTGCGCAATTCTGAGCTCCGGCAGCTCCGGTACGAGGATCTTGAAGTGCTGCCAGGTGGGATAGTAATTATGAGGTACCAGGGCAAAGGCAAGCCAAACCAGACCAAAGAAGTGTATCCACCAGTGTACGAAGCGATCATGGCGTTTGCCGATGCAGAGCAGAAATACACTGGTTTCGTATTCCATCGGTATACGAACATGGGGGAAGTTATTGACCTGCCTATCTCGGACCAGACAGTCAGAGACAGCCTGAAGTATTACGCCAGAAAAGCAGGGCTGCGCACCAGAGGCTTGAAAGTGCATAGTCTGCGGCATACAGCTGCATACCTAAGAGCCCAGGCAGGAGATGATGAGGACACGATAAGGAGGTTTTTAAAGCAGAGCAACGTAGAAACTACCAGATTGTATTTGCAAAAGCTCATGCCAAATCCGGATAAAACCTGGATGACAGTGAGCGAAATGTTGGGACTGTCAGCTGAGAGCCGATAGTTGAAAAAGAGTGGTTGGGATAATACACATTATCCCAAGCAATGAGAGAAATTTAATGAAAAACTTGGAAAAACCCTTTGCTTTGAGAGACATCCATTATCAACTTTTAAGGTGCATTGAGACCTTCATTCAGTGGAACGGTTACTCTCCTTCCGTTCGTGAGCTGGTGGCGATAATGGGCAGAACAAGTACATCCCACATTCATGGCCTTCTACATGATTTGGAAAGTAAGGGGTTGATCAGGCAGACGCCAGGCATAGCAAGAAGTATTGTTCTTGTGCGCCTGCCTGATGGTAATAACAGACCTGGCCAACGGTCAGGAGCCGTTGGCCAGGATTAGTTCAGAGTTCCTCATGGAACTCTCTAATTATAGCAGAGGAATTCATGGATATACAAATTTTAACTGAGCTTGAATATCACATTTTGGAGCAACTCGAGAACCGCAGGTATGAATATCCCCTGAGTCGGGAAGATCTAGCGGGAAGACTGCGCTGGAGGGGGTTGATCAGCAAGAAAGATGACCGGGCGATGCGGAAGGCGATTGAAAACCTTCGCAAACAGGGATACCTGATCTGCCACCGAAAAGATTCGGATGGCTGTTATGGTGGCTATTATATTGCGGCCAGTAAAGCAGAATACGAGGATTTTAGGACGCGGGAGTACAAGTCCCGGATTATCAGCCTGGCTGACACTTTGCGCGGGATGGATAAAGCAGCTGAAGTCAAATTCGGCGAAGAAATTCAATTAGATCTGTTCAAAATTTAGACATGGCACGCCCACTACTGCCACCCAAGTTCGTTGCCGTCCCTGCTGACATTGTCTATGACACGAGCGTTCCAGCTGGTGTGTTCAGGACTTATGTGCAGCTGCGTGGGCTTTTATGGGGTATGGAAGAAGAATCCCAAGATTTTACGATCAAGCAACTTATGGAGGTGACGGGACTATCGAGATCCGCACTATACGGGCACCTGGGGATATTGAGAGATTGCGGCTGGCTGCTGTCCAGCAGTACTCACTATTCTCGGATCACCATCTATCTGCATGGAGGTGCTCAAGACGCGGAAGAAACGAACAATGAAACTGTGGATAAAGCTGTGGATAAACCTGTGGATAACTTGTCCAGAAATCTGGACAGCTCTATTAAGGAGGATGTTAAAGATTTTAAGTCTTTACCCCCTGAATTTAACCTACCTCCTGATTATCTTGATAATCCGCGCGAGGAAGCTGTCCAAAAATCTGGACAACCAGTCCAGAAATCTGGACGAGTGTCCAAAAATCTGGACAAGAATAACGGCTGGCATGATGTGATTGACCGCCCGCTGGAAGGCAAGCTGGAACGGCTGGGAGTATTCCCGCAAGTTTATGGCCAGGTGGCTGAAGCTGTGCGGTCGGGAGAATGGACCTTGGAAAAGGTCAAAGAGCTCGCGGATGACATTCTCGACCTGGGCGATTCTGCCGGACCAGGTGTGTTTGTATTCCGGTTGAAAAACAAGATCAGGCAGGAATCAGCAGCTGAAAAGCAAGAAAAGGCGAGGGATCGTTTCAGACAACTCTACAGGAATCATAGCGAGGTGATAAGTGGCGCGTAAAGAAGATGTGATTATTCGTGTTTTAGTGGACAGTGCGGCTGAGATCGGGATCGTGAAAGGGTTGCAGGCGTTCGCGGCAAAAATGGCACCAAATATCATGCGGATTGAGCGGGAAGGCAAGTTGAACGAGTTCCAAATTGCCTTAGCGCTTGGTTGGGATGGACCGTTTATCTACGGCAACCGGATCAACCGGAAAAAGTTTGCAAAGATCATCCTGGACAAGTTGCAGTTGGCGCTCATTGCCAACGCAAACCCGGGAAGCGCACTGGCACGTGATCAGCGTGAGAAGCAGATGCAGCTATGGTGACCCTGGCGCAGCTTGCAGGTCGTTTGGTTTGTTCCGTGCTGGCAGTCGCGGTGATCTGGATGGTTTTGATTATCACGGTTCAGGTTGGAGTGTTGCTTTGGCGGGTGAATCATGAGGAAGTTGAGGAAAATGGTGAGTGAATCGATGGACATCAAATTTGAATTTGTTGCGAGGGATATATATTTCGTCTCTCGAAAAAGCGGCAGAGAACAAGGGAGGTTGAGACTGACCGATCTGGGGTGGCGATATAAGGACACGAGCGTTTTTTATCTTACCGCCCTCGAACTACGAGCTATAGCCGATAAGCTGGACCAGCTGAATGACAAGGAAAGCAGAGCGACCGATGAGCATAGCTAAGAAAGTGCCATTGGATGCTGCTCGGTATCAAGCTCATAGATTGCTGGATCTGCTGGAGCCGGTGTGTGAGCGGATTGAGATTGCGGGATCCATCAGACGGCAATGCCTGGAGGTGGGGGACATCGAGCTCGTAGCTATCCCCAAACCTACCCGGGGCTTGTTTTTCCATAAATGGGACACCCAGATAATCATTGACAGGATTTTTGAGATTGATAAGCTGAGTTTTCTACGAGAGCCTGACGAACCGGTGTTTACCAAACGCGGTGAGTGGTACGCCCAGTTTACGATTTTTGGCATGAAGGTCGACCTTTTCATGACTACACCCGAGAAATGGGGCTGCATCTACATGATCAGGACCGGATCAGCAGATTTCTCGAAGCGGATGATGACAAAAAAATCGTGGGGTGGTTATTGCCCGGACAATATTTATTTCAAAGAAGGTCGCTTGTGGGATGGCGAAGAGGTTCTGGATACACCTGAAGAGGATGATGTTTTCAGGCTGTTAGGCGTTCCCTGGATGGATCCGGTTGAGAGGTTCGAATGATAGCAGGCACTGGAATTGAGCAAATTTATGGCTAAGAAATACCAAGCAGTCAAGCGCACAGATATGAGCGAAGATGATCTCACGGAATTCTACAGGCTGCTCTATGCCTGGGAAGATGCCAGGGACGAGTACATGAAGACTCTTGGTGGGATGACATTTGATCAGGAGGATGTGAAGGCAAAGGCAGCAGCTTCGGTAGAAGCCAAAGCGCAGCTGGAAGATTTCGTAAAGGGATTATGCAAAAGAGAAGAGGTAACTGAATGAAAGCAATAAGCATTAAGCAACCCTGGGCGTGGTTGATCGCCAGTGGATACATGACAGTGGAAAACCGGAAGTGGTATACCGGGCACCGTGGCGATATTCTGATCCATGCGAGCAAGAGCAAGGCTGACCTGGAACGGGATCTCGAATATGTGAGGCGTGTTTTCAGGATTGGGATTGACCAGGAACAGTTGCTCTTTGGGCAGGTGTTGGCTGTGGCTGACTTGACTGCTTGTACCAAGATTCCAGAGGCAAGGGTCGACCAGTACTGGCATTTCGTAGGGCATTACGCCTGGATCCTGCGCAGGATCCGGCCGATTGATCCATTTGAAGTTCGGGGAAAGCTGAATATTTTTGAGATCCCATTCAGCTGGGAAGAGTATCCTGAACAGATCGGGCAGCCTATCACGTTTGTTAGGGCGCAGTTGGCGATGTTTGAAAAAGAGGTCGTGGACGTGTTTGCTGGTGCCAACGATGGACCGGCGTATCTACGGCGAAACAAGTCCTGAGAAAGAGGGTTACATGCCAGAAGAGATAGTGATCATTGAGTGTCAGAAGTGCGGCCGGGAGGTCGGTAGGTTGAGCGACTTCCAGGGGCGGCAAATGCTGATCGTGAACGGGATTGCAACCACCTTCTGGCGGGGTGTTTGCGTGGAATGCGGTAGGGAGTTCCACTGGGACATGGGGACAAAGGCACTGGCAGAGTTGATCAACCAGAAGCTTCAAAAATAGCGGGGGATCCGGCGTTGGAATAGATTTGGCAAAAAATTTAAGATTGTTAACATGATTTTTCATGGAAAAATGTATCCTGACGTTGTAGAATATTCGTAGTGCTTGCCCCCATAGCTTAATGGACAGAGTTTATCATTCGGAATGATTAAGATGGGAGTTCGAGTCTCCCTGGGGGCACTCACTCTTTACTATCCCTTGACAGTTTATAAAGAAATCTTTATACTCTTAGTATCATTCCGAATGATTGACGTGCCCATTAAGCAACTCGGTTAAAGGAGAAGGAAGAATTTACTTTCTCGTCTCCGCCGTCAAGCCGCCGCCTCAGTTCCCCCGCTGAGGCGGTGTGCTTTAAATCGCTGCATTCCAATTTCCTGCCAAAATTGTTGAATTTACATCCCCAACTCCAGTTGACCAGCATCTTTTTCCGTCGGCAAGCAATGCCGGAAAAGCAGGGATAGCGTGCCCGAAAAGTCATACGGATTATTGTAGCGGATTGCGGAAAGTTGTTGGAAAAAGTGTGAATGTCAATAAATAGACAAAATCCGTGAGCATTGTATATAGAATGCCAAGACGGGTAAATGAGGGAGTACTAGTCTCAGCAAATATGATGTATACTTTTATTACATTCAGGTATCGTCTGAGAGGAGTTGGTTCTATGGATGACATTAATTACATTCGAATGTGTGCCGAATTAACGAAGAAACTTGAAAAAGTATCAATTCAAAAGCGATTGCCAAAAGACATTAGGTTTGAAGATTTTGGGGCAGAAAGAGTTGAGAAAGTAGTTTTTATTCGGGCAAGTGGAAGCACGAAAGATTTACAGGGAAAAAAGAATGGGAAATTGGGCTGAAATACTCGAAGAGTTAGGTGCGGCTCCAAATCCACTTGATGCAATTCGCAGGAAATATCTAGATGAGTTGTTTACTCTAACAGGAAGAAACGTTATTGTCTATTATTCTGGTTGGCTACAAAAGCCTAATAGTTCTGGTTCTGAGCTTAATGATTCTGACAAAACCGGATTCATGAATTGTGTTCATAGACTTAATAAAGCTGAAGGACTTGATTTAATTCTTCATACTCCAGGTGGGGAAACTGCGGCCACAGAATCGTTGATTGATTATCTAAAGTCCATATTTGGTAACAATATTCGTGCTATTATCCCACAACTGGCCATGTCAGCTGGTACTGTTGTTGCCTGTGCTTGTAAAGAAATTATTATGGGCAAACACTCAAGCTTAGGTCCTATCGATCCGCAATATCAGGGGGTGGCCGCACATGGAATTGTGGAAGAATTCGAAAGAGCTTATAAGGAAATAAAGGCAGATAATGTTAAGGCTGCTGTTTGGCAACCAATAATCAGCAAGTATCCTCCAACCTTTGTTGGTGAATGTGATAAAGCTATAAAATGGACAGAGCAAATGGTAAAAGATTTGTTGCTATCTAATATGTTTTCAGAAGATGAACCCAGTCATGCGAAATCTCAAGTAGAGAGAATAGTAAAAGAACTCGGAGATCATGCCTTGACAAAATCACATTCACGTCACCTTTCAATCGATAAATGTAGGGATATTGGATTAAAAGTAACATCACTAGAGTCTGACCAAAAACTACAGGAAGCCGTTCTTTCTGTTCATCATGCATGCATCCATACATTAGCTTCATCTGCAGCGGTCAAAATAATTGAAAACCACTTGGGAAAAGCTTATATCTTGTCAGCGCAAATCCCGACAATGCAATAATCGATTTTAGTTAATCCGTCAACTAGCGGATCTGTAGTATGGGCGCAGGATGTGAAATACCGTATCCAACATCCCAAATTCCAGCTTCCAGCGTCTTCCTCGACATTAATTCTGTTTACATATGACTCTGAAAGGACCTTGAAGAGTATAATCACTTTCTCACATACGATTTATGCCCAGGAGGGATGGCATGGTGTTTCAGAACAGAACGCTCTATTTTGGGGACAATCTGCAGGTTATAGAGGAGAGATTTCCCGACAACTTTTTTGACTTGATCTACCTGGACCCGCCGTTCAATTCCAACCGTAATTACAACGTGCTGTTCAAAGAGGGACAGGTGGATGCTTCAGCGCAGATCCGGGCGTTTGAGGATACCTGGGAATGGTCCCCTCCGACCATACGTCTGTTTGAAGCATTGAAGGAAAACCCGAATCCGCAGATCGCGATCATGATGCAGAGCTTGTTTGAGATCATGAGAGATACCCCAATGATGGCCTATCTGGTTAACATGACCGCCAGGCTGATTCCACTCAGGCGAGTATTGAAGGAGACAGGCTCGATCTATTTGCACTGCGATCCGACGGCCAGCCATTATCTGAAGATGATCATGGATGTGGTGTTTGGAAAACAGAATTTCAGAAATGAGTTGATATGGTGCTACACCCGTCCTTCCTCACCGATAAAGCAATTCCCGCGAACCCACGATGTAATTTTGTTCTATACAAAAACAGATGATGCGCCATTCTATCGGGACGCAATTAGAGTGCCCTATGATGAGGAAACAATAGCTCGCACAAATCGCAATCCAGGCGAGAAAAGTGTTATGGGAACAAAGGGGAAAGATAGGTTAAATCCATTAGGTAAGATTCCTGAAAGCTGGTGGCGAATTCCGATGTTGCAAGGAAACTCCAGAGAGCGTCTCGGTTATCCAACTCAGAAACCAGAAGCACTATTAGAGAGAATAATAAACGCCTCCTCAAAAGAAGGTGACTGGGTTCTTGATCCATTCTGCGGTTGCGGAACGACAGTAGCAGTTAGCGAGCGACTTCATCGGAACTGGGTCGGAATTGACATAAGTATGCAAGCAGTAAACGTAATCAGGGAAAGAATGGAAAACCACTTTCCTGGAATTAAAGTCAGTGTTGACGGGATCCCAATGGATTACGAATCAGCTGCGGCACTGGCTGAAAAGGATAAGTTTGCCTTCCAGGACTGGGCAATAACCCTCGTAGGCGCAAACCCACCTAGCGGTGTGTCAAAAAAAGGCGCAGACAGAGGAATCGATGGGATCATCCTTTTCAGAGAAAAAGTCGATTATTCCAACCCAAAACTGCGCAAGATCATTGTCCAGGTAAAAGGCGGAGGGACTAACAGGGGAGACGTCGCCAGGCTGAAAGGCGACCTGGAGAGAGAGGATGCCTCGATGGGAATCCTGATCACACTCAAGGATGCAACATCTGAGATGAAACGTGAAGCGGCTTTGTCTGGAGAATATCAGTACACCCAGGCGACCGCATTCCCACGGATCCAACTGTTATCGATCCGAGAATGGTTTGACGGAAAGGAACTGAAACAGCCTGCAGACACGGTGAACCCGTTCAAAAAAGCGGAAGCAAAAAAGGGCAAGGATGTCGGGCAGCTGGATATCGGTTTAGAATAATTTAAGATTTCTCACTGGTGTTTTTGTAGAAAATGATTTTGCGATGTAGTAGAATGAATTTCAGTATGGGCCCGCTTGTGGGAAGTATTCGGTCTCCTAAACTGAAGATACGGGTTCGAGTCCCGTCGGGTCCATACCCTGTATATTTCGACTTGACTTTTCTTTAGAAACCCTTTATAACATAAGTGGAGACCGAATACACACCGTATCGATATTGACAAAAAGCCCCCCCGCCGCTTGTCAGCCGCCGTCCCCTGAACCCCTTTCAGGGGCGGTGTGTTTTAAGGGGTGTTTCCATCCAATTAATTACTTGCAATAAACCCCCATATCTGGTATTATTTTAGGTAGAAAACCGTATATCTGGCGTTTGTTGGCTTCCAACCAACCATTGATCTTGAGAGAGATCGCATGGTTGGTTTTTCTTTTTAATTCCTGGTAGACCAGGAGAAGGATGGAGTTGATGCAACCAATAGAATTTACCCCTGAGATGATCATTAATATCATCGCTGTGATTGCCAGTTTGCTGGCCTCTTATTTCCCAGCGCTCTCGACCTGGTATGCAGGATTGAGATCTGAAGTGAAGAGCGGGATCATGATCGGCGCAATGGTGGTCGTTACAGTAACGATCTTCCTACTGGTCAACAACGGACTGATCCCATCCACAGCAGGCCCGATAACGTTGGTCCAAGCCGTTTACGCATTTATCCAGGCCTTGATCTTTAATGCTGGCACTTACATCGTTTCACCACAAACCAGCAAGATCAAGCAAATCAAGGCTTCGCGGGGCTACATTATCTAATGGACTGGGGCGCTGTCATAGCTGGGTTGTTGACCGGTGGCGTAATCGTTGAGATTGTCCGCGCTATTGCGGCCCGAAAGCATGTGCACTCTGTCGCTCAAAAGGTGGCAAACGAGGCAAGCTCTTTGCTTTACCAGGAGTACAAAGACCGCCTTGAGCAGCTGGACAGTAAGGCAGATAAGCAAGACGTGAAAATTGAAAAGCAAAGCACAAAGATCTCGGAGCTGACATGCGAGGTCGATGTGTTGCGAGCAGAAGTCAGAAGCCGTGACCAAAAGATCCAGGAGCTTGAAAATTTGAAAAGCGCACAACAACACGAAATCGAAAAGCTCCAGTTGGATGTAGCGGAGCGTGATCGGAAGATCGCAGAACAAACCGTAACCATAGCAAGCTTAGCCAACCGGATCACAGTGTTGGAGGCAGAGCTGAAACAGCTGAAGGGTTGTTGAGATGTACAAACCACTACGACCGTGCTCGTATCCTGGGTGCCCCAACCTTGTGACGGGTGGCCGGTGCCAGGTACATGCGGTAGCTTCAACGGCAAGTGGATGGACACGAGACCGGAGCCGGCAGAAGTTGTACGATCGACGGTGGCAGAAATTTCGGGCAGCGTTCCTGGCGGAGCACCCCTGGTGCGCTTCGTGTGAGCGCATAGGCATAACAACACCAGCAGAACACGTGGACCATGTTACGCCGCACAAAGGCGATCCAAAAATGTTCTGGGAAGGCCCTTTCCAGGCGTTGTGCGCGAGCTGTCACTCGAAGAAGACAGTCGAAGAGATGGGGAGGGGGGGATGAAAAAGTTTTTAGTCGGAGGGTGTCGAGCGCGGGTGGTCAACAGCACGAAAAAAAATCCCAATGTGGAGAATTCCAATGCCTGCTAAAAAACCAGCTGATTTGGTGGTCAGACACGAAACTTTGGAAGAAAAAAATCAGCGAATTTCAGCAGAAATCGCGAATAAAACGGGCAGAAATCTGCCTGCTTCAGCACCCAAAGAACTCAAAGGTCACACTTATGCGAGGGAAAGCTGGCGAAGGTTGATGCGCGAGTTTGAAAGCCTGAAAGCTGAGCGGGTAGACAGTCAGGACCGGGATCTGCTGATCGCTTACTGCCTTACCCTGGAAGAAGAACAGGATCTGCTGACCATGCGCGCGGCTGCACTGTCAGATTGGAAGGACCGACGCGAGGATGTGCTGATGCACCGGCGTCATATGGTTGATTACAAAGAAAATGAAGACGACTCCTGGGATGTACTGGCAAAGCAGCTTGTTCAAATTGTGAACAAGGTGCAGCTTGCCTATAAGACCGTGTTGGATATCGATGCCAGACTAGACCGTAAGCGGTCGAGCTTACTTGGTTATCAGCAGCAGATGTATCTGACCCCACGATCCAGGGCTGGGGTGGTTCCAGAGCGAGCGGATGAAGAGGATCAGCTGGATGAGATGGAAAAGTTGTTAGGTGACCCAACAGTCCAGTTTGAAGCCATCGTGAACAAGGGGAGCCATGCCGTTTGATCAGGCGAAAGCAGACCGCGCTTGCGCGTTCTTTTCCATGTTGAAACACACCGACGGGAAGTTCTATGGGCAGCCATTCAAGCTGCTGCCCTGGGAAGAGAAGATCCTGCGGGATGTTTATGGAACAGTCAAAGAGGATGGCACCCGCCAGTACCGGTACATTTGGGTCGAGGTCCCCAAGAAAAATGGGAAGAGCGAGCTGGGAGCCGGGGTTGCCTTATATCACCTGTATGCAGACGGTGAGATCAATGGCGAGGTATATGGCTGTGCTGCCGACCGGGAGCAGGCGTCGATCATTTACGACGTAGCCAGTAAGATGCTCGAGCTGGTCCCAGCGCTTCTGAGACGCTCCAAGATCCTGCCATCCTACAAGAAAATCACAGATAAGGTCAGCGGATCACGGTACAAAGTCATGTCCTCAGAAGCATACACAAAGCACGGGTACAAACCGAGCGCGGTGCTGTTTGATGAGATCCACGCGCAGCCGAACCGCGAGCTGTGGGATGTAATGACGCACGGATCCGGCGCAAGCAGAGCCCAACCGATCTGGTGGAACTTCACCACGGCGGGCAAGGATCCTGACCGGGTGAGCATTGGTTGGGAGCTGCACGATTATGCCATGAAGGTTGCTTCAGGAGAGATCTCGGATCCGTCCTGGTATGTGGCGATCTACTCCTACGAGGGAGAAGATATCTTCAACGAGGCGAACTGGTATGAAGCCAATCCCTCTCTGGGCGTGGCAAAAGATATCGAGTCGATGCGGGACGCAGCCAACCGGGCAAAGAACAGCCCGGAAGTGGAATTGAACTTCCGCTGGCTGGATCTGAACCAGTGGGTGACCACCAAACTCACCAGCTGGATTGACCTGAGCGTGTACGACCAGACCGAGGAGCATATCCCGGATGAGCAGTTGCTTGGTAAGAAATGCTTCATTGGGCAGGACGCTTCAACAACCACCGACCTTTCGGCGATCGTGCGGTTGTTCCCACCCCAACCAGGGCTGGATCACTGGCATTTCAAAAGTGATGCCTTTATTCCGCGCAATACGCTGCTCGAGCGGGTACGGACGGACCATGTCCCTTACAACAAGTGGGAGATGGGTGGATATGTACAGGTGACAGATGGCGATACGATCGACCACTGGGCAATCCTGGACAAGGTGCTCGAATACAAAGAAATGTACGAAGTGGTTGAGCTGGTGTCCGACCCGGCGTTTGCAGTCATGCTGACCCAGGCTGAAATAAAGGAAGGGGTCAATGTAGTAACTCAGCAAGGCACTTTTGCGGTCCTGACCGACCCGATGAACACGGTTGAAACCCTGATGCGATCCGGGCAACTGACCCATGAGCACAATCCGCTCTTGCGATGGACCTTCGGAAACGCCTCGATCGCAACTAACGGATCAGGCCTGAAAAAACTGGTCAAAGAGACCAAAGGAAAGAGCGTGATCCGGACCAAACGAATCGACCCAGTTATGGCGTTGGTGTTGGCAATGTGCAGAGCGCGGTTTTACGACCAGGCCAACAACCTTGAGGAACGGATCCTCTCGGAAGGATGGGGTATGTGAGCAAGAAACAAGTGATCAATAAAGCAGTGATAACCCAGATTCCAACTGAGATGCAGCCGGGTGACAACAACTTTGTACTCTATTGGCCACCAATGGCGACGATTGGAACCATTAGCGCGGAAACTGCAAAGAAACTGTCTACCGTTTACCGTTGCATGAATATCTTGAGTGATGACATTGCCGCTTTGCCCTTTCAGCAGTTCGAGAGGCTGGAAAGAGGCTCCAGAAGGGTCAAGCCCGACGGAGACAGTCGAAATGTGGCTTATTTGATTGAAATTGAGCCTAATAGATGGCAAACGCCTTTCGTGTTCAAAAAACGGCTTATTTTAGACTTGTTGAGCATGGGCAATGCCTATGCTTGGAGACCGGTAAGCGCCTACCCAGAGATTTATCACCTGGAGGCAAGCAAGGTGCGACCAGTGTTTGATAGAAAGGGCAACCGCTATTTCCAGGTATTGTTTGACAACGGGGAAGTCAAAGACATCCCGGATCCCGAAATCCTGCAACTGATGATCAACCCGGATAAGCGGGGAATGTTTGGCAGGTCAGTGCTTGGATATGCATCTGACACGATAAACCGACAGATCGGAGCCAACACTTCTCGCAATACCCTAATGGGTAACGGACTGCTACCTACTGCCATTTTGAAGGTGAATGGCGCAATCGGAGAAGAAGCCAGGCAGAAGGTCAAGGAAAGTTATCTAAAATCAGCCACAGATGGTGTGATGGTGCAGGACAATGCCATCGTCGATTTCAAACAGATCACGATGAACGCATCGGATGTGCAATTCTTAGAGAGCATTCAGGCGACAGAAGTTGAAATCGCTAACTATTTTGGCTTGCCACAGTATAAGCTCAATTTGGGAAAGCAGTCTTATCAATCGAACGAACAACAGCAGCTGGATTATCTGGGAACCACTCTCAATCCCTACCTGGTGCAGTTTGAACAGAGTGCCAGGCTGAAATGGTTGGCAACTGAGGAGCAAGATGAAGGATTCTTCCGCTTTGAGCGCAAAGCCCTGATGCAGCTGGACACTAAAACACAAGCTGAATTTCTGCACACCCAAATTTTGGATGGCATTTATTCACCCAACGAAGCCCGGGCTATCAACGATCTGGAACCCTACCCGGGTGGAGATCAGCACTACTTCCCTGGAAACATGGCGGTAATCACTGAAAAGGGGCTAACCATGCCCGGCAAGGAGACGGAATGAAATTGAACAGATCTGCAGTACAAGAGAACTTCATTGAAACCAGGAAAACCCTGGCATTTGATGCCGTGGGGAACGGTGAGGTGGAGATCTACTGCTATGGCGACATTATGGACAGCTATTGGTTTTATGACCCGATCCACCCGCCTTTGGGTTATGTTACCCAGGACGCGATGAAGGAGGCATTGGATCAGGCTGGCGGGAAACCAGTTCTGCTGCGGATCCATTCATCGGGTGGAGACATGATGACAGCAAGCACGATCCGGTCCATGCTAATGTCTTACCCTGGCAAGGTAACCTGCCAGATCGATGGGTTGTGCGCAAGCGCTGCGACCTACATCGCCACAGCAGGGGAAAAGGTGACCATGCAGGACAGCGCATTTTTCATGATCCACGACCCCTGGACGATCACGATTGGCAATGTGGACGACCACCGGGTGACGATCAGCATGCTAAAAGAGCTGAAAAAGGGGATTGTTGAAGCGTATATGGCAAAGAGCACGCTAGAGCAGAATCAGATCGAAAAAATGATGGCAGATGAGACCTGGATGAGCGCACAGACTGCGCTTGAGAATGGTTTTGTAGATGAGATCATCAGCCAGCCGACATCCGCAAGAGCGGCTGTTATGGCAAAGGGTTCTCTGTCAGTGATGAATCACGCTTTGAAGGGATACCGAGAGGTGCCGGAAGCGGTGAAAGAAATGATGAATGTTACGGAGGCTCCGGCAACCAGCGTGCCGGAAGAACCCACCGATACAGAGCCCGACCAGGGCGAAATGGAACGCGAGAGAGCCGTCCAGGCACTGCGCGAAAAAATCAAGAATCTCAAGAAGGAGAAAGTATGACCACATTCAAAAGTGCGTATGACCTGGCGCAGAAACGCGTACAGGTCGTGAATGACAAGGCTCAGGAGATCGAAACCCTCCTGGGCGGCACCGAGGAAGACGTCAATGCTGCTCTGGCTCTTGAGCCCGCGCTGGACGAGGCTCAAGCCGAAGCACAAAAGGCGATCGACCTTTACAACAAACTGACCAAAGCAGGCGATCTTGCTGATAGCACTGCCAGTTTGTTTGTTCCTGTATCCGAGGCAGCAGCAGAAGTTGGCACTGTCAAAAACACCATGACCCGCGAGGAATTCGACGGGATGAATACCAGTGAGAAGGCTGCGTTTATGAAACGCGGTGGCAAAGTCACTGAAGAGAAGGAGTAAAAAATGCCTGATTCTTTAGCAAGTTTGTTTCCAACCCTTTATGCGGGCATCGCGGAATTTCCACGGCGCCAGTTTGGGATGATCAGAGCCGTCCAGGTGGATGGCCAGCTCTCCCGAGCCGCAAAGGGTCAAAGTGTGGTCTGGGATGTACCTCAGGTGAGCGGTGCAGTTGACATCGAACCTGCTGCAACTCTGCCCGCACCCGCTGCTGATGTGGCAAAAGCGCTCACTTACACAATGGCACACCGAAAAGGCGTGCGCATTGCAGTGACCGGGGAAGCCTCGGAAGCGATCGGTGACGCCAATATGGCGATCCGCCGACAAAACCAGTATTTGCAGGCGTTTGACGCGCTGGCAGCCGGGATCGAAAGTTATCTGGCAGGCGTCGCAATTCTGAACGCCAGCCGTGCTTTCGGTACAGCTGATACTGTGCCGTTCACGGCATCTTCCACTAACCTGGAGTACTTCGCAAAACTGTGGGGGATCCTGGCGAAGAATGACCGTTCCAACGGAGAACTCTCGCTGGTGTTGAACACAGCAACCGCGGAAGCGATGCGTGCTTACATGGGCATGCTGTGGAAAGCAAATGAAGCTGGAGACGATGAGATGATGAAGAACGGATACCGCACGCGGGTCCAGGGCTTCAATGTCTACGAAACCAATCAAATCACAAAGCACACCAAAGGTACTGGCGCCAACTATGTTTTGAATGGAGCCCACGCTGCTGGTGCGACCGAGATCACGGTCAAGACCGGTACAGGAACCATCCTGGCAGGCGATGTAATTTCCATCGCTGACGAGCCTTCCGGCTCTAAGTATGTTGTTACCAAAGGCATCGAGTCTGCAGGAACCCTGACTATCGGGGCACCTGGTTTGCTGGGAGCTGCTGCTGATGGCAAGGCGGTCAGTGTCCACCAGTACACCCCCAACCTGGCTTTCAACCAGTCAGCGCTCGGTCTGGGCTGCCGTCTGCCCGAGATCCCCAAAGAGGGTGATGCGGCTATCGATGCCACCAGCATTCGCGATCCCTATACCGGCCTGGTGTTTGAAGTCCGCCGGTATGCGGAGTACCGCCAGATCGTGGACGAAATCTCGATCATGTACGGCGCGATCGTTTTGGACCCAGAGGCAATCGCCATTGGGTTGAGCTAAGGCGGGCATGACTGAAGTGCAGTTTATTACTGTGAGCAAGGATGGATGTCGGTTAGATGTCCATCCTCAAAAAGAAACACAGAACGGAGGTGGTCCATCTCTGAAAGACACCACCGCCGAGTCTGGCCAGAAGAAAGCGGCCAAAAAGGCTGAGGTGAAGTAATGACAAGCATCCTGACCCCTACCGAGGCAGCAACTGTTTTACGTTGCGAGATTGATGATCAGAACATGCTGGATCTGTTGCCGCAGGTGGACGCGTATATTGAAAACGCGACTGGGTGGAAGTGGACCGAGGATGAGGTGATCAATCCGACTGCCAAGGCAGCGGCCAGGATGCTTTTAGTTCAATGGCACGAAAACCCGGCACAGCTGGGATCAGAATCGGTGCTCAGTTTTGGCCTGAACGCGGTATTGCTGCAGCTTAAAGCAGAGGCAGTCCGCTTGAATGAGCTGCTGGAGCTGAGCACATGAAGATTGGTAACAACATAACCAACCCGGGAGAGCTGCGAACAAAGATCACCCTGGAAGAGCGCAAACTCGTGGAAGATGCCGGTGGGTTTGCTACCCCTGCTGTGGGGCAGCAGATTCAGACCTGGTGCCGATGGATCAATGTACATGGAAATGAGATCTGGCAGGCTGACGCTGCAGGAGCCAGCAAGGCTGCCACTATTTTGATTAGATATCAGCCTGATTTGGATGAAACCTGGAGAGTGATCTATCGCGGAAACACATGGGAAATTCGTTCGATTGACAACATAAGAGCGCGTAATGAATATCAGGAGCTCAAGGTTGCCATGATTGGAGCTGGTTGATGAAAGCGAGCTTGAGAATGCCAGCAAATTTGCAGAAAATGCTGGAAGACCTGAACGAGCTGGAGCGATCGCAGATTGATGATATCGCCGGCGATATGCTGGACGCCGGAGCTGAAGTTGCCCTGGCAGGCATGCAACGCCGGGTGCGCGTTCGAACTGGCAAATTGAAAGATCATCTTAAGCGGAGTGAAATCAAACGTGATGGTAATGTCTCGTTTATGGAAATCGGCTTGATCAATGCTCCAGCAGAAGTAGTTCGATATGGTACGGTCAACGAGTTTGGATCTTCAAGTGTTGAGGCACAATCTTATGTCCGCGCGACCATGAATGAAGATAAAGGAAAGATCTACCGGGCAATGAAAGCACGCATGAAGTCTAGAGGTATTGAGTAATGACCACGATTTGGGCAAGGGTTCGGAGCGCACTTAGTGGTTTGGGAGTGCCTGTCGAGAACAACAGGTTGGAATTGCAGACGGGTGAGACATGGCCCGATCGATATATCACTTTTCAGGCAATTTCAGCGGTTCCGGAAGAACATGTTGATGACCGTGAGGTCTTACGCAGTCACCTCGTCCAACTCAATTTGTGGTCCAAAAATGGATTTGAAAGCTTCCCGGATGTGGAAGCAGCTATGTCGGCAGCCGGCTTTTTGTTCCAGTCCGAGCGCGATATGGATTACACAGAGACTGGCCATTATGGCCAGAGCAAGGATTTTCTTTTTATGGAAGAAAAGGAGTAAGAAATGACTGTAGGACAGGGAGAATATAAAAGCCAGGTTGGGCTTGATAAACTGCATTACGCTCCGGTAACGAAAGATGATGCAACGGCGTACACCGCCACGACACCGGTTTATCTGGCACCGGTGGCAACAGCAAAGGTTTCGACGACTCGAAACACGAACACGCAATACGCGGATGATGGGGTGTTTGACAGCTCAAGCGCTGAAAGTGAAAGCTCGGTTGAGATCGAGGTAACCAACGTCCCGTTGGAGACGGCGGCACTCTTGACCGGCAAGACCTATAACGCCACAAATGGCATGTTGATCGAGGGAAGCGGCAGTGTCCCACCAGAATACGCCTTACTTTTCCGTTCAAAGAAGTCGAACGGAAAATACCGCTATGTCTGCTATCTGAAGGGCAAGTTCACCCTGGCAGATGAAGAATTCGGCACATTGGAAGCCCAACCCGCGCCCAAACTTGCCAAGTTGACCTTTACCGGTTTGAACACAATTTTTGCGTTCACAACCGCTACCGGGAAGACAGAAACTGTCAAAGTGGTGAAGGCGGATGAAGACGTGGCCGCTTCGGCTGCATTGATTGCAGGGTGGTTTACAGCGGTTCCAGTGCCTGTCGCACCTGTGTAGTATTGCCCCTCTACGGAGAGGCTAAAGATGAATTTGAAGGCGGGATGGGTTTCAATCCTATTCCGCCTGCCGAAGAATATGGATTTCGAGGAAACGGTATGCCAAAGTTTTCAATTGAATTGAAGTTGTATGACGAAGAGAATGAAGAAAAGGCAGTTTATCGCCAGAGTTTTATCCCCTTCCGGCTTCTCAAAGAGGCTTTTAAACTGCAGCAGTGGACAAAGGATCTCCAGGATCCGCAGAATGTGAGTCCGGAAGTAGTGGACAACCTGGGTGATTTTGTAGTGGCCTTTTTTGGCAATAAATTCACCAGAGACGAATTGATGGATGGCGCGGAATTGGACGAGGTGATGGCTGTGATCACTCAGATTGTGAGCAAGATCGACAACCCAAATTCCAATCCGCCTCCGATGTAGATCCGGAGGCGGTTGGAGATGATCGCGATACCCTGGAAGTGCTCATGGATATTCAGCTGATGTTGGTGAAGAATTTCAGCTGGTCGTTAGCAGATATCGACCGAACAGACGCGGTTAGTTTGTTTGATTTTGTAAGACATGTCGCCAGCAAGGGTGAGCAAGGTACAGGAAGACAACTCTATGCTGAGGATGTATGGTAATGCAACCCAAGGAGTCGATTGATGGCTAAAAACAGTGGAAGCAGCTCATTAAATTCCAGTATGAGCCTGGATTCGACCGATTTTAAAGCAGGGATATCTTCTGCCAATCGGGAATTGAGGTTGTTGGACAGCCAGTTCAAGGCCGGCGTAGCAACGCTGGGAGATTGGACAAAAAGTTCAGAGGGGTTGGAAAAGCGGGCTGAGATGCTCAGCCAAAAAATGGGGGTTCAGGCCGGAAAAGTTTCCGCGCTCGAAGCTGAATACCAAAGAGTTGCGGAAGCTCAAGGCTCTAACAGCAGGGCCGCCCAGGAGCTTGAGATCAAGCTTAACAAAGAGCGCGAAAGCCTGGGCAAAATGTCGGTTGAATTGAACACCACCGAAAAATCCCTTGCTGAAATGGGTGATGAATCCGATAAGACCGGCAAAGAGACTAAAAAGTTAGGGGATGAGAGCAAAAAGTCTGAGAAAGATGTCAAGACCTTAGGCGACCGATTAAAGGATCTCGGAGAAGGAGCTGCCTCCAGGCTTGCAGGTGTCGGAGACAAGATAGCAGGGCTAGGCAAGGCTGCAGGCTTAGCCATCGGCGGTATGGCAGTTGCAGCTGGTGCGGGAGCAGTCAAGCTAGCACAGGCGGTTATTCAAGGATTTGGAGATCTGGAACAGAGTCTGGGTGGTTCCGAGGCAGTCTTCGGTGAATTTGCGGGCAAGATGCAGGCGATAGGGGAAGAAGCCTATAAGAATATGGGCGTGACCCAAAACCAGTACCTGGAGACAGCCAACAGAATGGGGGCTCTTTTTCAGGGGAGCGGACTGGACATTGAGAGATCAGCTGATCTGAGTTCCAGGGCAATGCAGCGGGCAGCTGACATGGCAAGCGTTATGGGCATCGATATGCAAACTGCCCTGGATTCGGTTGCCGGAGCTGCCAAGGGCAATTTCACCATGATGGATAACCTGGGCGTTGCAATGAACGCCACAACTATTGAAGCCTACGCAGCTTCTAAAGGGTTGGATTTTGTTTGGGCGTCTGCCAGCCAGGCTGAAAAATCAGAGATGGCTATGCAGATGTTTTTCGAGTCGACAGAACAGTATGCCGGTAATTTTGCCAAAGAAAGTACCCAAACTATCAGTGGTTCTCTGGGATTACTAAAAGCGGCTGTGGGGTCATTTACAGCAGGTTTGGGAAATGCCAACGCGGATATGACCAACCTGACCGAGAATGTCGTGGACGCCTTCGGTTCGGTAGTTAAGAATATTGTGCCAGTTCTTGAAAATGTTGTAAAAGCACTGCCTAAGGCTACGGACGGGATATTGACGGCCATCGCGGGGTTAGTTCCAAAGCTGCTACCAGTGATTACTGGAATCTTTGTCCAGGTGCTTAATACGATAGTGGGCATGATGCCGCAGTTGGTAGGTGTTATAGTGTCTGCCCTATCACAGATGTTTGGGGCGATCGTGGAGTTGTTGCCAGATCTGGTAGACCTGGGGGTTGAACTTGTTACATCATTAGTAGGAGCAATCGGAGAAATGGCACCCATGCTGCTGGAGGTGGCTCCGGAATTGATCCTGCAGTTGGTGGATGGTCTTGTCCAAATGCTTCCTGAACTGGCAGCCACAGGTGAGAGGATCATTACAGTATTTATTTCAGGGATTGGTAAACTCCTCCCCCAACTGATACCAGCAGCAGTGGGGATGATAGTAACGATCATCAAAGGTATTGCTAGTGCCTTACCTCAGCTGATGACAAAGATCGCAGAACTTATTCCTCAGGTTGTAATTGTATTAATTGAAAATTTGCCCTTACTGATTGGAGCGGCCTTAGAGATGATTGTCGCTTTGGTAAATGGGCTTGTGCAGGCATTGCCGGTTTTGATAAGTTACGTTCCGGAAATTATTCTTGCCATTGTCGGCGCGATCGTGCAATCTTTGCCGAGCATCATTAGTTCTGGGACTCAAATCATTGAAAGTTTGATTAGTGGGATTGGCGGGATGTTTGCTACATTGAGAACCAGTGGATCTGATACAGTAACGAAGGTGCTAGATGGGATCAGATCAATGTTCTCGACGCTTTATTCCAGCGGTTCCGACTTGATTGGTAATGTGATAGATGGTGTCAAAAATTCCTTCAGTGGGCTCTGGGACTTAGGCAGGGATATTGTTTTGGGCATTTGGGAAGGGATTAAAGCAAAATGGGAGGATTTGAAATCTTGGGTTAGCAATCTGTTCAAAAATCTTATCGATGGTGCTCAAGAGGACAATGAGATCGAATCGCCCTCGCGGCTGTGGGCGAGACGAATTGGCGGACCTATCGCAGAGGGTATTGGCGTTGGATTCATGAGGGAAATGGACAAAGTAGAGAGGTCAATGCGGACAACAGTCGCAGGACTGATGCCGGCGATGGATATTGGAATCTCAGCGATGGGTATGCAGCCTTCCTACGCGGGTGTTGGGCAGACGGTTGCAGCAGAAAGGCCGCCCGTGACAATCAATGTCAATCCCAGTGAGCCGATCGATTATGAGCTACTGGCAAACAAGGTGGCAAGAAAAGTGACGGAGGGCTGGTAATGGGATGTAGTTTAGTCTTTGTCTCTGGAAATCAACGGATTGATCTGAATGAGCGAGTTGGCTTGTTTTTGCAGGCTGGCTATTATCCAGCGGTTGACGTACGAGCAAAAACAATAACGGAATCAGTTAAGGTGCAGCTGCGCGGATCGATCTCAGCAAACATCCAAACTCTGAACCGCTGGTTTGAGCGTGCCAGGAGAAAGGATCCCGCGTTGGATCCGGTTTACCTGGAATATAAAGTGGCTGAAGGAGAAACAGCCTGGAGAAGTCAAATCTATGATGGTGCTGTGACAGTTGACAGTGCGATCAGCAGGGAGTACTCCCGAGGTCGGGTTAATGTTGAGATCTCGTTTGAAAGAGACCCATTCTGGGAGGGTCCGGAAACAGTTTTGCCAATTGGGAATGTTAATGGGAGCCCACAAGCCAGGGTTTTTAATGCCAACGATGGCGTGGGGATGGTGCCAAATAAAAGGATTAATTCTGCCTATGTGACTGCGAACATGATTGAAGGTGATCTGCCAACACCAGTAAAGTTGATCATCGAAAATTTATATACAGAAGATCTCGCCCATTTGTGGATTGGGATGAACAATACCCGCCCTAACTGGAACACCGGCTGGATGCTTGAAGCGGAAAGCGCGATAAGCATAACGCCCGTGAGTGCTGCAGGCGCAAGTGGCGGAGCGATCGCGCAAGGGCAGTTAACCTACGGATCCGCTCAACCGATTTTGCGCTGGGCGATTTCGGACTCGCTAATTTCCATGATGGGGGGGCAACGTTTAAAAATGCTACTGCGCCCCTGGTACACCAGCGCCTATTCGGAATTTAAGTATAAGCTCCGGATTGTCTCGTGGGTGACACCCCTTTATGAAACCGATTGGCTACGTGAATCACAAACTTATGCGCGTCATTGGCTGGATCTGTTTGATTTTCGCATGCCACCCTGGTTGGAAGGCAAAGATAACCTGGCTGGACTAACGCTTGAGTTGTGGGCGACACCAACCAGAGCCGGCACCTGGACGTGGGCATTTGATGATGTGATGTTATTTGCCCAGGATGGATTTGTCAATTTGGATACCTGGGTGGTGCCGAATGGCAAAGTGATTATTGGTGGTGACAGCGGCTGGAGTGAGGATGCAGACGGCAAGAAAACGGGCTTGAGAAAGAAAATAGGCTCACTGATGCTGGTGCCTGGTGCTTTTCATCTGTTCTACTTTGCAGCTCACAGCACTATCATGAACGAAGCGCCTGTCGATTTTCTAGTTGGAGTGAGCGGGAGTTATCGTCCCCGAAGGTGGCTGCTGTGAAAGTTCGTTTTCTGCAGCGAAATCAAGTTGTTGAACAGGTTCTTCCTGCTGGATTGGTTGTTGAAGTCGATCATTATAGCAAAACAGTTTATGGCGGCTGCGAAAAAGCTGAGCTCAACATCTCTGGCAAACAAGACCATCTGCTTGAGCTGATCAACTATCTTCGAGATGGTGTGGAGATCTACGATGATGCCGGAAACGCGGTTTGGTGGGGTTTCGTCAATCGAGTAGAAATCCCAAGAGACCAGATCATTGTCAGCGCCGACCTGGAAGAAATGCACAACAAAATTGCAGTTGCTTACAACCTCATCTCCGCTGGAGGCAACACGGTCGGGATCAGACGCACTTCCCCCTGGATTTCGGATGATGATTCCATCGCAAAGTTTGGGACCAAAGAATTGCTCGAGAGCGGCGGCTCAATGAATGCGGTTGAAGCGGTCGCAATGGCAACCCGATTGCGAAATGAGCGCGGCTTTCCAAGAGTGTTCACAGCTTCCGGAAACGCAAAAGAAGCCAAAGTTGAATGTTGGGGCTGGTGGCAGACGTTAGGATGGCGGTATACATTTGTGCCAACAGAACTGGCACTATCTTTTCAGACGATCGGGAACGCTTCCGTCCAGTTGTTGGAAGGTGTGAAAGTGGGCCAAAGCTTTTTGGCAACCTCCGATATCAACCTGGCAGATCTGGAGATCCACATTCGAAAAGTTGGTGGGCCTGGTGATGTCAGTGTTGAATTGTCTGAATCGGTTGATGGGGTCCCTGGAAATTCCATCAGAAGCGCCACCATTAATGCCTACGATATCACAACAACAGCGGAGTGGGTGAGAGCCACCTTCTCAGAAACAATAGTGCTTACACCTGGAAAAACATATTTCTTGACTTTCAGCTCGTCCTTTTCAACTGAGAGTAGTTACCAAATTATCACCCTCGATCCTAATCATGGCTATGGCGGTGGGGTTTTTGTTGAATTTGATAGTGGGACAGACACCTGGATCCAGACGACCAAAGACATGCCCTTCCGCCTATACAACAACGTGCTGACAGAAACATCACAGCAACTGCAAAACATTTTGACTGATGCAGGTCAATTTCTGCAAACTATTTTCATTAATGACCGCAGCAGTCTCTATGCGGAAAGTTACCGAAACGGCGACACAACCGCCCTGACAGAGGCTGAAGATTTCTTGGAGATCGGCACCTCGAACAACAAACGCTTGCTTGCGAGGGTGAATTTGGATCGAACTGTTGAAGTGTGGGAACAGCCAGACGAAACCATAAATCCGCCAGTTGAAATGCGTTCTGACGGCAAGCTCTATTATCCTGCCGGTTCCCAGGTTGAGGAGCATTTTGACCCAACTGGAAAATGGATTTCCATTGAACCGATTCTGTGGGGGGCGATTGAGACGACTACCCTCACTGGCAAAAAAAGCTTCTTCTGTGATGAAGTCGAATGGAACAAAGACAGCTTGAAGCTCAAGCCGGCAAACTGGCAAAATCCCTATAATTTGAGGATAACGAATGGCTAATAGAGACAAGATATCTGATTTGATGAAAAGGGCAGCACCCTACCTGACGCGCATGTCGGATGATGTTGCATCAGATACTGTCGCTAAAGAGATCGATGCGCTGATCCTGGCATTGGAGACCCACAAAAACAGCACGGATCATGATAGTAACGCCCACATATGGACAGCGCTCAATAGATTCCTGCAAACGGTTGAGGTCAATGGTGTTCTGCCGGTTGTTGGTGGCAAGTCTGATATTGGTTCAGCAACGCAGCCTTTTCGCAAAGGCTTTTTCAGTGAGCTCTCCACGCTGCTTTTCAAAAAAGAGAATGTGCTGGTGATGGATGGTTCGCTGGTCCTTACCAAACAATCCGGGAAGTTTGAAGAAGATGTCCTTCCAGAAGATACGGAGATCAATTTTGAGCAGATATTAACTCCAGGTGATTTCCTGCTCCTTCGCGCAGAAAACAAGATGGAATACATGCAAGTAGGTTCGCTTGTTTCGGGCACAACTTACAACGTCACCCGGAATCTTGATGGCAGTGGCGCGAATGATTGGCCTGCTGGGTCGGTTTATTCTGTGCGGGGGCACGATGGCGACGGATGGCTGGAACTCAACGCTATTGACCGGAAGCGGTTCAGTGTTTGGGCGCAGGGCTCTTCCTGGAACACCTCTCTCGAGATCGGAAGATATGGCGACATCACCGGATGGCAGAACGCCCCCTTCACTGGGATGGGCATAGCGCTTGGTGATTATGCAAATGGCAAGTACCTGCTCTACACCAAAACGGATGGCATGATCGTCAACGGTGGGACCATAATTGCCGGCGATGGCAAGGTCATAATAGACGAAAACGGATTAAGATTATTCACTGAGACAGTCTATAACGATTACACATCCCCATCATCTATAAAATTTATACATGATGGGGTTAACTTCGGAGGTATATATGGCAGCGGCAGTCCGTCTGATGTTGGTATCCGACAAAATATCTACGGCGCTCCAGGGCAGACAATCAATAATTGGGACATAGCATTAGCTAAAGACACGGGGAGCGTATACAAGTTAACGAACGCCATGAGAGAGGGGGTGTATGGCAGTTCGTATATCTTGGACGTAGCTAATTACGAGGCCAAAGTCTCAGGATCAGAGTCGCTGATAGAAATTAATGCCAAACACAGCCGACTTAATACTGACCCTGTTGTTTACAATACTGCCTTGTTAAAAATATGGGCGCGGGTCGATCAATCATTGATTTCCCTAGATGCTGAAAAAATTGATCTCACAGCTCCGAATGGGATCGTTGTCAACGGCACGCTCAAAGACAACGATGGAATTACTTACTTAAAATCCAATGCCAAAGCTGCTGATTCCGACAAATTAGATGGAAAGACGCTCGCTCAAGTGATGTTATCAATTTACCCTGTCGGCGCAATATTTATGAGCAGTGCATCCACAAACCCTGGCACGTTGTTTGGTGGAACTTGGGAGGCATATGGCACAGGGCGCGTACTTGTTGGGAAGGCTACCTCGGGAACATTTGCAACCGCAGGAAGTACTGGTGGCGCTGAAACTCATTCTCACGGATTGTCAGCAGGTTTTGCAAAGATTGCGTCATCAGTCGATGGCTGGATTGCGACGGCTCGTAAAACGGTTTCAACTTGGACCATCACTCATAAGAACAACGCTACAAATAACGCCACATTAGGAACGATATCAGTAGGTGCCGACTTGGGAGGCACTACCGATTCAGGCTCGACATTACAGCCTTATGTGGTCGTTTACATGTGGAGAAGGACCGCCTAAGTTGGAGATTAATCTTGAGTAACCAGAATCAACCTTATGGTGTGGATATCAGCAGACATCAGTATTCAGCTGATGGCAGGAAAAAAATCAACTTTGATGTTCTGAATCCACTGATCAAGTTTTGTGGGATTCGTACTGCCATCTCCTGGGGATATACCGATCCCTGGTTTTCCTATTCGTGGGCAAGTGTGACCGCACCAAGATTGGCATACCATGTCACCTATCCAGGGGAGGATGCAATCCGACAGATGGACCACTTTCTGCATGTCGTCAACCCAGGTGAACACGACCGACTGGTGCTAGACCTGGAACTGGATCACGGATACAGCAAATACCAGATTACTCAGACCGTGCTTGCATGCCTTGAACGTCTGCGATCTGCGACTGGAAGATACCCAATCATTTATTCAAGGGCATCCTGGGTCAATTCGTTTCTCCACGTACCTGATCTGCCAGAAGGTATCGACTGGTGGTTGGCAACTTACCTTACCCCACTGCCCGAACCTGCTTACACGCCTGAACACCCAGGACCACCCTGGTTGCCTTCTGGCGTTGATACCTGGTTGATCCATCAAACCGGAGACCGCGGCAATGGTGCTGCCCACGGAGTTGCATCCCACTATATCGATACCAATCGTTGGAACGGTACAGATGACCAGATGCTCGAATATTTTGGAATGACAGATGAATCACACGAAGTTTACCTGCCTATCATCGTTACCCCAAAGCCGGAGCCGAAGCCTTTATACCAGGCAGGGGTGAAAAATATCGCCCCAGTACGCTTGAAAGTAAGACCGGCTCCAGGCTCGACTAAGGCTGTGAGATCCCTTTCAGCTGGTGACCAGGTGAACGTCTATGAAGAAGTAGACGGTTGGGCACGGATCGGGGTTGGGGAGTGGTTCAATGACCGCTACCTGCAAAGGGTGGTTGAAAAAGATGAACGGAACCTGTTGCCAGTTCCGTTATGGAATCAAAGAGATCCGCGCTGGGGCTGGTTGAAAATGGGTAACTCCGGGATCACAATCGGAGAGCAAGGATGCCTGGCATCCAACACGTCGGGTTGTCTATCCCTGATCCTCGGTAGAGAAGTAACGCCGTTGGAATACGGAACGCTGCTAAATTCCGGACCCATTGGCAGCTATGGTTATTTGAATCCGACTAACCGTATGTACTGGCAGATACCAAAGCTTAAATATGGCGTACCGCTTGAGATATTCAAGGCTTTCCCGAGTGGTTATGGCTGGGAAGATACCGTGCGCTCGATGTTAGTAAAGGGCTTACCTGCAATGGGTAGGGTAGATATGCTCCCTGGTGCCGGTTATTTACAACACTGGGTAACTTTTTTGGGTGAAACTAATGGGGTGTTTTGGATCCACGACCCCTGGTATGGCACGGTTTCGGCCCTGACAGCACGGTACCCTAGCGTTTTCCACGTCTCTGCTTATGGGAGACCAAAATAATGGAGGAAAGAATGAGTAAAAAGAACAAAAAGATGCTTTGCGAAAGTCAGGTAGCAGCAGTTTTCTTGAACCCCGCCCAAACCAGCACCAGAGTAGGGCAGCTGTGGAGAGGCCAAGAAGTAACCATCATAAAAATGGACGGTGACTGGGTAAGGATCAATCAGCCGGATGGTTGGGTGATCAAGGGACACCTGGTAGATGCCCCTGCTGAGAGTGAAACACAGGTAAGATCATAACCCCCAATTGGTAACCGGGCTGGCGCGGCGATGAGCTGCCTGAATATCCACCTGAGCAATTGCAAGGTAACGCTTGACCATGTCCAGGGTTGAATGTCCAAGGATCCTTTGCAAGGTGTAGATATCACCTCCATTGCGCAGAAAGTTGATGGCAAAGGTGTGGCGGAATCTGTGGATGGTGGGATCCAGGACACCTGCTCGTTCTCCCAAACGATAAATTGACTTTAGGAAGTTATCTCTAAGAAGTGCTGTACCATTGACCGTGGCAAAAGCGGGTGAATTGATCAGCATGTCTGGGCGGGTTGAGAAGTAGGACCAGAGGGCTTGCGCGGTCCTGCTAGAGATCGGGATCTGGCGTTCTTTGCGCCCTTTCCCCATGACCATGATGTTGCGATTGCGCAGATCCACATCTTTGAATTTGAGACCACAATATTCACTGGCGCGGATCCCGGTATCAAGAAGCAAAAGCAGGCTTGTTTTCAGACGGGGTCCTTCTGGAAAGTCAGTTACCGTCTCACGCTGCCCCGGTAGAAGGTATGGCTTCCTTTTTTGACAGCTGGCCAGCATGGCTTTGACGTCGGCTTCAGAGTAAGGCACAACGGCGATTTCATCCGCCTTGGGCGGCTGGTAGGTTTGGGGGACCTTCTCGTCCACCAGCTTTTGTTGGAATGCCCAGGTCCAAAGAGCTGATAAACCGGTATGGTAGTTTCGCAAGGTCTTTTTCTTCATGTGTTGGTACTGGTTGATGAAGCCGGCGATGTGTTCGACGTTGATTTCGTTGATCAACAGATCTTCGACCAGGTACGTTTGAAACTTGCGATAAGTGTTGAAGTAGTCCTGGATGGTATGTGGTGAAAGCTTTGGCTCCGCAAAGAGGATGTAGCCTTCGAGTGCTTGAGATAGGGTTAGTTGTTTCATTATCCGTGCTGCCTCCTGAACAGCCTTTAGTGGTTGGGATAACGCTGGTTTTGGTTTGGAATAAAAAAAGGGCACCAGCTTTTTTTTATACTGGTGCCTTTCTGCCTTTATCCGTGCTATTCGGAGTGGCTTATCCGTACTATCCGAGGGTGTTTTTGAGGCTTTTTCCCTCGTTGGGACTTGTTATAATGGGCGCTAGAGGACTCGAACCTCCGAACCTCACGGATGTGAACCGTGCGCTCTAACCAGCTGAGCTAAGCGCCCCAGAGTGTCAAGATTATAGCAAAGCCATCCCATTTTGTCCAACATTTTTCCTCTAGAAATTTTCTCCTGTAAATCCTATATAATTAGCTGTAGAAATGCTGTAAGCGTTTCGCTTCCAGTATCGTTCTCAGAGATAAGGAAAAACCCATGAAAAGAACAATCCTCTTCCTCTTGATGAGTCTGCTGGTTTTGAGCGCTTGTGAAACTCTACAGATTCCTCCCGAACAGACTCAGCCGGAAGTCATGGTTTTCAATCCTACTAAAACCATGACACCTGAGCCGATACCAACCAATACTCCGGTCCCACCCACCGAAACTGCCCAACCGAAGGCGACTGCAACCCCTTTTCCTACTAATCCGCCAGTTCCAACCCCCGAAGGCGAGATCGCTGTCGGAGAAACAGTGGAGATTCCAGGCGCATCTTTCATGATGGGCTGCAATGGAGAGATCAATGGCAACTGGGGCTGCCCGGACTCCGAGCTCCCCTACCACGAGGTCACTTTGCCATCCTATATTATTGACCGTTATGAGGTCACCAACCTTCAATACAAAGCCTGTGTGGATGCCGGTGTTTGTGAACCCCCAAAATCGGATGGCTCCCGGACCCGAAATAATTACTTTACCAATCCTGACTATGACCTCTATCCGGTCATTCACGTGACCTACGAGGACGCTCAAACCTATTGCGAATGGGCGGGAATGCGCCTGCCGACCGAAGCGGAGTGGGAACTGGCTGCTCGCTCGGTCTATGCCAACCTCTACCCCTGGGGAAATGCGGATCCCGACTGCACTCTTGCCAACAGTCTCAACAACCTCAACGCCACCTCCTGCGTGGGAGATACCACCATGGTTGGCTCCTACCCGCTGGGTGGCAGTGATTATGGTGTGATGGACATGGCTGGCAATGTGTGGGAATGG
>Ga0209722_1000749_pt1 | contig 33106 bp, 27 predicted proteins | sample BioC12SIPDNA_2_FD_185745 | JGI IMG/M metagenome (GOLD analysis project Ga0209722, IMG submission 185745) | Anaerobic biogas reactor microbial communites from Washington, USA - Biogas_R1_A C12 SIP DNA (SPAdes) (version 2) | ecosystem: Engineered > Bioreactor > Anaerobic > Unclassified | place... | reverse complement strand
CCTGGTCGGCGGCGAAGGCGGCGCGCAGGGCCTCGTCGCGCGAGAACTCCGCGAGCAGCCGCAGCTCGATCTGACTGTAGTCGGCGCTGAGAATGCAGTCGGTGGGACTCTGCGGAACGAACGCCGCCCGAATCTTTCGGCCCAACTCCGTGCGAATGGGAATGTTCTGCAGGTTCGGGTCGCTCGACGACAGCCGGCCCGTGGCTGTCACGGTCTGATTGAACGAAGCATGGAGCCGACCGGTGCGAGGGTGGATCATCGCCGCCAGCTTGTCGGTGTAGGTGTTCTTGAGCTTGCTCAGCGTGCGGTGCTCCAGCACCAGGGCCGCAACGGGATGCTCGGCCGAAAGCTGCTCCAGCACGCTCGCATCGGTGCTGCGGCCGGTCTTGCCCACCCGTCCCGACGCCAGCCCCAGCCGGTCGAACAGGACCTCGCCAAGCTGCTTGGGCGAGTCGATGTTGAACACCGTCCCCGCCTCAGCGTAGATCCGCTCGCTGAGAAATTCCAGCGCCTCGCTCAGCTCGCCCGACATCCTCCGCAGCAGCGCGGTGTCGAGCGAAACGCCGTGGAGTTCCATCGTCGCCAGCACGGGCACCAGCGGCATTTCCACCTCGGCAAAGAGCCTGGCCAGCCCAGGCTCGGCGGCCAGCCGCCCTTGCAGGTGCAGATACAGCCGCCACGTGACATCGGCATCTTCAGCGGCATATTCGCACGCCGCCGCGGTATCGACCAGATCGAACGTGAGCTGATTCCTGCCCTTGCCGATCAGGGCTACGATCGGCACGCACTCGTAGCCCAGATAATCGCGAGCCATGTTGTCCATCGAGTGGCTGCTGCGGCCCGGATCGAGGCAATACGAGGCGACCATCGTGTCGAAATGCACGCCCCCCAGCGGCATGCCGGCGTTGTGCAGCACCAGCCAGTCGTATTTGATGTTTTGCCCGACCTTGCGAACGCCCTCGTCGGCCAGAATCGGCCCGAGTTCCCGCCGCACTGTCGCGACATCGAGGTGCGTCGCCCCCAGCGGCCCGCGCACCGGCAGATAGAACGCGCGGTGCGGCTCCCAGCAGAACGACAGCCCCACCAGATCCGCCCGCATCGGATCGACCGAGGTCGTCTCTGTATCGACGGCGAAGATCCCCTGCCGCTTCAATTCGGACACAAAACGCGCGAAAACCTCGGGCGTATCGATCAGGGTGTACTCGTGTGGCGTGGTCCGGGCCGAGGCCGGCTCGCCCGAAGGTGCCTGGGCCGGCGTCGCGATAGGCGACTCGCCCGCAAGGGCCGCTGCCGCACCAGGTTCTTCCTGCTGGAAGCCGAACTGCGTCAGCAGCCGCGAGAAACCCAACTCGTTGAAGAGGGCCGATAGCTTGTCGCGGTCCGGCGATTCGAGCTTCAGCGTCTCGTAATCGATCTCGATCGGCACGTTGCAGTCGAGCGTCACGAGCTTACGGCTCAGGTACGCCACGTCCTTCGATGTCCGGAGATTTTCGCCCCGCTTTCCCGGAATCTCGTCGATATGGGCGTAGAGGTTGTCGAGGTCGCCGTAGGTGCGGATCAGCTCGCGGGCGGTCTTGGGCCCGATCAGCGGCACGCCGGGCACGTTGTCGGCCGTATCGCCCTCCAGGGCCAGGCAATCGACGACCTGCCCCGGCCCGATCCCCATCTCCCGCTCCATCGCCTCGGCGTCCGTCATCTGCCCCGTCTTCAGATCGAACGTATGGACCCGCTCGTCGATCAGTTGCAGCAGGTCCTTGTCCTTCGAGCAGATGCGCACGTCGATCGCATCGGCCGCCGCCCGCCTGGCCAGCGTGCCAATGATGTCGTCGGCCTCGAAGCCATCGACCCGCAAAATCGGAATCCGCATCGCCTCAAGCACTTGCTCGATCCGGCGGATCTGCACGGGCATGTCCTCGGGCATCGGCGGCCGGTGGGCCTTGTAATCGGCGAACATCGCGCTGCGAAACGTCGGCGCCTTGCTGTCCATCGCCACGACGAGCATGTCGGGCTTGTACTTCTCGATCAGGCCGAGCACCGCCGTGGTGAAGATATACGTGGCCTTCGTCGGCTCACCCGATGGGCCGGTCAACTGCTGGCGCATCGGCGCAAAGTACGCCGCGTAGATGTGGGCGTGACCGTCGATGATATAGAGCGTCTGGGGCATGGCTGCCACTTTATGCCCGCTGCCACCGCCTGTCAAGCATCCGCCCATCCATCGCGCCATTGAATCGCTGGGGCGTGCGTCCCTTCGACAGGCTCAGGGCAAGCTCCCGCCCGACATCGCTTCGTTCGCTTCAATCGCGGCCCGGGGACTACCCGCCTCGGCGCTCTCTGTCCCTTCCGTCGCCGGGCTGGCTGTCGCGCAGCGAGAACTGACTCTTGATAACATCGAACAGGGGATTGTCCCGACGGACCAGGGGAGGATTCCTGCCGGCCTCTTTGGCCTGCCAGTAGGCAGCGCCCATGCCTTCGGTGCCCAGTTCGTAGTCGTAGCCGTCACAGCCGTCCTCGCGGAAGGAATAGAACGCCCAGTGAAGATCGCGTTCGTTCAGGATGCCAAGCACATCGCGGAAGTATGCGGCGGCGCCCGGATTGCGGCGGTAGCAGCCGAACTCGCCGCAGACCACGCGGTTGATGGGAATCTCGCGTGCCCCGACCCATTCGAAGAACGGCGACAGATACTGTTCCATCTGTCGTTTGTCCCAGGTGACCTTCTTCTTGGCGTGCGGAATCCTGCCCGGATAGACGTAGGGTTTTTCCCGGCGGAAGTTCTGATGGCTGGTGAACGCGTAGGGTTCGTACATGTGGAACGCATAGAGGACCTTGTCGTCGCGGGCCGATGGCCAATAGACGAACGCATTGGGCTGGGCGTACCACCCGGCATCCAGCATGATCGGTGTCTGCGAATCGACCTGGCGAATGGCGGTGATGACGGTCGCATAAAAGGCCGGCAGATCGTGCGCGGTCCCGCAATGCTTGCGATACCAGGCCTCGTAACGCGCGACATCGCCATGCTCGGCCAGCCCCGTCTCCATCTCGGGTGTCGGCTCGTTGAGGATGTTGTAGGCGCAAACGGCCGGGTGGTCCTTCAGTCGCGCCGCCAACTCGCTCCAGAAGGCCGCTGACTGCTGCCAGTAGGCCTTGTCGTTCCACAGACGCAAGTCACGGCGGTTGTCGTTGTTCTGTATCCAGCGATTGCCGGGCAGCCCGAGCGGCGCAACTACGACCTTGATATTGTATTTCTGGGCCCAATCGAGGACTTCGACGAGCTTCGCCAGATCCTGCTGAACCACCCCCTGGAAGTTGTCCGCATCGCCCATGAGGAAATCACGGCCTTGCCCTTTCCACTTGTCATAGGCCAGACGGACCCAATCGACGCCGAGAGCGCGTGCCGCAGCGAACCATGCCTCGCTGGGCTCGACGTTGAAGCAATTGGCCCCCTTGCGCTGCGTGTCCCAGAAGGCCATCTTCTGTGCCGCCGCCGGCGATCCGATGAGGAGCAGCCATGTAGTCACGCCCACAACCAGCCGTCGGGTTGTCCTTGCAACCATAAGTCGCCTCCATGAACGTCTCGTAGGGCGTGCCACACACACCGATTCCATGCCGGGCCATTCGAGGTCGTTCGCATTCGGCCGGCCGACCGGGTTGTCAGTGCACGGCCTGGATGGCACCGTTCTCTGCGATGTCGACCTGGGCGCGGAGGGTCTTGGCGGATTGGAAAGCGAATTCCTGCCTGCCGCGAACGATGACCTTGTTGCGATCGGCAATCAGTTGCACCGGCTGGTCGGGGTTGCGTCGGCGAAGGATATTCGCCAGGAGGAAGGCCCTTTCCAGCCCATCGCCCCGGCCGAAGTTGGCGACCTCGTCAGGCTGGGCGAGCCGGTTGCCGTCGTAGATCGACTCCGATGGCAGACCGTCGAGCCAGGCGAGGACCTCTTCGACGGCCTTGTCGACGGCCATGTCGAGCGAGACCGGATTGCGCTCAACGGCGGCCTTGACGAACGGTCGCCAGTCGCAGGTATCCATATCGCGAAAGGCGTAGAAGGCCAGATCGACGGTGGGATGGCTGGCCCGCATGGACTGGAGCTGTGCCATGACCTCTTCGCGGCTCTGATCGACCGACAACATGATAGGCTCGATCGTCTTGAAGTCCTTCTGCCTGCCGGGCAGGCGGGGCCGGATGCGCAGGAAATCGGCCAACAGATCAACCATCTTCTTCGCTTCCGGCACGTTGGGTTCAAGGAAACGCCCCATCGCCTCGCGGCCGGCCGGCGTCTTGAGGTCTGGTTTTTGCTTCGTGAGGAACTCATCGAGCCGGTCGCAGCGCACGCGCCCGGGAATCTCGCGGCGCATAAAGTCCTCGTCAGAAACATCGGCGAGGAGCTTGTCGTGCGTCGCGTCGCCAATCTTGTAGGGGCTGCCGTGTTCATACCGGAAGAGCGTCTCGGCTTTGAGGAACTGCGGCTGGCCGTGACAGTCGCGACAAATCTGAAAATACTCCTGATACTCCTTGCGACATCGCAGAAAGCTGGCGAAGCTCGTGATCGTCACCTCGTCCGACAGATACTCGCCGAGTCGGTTTGCGAAATGATCGTAGGCCTTCGGGTCGATCGTGGCGTCGTCGTAGAAGCAGTGGATGTATCCGCTCGGATGCGCGACGATGGTCACCTGCTCGTTGCGCAGGGCCCGCTGGGCCTTGTACGAGATTTCGGTGCCGTTGAACCACATCGTCTTGGTGACGAGCCGGCGGTTGTTCGTGAGGATGCCGCCCTGCATGTCGATGAAGTTCTGCGAGTGCAGCGGCGTGAGGATCAGGTAGATGTCTTCGAGCGGGACGCCGCAGACAACGAAAGAGGCGGCCGCATAGAGCGTCGCCAGTGACACGCACTCGCCGGCCGCCTTGCCGTAGCCCGGCCTGAAGCGAAACGCGTCCATCGCCTCGACCGTCTCGGTCTTCCAGTACGGGATCACGTCGCCGTCGTACTTGTCCAAGCCGAAATGCTTGCGGATATCGACGTCGAAGTAGTACTGGTCGCCCGTGTAGCCGAACAGGGCGTTGCTGGCGGCGATCTGCTCGGGACGGATCACGTGCCGGAAACGCTCGACCTCGGTTGCCTGTTTGGTCAGGCCCCAGGTCTCCAGGTCGAGGTTGAAATCGAATTCGTCCATGATGTACTGGCGCATCCGCATCAGCCGGCGGTAGCTCGTCTTGCCGTCCAGCTTGGCGAAGCAATCGACCTGACGCCATTTCCACAGCAGCGGGCTCATGATGTTGGCCAGCACGAGGCTGTACATCAGTTCCGGAAAGACGAACACCTCCATGTCCGAAAGCGTGATCGCCGATGAATACTTCTCCAGGTCCTTCGCGTCCATCCGTTCGATTCCCCAATCCAATGCCACCGTTGCCGCCCCCCCCGCCAAGATACGTCCCGCCCGCCGCCGAAGTTTACCAGAAATCGCACCCATAGCAACTATAAGAGCATTCAGCACAACAGCAGAGAGGAGCACCGGGCGGCCAAGAATGGAAGTGTCTCAGAGGTGCCCATTCGCAGACCGAGTTCTACAGATCTTCTCAAGACGGCATACGAACAGCGACCCTGTCATTCCGAGCGAAGTCGAGGAATCTGGCCATGAACGGGGACATCCACAGTCTCTGGCCAGATGCTTCGACTTCGCTCCGCTCCGCTCAGCATGACAAGTACGTGAAAGGTGCCTGTCAGGCGAAAAGAGTGACAAGACAGAGAGAGGAAAGGCGGACGAGTCAACTGCCATTCGTGCCCGGCCAGTCGGGACGCTGGAGGCACATTTCAAAGAGTTCACAGGATTTGCAGGCGGGACGCAGGCGACCGGTGCAGTCGTCGAGGATTCCGATGCGGGACAGGGCGAAATCGTATTTGACCGGATCGGCCGGCGCGATGGTGGCGAAACGTTCCGTGACCTGCACGGCGGTCGATTGCGAGATCGTATTGCTGTCGTGCAGACCGAGGATGCGGCAGAGGCGGGCCATGTGCACGTCGAGCGGGACGATCAGCCTGGCCGGGCTGACGCCTTTCCACAACCCCGGATCGACGTCGTCGGCGCGGACCATCCATCGCAGAAACAGATGCAGTCTTTTGCTGGCGCTGCCCCGACTGGGACTGGCCAGGAGGTACATCAGCCCCCGGCTGACGTGTCCGCCGTGCTTGGCGGCGTAGGCATCCGTCAGGCGATCGCAGAACCTCGCCAGCGCAGACAGAACGTTCGACTCGCTCGGATCGTATCCATCGACGAAGAACGCCTCGATGCTGCCATACCTGCGGAGGACGGGACGCAGCAACGCCAGCAGATCGGCCACATCTTCGCCGGTCGTGAAGCGGTGCTTGAAACCGGCCAGCCGTGATCGACGCGACGGAGAAAAGCTCGTCACGAAATCATACGGACGGCAATCCATGTGAGCGAACAGGTCGTTCAGACTCCGCTGAATCTGCTGCACGCGACCGTAAGCCAGAACCGCCGCCAGGAAGCAGGCGACCTCCGCGTCCTGCGGTCGATCGAACCGATAGGCGAATTGGAGCGGATCGGCGCCGATGAACCGTCGATGATTGTACCTCGCGTGGACCCGTTCGAGGATCTCGGCCAGGACGCCGGCTCGTGGAGGCGATGCGAGCGAGACGGTCATTCGGTCCTCTGCGGCGTCTTCTTGCGCGGGATGTCGCCTGCGAAGCGACATTCGATCTCGCCCGTCTGCGTGTTGAACCTGACGCGCCGCCCGCGCGTCCCGCCGACCTCCTGTCGTACGACGCGGATGCCGGCGGCCTTGAGAACCTCCAGGGCCGCCGCGACGTTGGCTTGGCCGATGCCCCCGTCGGCGTTGGCTGTCTTCAGGACCGCCGCCCCGCCGAAGATGCCGGCACGATAATGACGCGGCTCGGCGTCGATCTTCAGCATGGCCTTGACAATCTGCCGGGTCGCGCTGGTCCCGTAGGTGCCGATCTGTGGGTCGGATTCGTCTTTCGGCCGGTCGCGGAGGAAGTGGTTCATCGCCCCGAAGCCCTCTTTGGCGTTGTACAGACAGACGGTGACGCAGGAACCGACGAGGGTCTCGGTCATCACCGGCCGGCGGGATGCATGGAACTCGCCGGGCCGCAGGAACTTTCGCATCAATGCCGTCACAGCAATCGCAGCCCCCCAGAAAAGGTCACCCTAAATCGGTGGCACCAACGCTGGCGAGAAACCGCCCGTCGCTCCTGAACACCTCGACGTGACAGTCGAACAGCGCCGTCAGGTGGGCCGAGGTCAGCAGATCGTGCGGCGCCCCCTGGCCAACCACCCGGCCGCCCTTCATCAACACGATCTTGTCAACCGCCTTCGGCAGCTCGTCCAGATGATGCGAGACGATCACTACCGTCGGCGGCCGGCTTCGCGCCAGCAGCCGGTCCAGAACAGCGACGCAGGCCGCACGCGAACCGATGTCCAATCCCACCGTCGGCTCATCAAGAAGCAATATCTTTGCGTTCGAGACCATCGCCCGGGCCAGAAGCGTCTTCATCTGCTCGCCGCTGGACAGGTCCCCATACGCCCGCTCGCCGATCTCGCTCAGGCCGACCGAGGCCATCTCCTCGTCCACGCGCCGCCACTGGCTCTCCGTCACGTCGCGATGCAGAGGCAACACAATCGTCCCGAACAGGCCGGTGGCTACGACGTCGCGCACGCACATCCGGTCGTCGAACTTCGGCGCCCGCGAAGGCTCGATCAGACCGATCCCGCTGCGAACATCGCCCAAGTTGACCTGCCCGTACATGCGGCCGTCCACGCGAACGCTTCCAGTCGAGGGCCAAAGATAGCCGGCCAGCACCGCCATCAGAGCCGACTTGCCCGAGCCGTTGGGCCCAAGGATCGCACAGCAGCTACCCGCTTCGACGCTCAGACTGACATTGGCCAGAATGGTGTTGCCCCTCCGGACAACGCCGACGTTCTTCAGTTCTATCGCGTTGTGACTCAAAGCCAAAACCACCCTCAGCCGGCCATCGTGAACGTGTCGATCAGCGAGGCGAGCTTCTTGGCGTCCACCTCTCTTTGGTGGAGCGGGCGCTCGTCCCGGCGATACATCTGTGTGTTCTCTTCGAAGCTGTCCTTCGGATTAACGTAGAAGACGCCAAGAGGCAGTCGATCCGTTTCCGTCGCGCGGGCGAAGGCGGCCGTACGGTCCGATGGATCGTGCGAGTCATCGAGATAGTACACGTGGTCCTTGAACCACTGATACGTGTTGAGCTTGTTGAACGTCACGCAGGGCTGGAAGATGTCCACCAGGGCATAGCCTTTGTGGCGGATGGCCCGCTTGAGGATCTCCTTGGTCTGCTCGCGGTCACCCGCGCTGGCCCGTGCGACGAAGCTCGCGTCCAGCGCAATGGCCACCGCCAGCGGATTGAACGGTTCGAGGATCACACCGGCCACCTGGACGGGCGTCTTGAACCCGCGCCGGCTCGTCGGCGACGCCTGGCCTTTCGTCAGGCCGTAGACCATGTTGTCGTGGACGATGTTGGTGATGTCGGGATTGCGGCGGATGCAGTGGATGAAATGGTTGCCGCCCTCGCCATACATGTCGCCGTCGCCGCTCTCGGCGATCACCGTCAGCCTGGGATTAACGGCCTTGATCGCCGTGGCCGGCGGCAGCGCCCGGCCGTGCAGGCCGTTGAAGAAGTGGCACTTGAGATAGTGCGGAATTTTCGCCGCCTGGCCGATCCCGGAGACCATGACGAGCTGCTTCGGATCGATCTGCAGTTCCGCGAGCGTCTCCTTCAGCGTCTTGAGGATCGGGAAATTGCCGCATCCCGGACACCAGGCAATGTCGATGTCACCCATCTCGAAAGCATTCATCATTCATCGTCCCTTGTCAATTGCCGTCAGTCCTTCGACGACGTCCTCGACCGTAAAGCCGAGTCCATCATATTTGACGAGCCCTTCGTCCGCATCCACGCCGGCGTGCAGACGGATCAGCTTGCGGAACTGGCCTGTGGCGTTGCCTTCGACCACGACCGTCTTTCGGGCCTTGCCGATGAGATCGGCCGTGCTCGGATGCAACGGATACACCTGGCTGTAGTGCAGCATCGCGGTGTCGGTCCGGCCCAACTCGGCCAGGGCCTCCTTGACCACGTGATAAGTCGAGCCCCAGCAGATCACGAGCTTCTTGTAGTCCTTCGGCCCGATCAGCTCCGGTCGAACGATGTCCTTCCGCAGCGCCTCGCCCTTGGCCAGCCGCTTGTCCACCATCGCCACGCGCACATCGAGGTCTTCGGTGATATGGCCTTCCTCATCGTGCTCGTCACTGTCAACGGCGACCAGCCCCGAGCCGTAGCCGGGGATACCGCGTGGAGAGATCCCGTTCTTCGTCAGCTCGTAGCGGCGATAGTCCTTGGCGGTCTTGACGATGTGCCTTTCGGTCTTCGTCCTGGAGAGATCGAATCCCTTGACGTTATAGTATGAATCCATCAAGTACTCATCGGTCAGGACAAACGCCGGAACCTGGTACTTGTCAGCCAGGTTGAACGCCTTCTGCGTCAGATCGAAGGCCTGTTCGAGCGTCCCCGGCGCAAAGAGGATTCGCGGGAACTCGCCATGTCCGGCGTAGAGCGCCAGTTCGAGGTCCGCCTGCTCGGTCCGTGTGGGCAGCCCCGTCGCCGGCCCGGGCCGTTGCGCCAGGTGGATCACCACAGGACACTCCAGCATACCCGCCAGGCTCACGCCTTCGGTCATCAGTGCGAAGCCGCCGCCGGATGTCGTCACCAGGGCGCGGGCCCCGGCGTAGGAAGCGCCGATCGCCATGTTGATCGCCGCGATCTCGTCTTCGGCCTGTTCGGCCAGGACCCCCTGTTCGAGGCCATGCTGGGCAAGAAAGGTTAGCACGCCGGTCGATGGTGACATGGGATACGATGAAACAAAGTTGCAGCCGCCCGCGATGGCGCCGAGCCCGACAGCTTCCGCCCCGCTGAGCAGCAGTTCGTCCTTGACCTTGGCGCTGGGCTTGAAGGATAGCCTGAGCCCAGCCGGCATGTCGAGCTTGCCGATCGCATCGTAGCCGGCGCGGACCGCCTTGACATTGTTGGCGACGATGTCTTCCGATTTCTTCGCGAAGTATCGTCGCACGTAGGCGACAACGGCATCCGGATCGAGCCCAAGCAGACCGGCGATCGCGCCGACCGCCACCACGTTCGAGTAAATCTTGCCGCCGATCTCCGTGGCAATCTCGGTGAATGGGACGGCGAGGGTGCGATTCGATTCGATGGCTTCGTCGGCGACCACCTCGCGCTCGCCGACCACCACGGTCTGGGGCGTGAGCCGCTCGGCCACGTGGGCGACGGCACCGGCGTTCAGCGGCACGAGGACATCCATCCGGTCGACCAGCGCCGAGACGCGCTTGCCGGAGACGCGGATCGTCGTCGAATTGGCGCCGCCCCGCACGCGGGACATGTACTCCTTCGTGGCATGGACATGGTAGCCGGCGGTCTTCAGGATGCGCGTCAGCAGGGTCTCCACCGTCTGCACCCCTTGGCCCGCCTGCCCGCACAGGACAATAGACATGTCCCGTCGGGTCGCTGTCCCTCTTGGATCCTTCATTCGGTCATCCTCGATTCACTTGACTCCAACGGGCCTGTGGAAGGGCTCGCCATCAACGGCGCCAGCATCGGTATTATGCTTCACGATGGGGGCATGTCAATGGTTCGGCATTTCCCTCCCATTGCGGGCGCAACCTTCCGCCGTCCCCGGCCCCCAAGATGAGACCTCTCCCCTCAGACCGTCTGTTCGAGCGATTGGGTCAGAATGCGCACGTGTTTCATCTCTTCCTGGATGATCTCTTCCACAACCTGGCGATCGGTCTGTTTTGGTATGAAGTCCTTCAGGCCGGTGTAGTAGACGATCGAGTCCTTTTCCTTCTCAATGGCCATCTTCAGGACGTCGGTCCGGCTTTCTTTGCCGGTAAGCCCCTGGCTCGGATCGGGCTGGATTCCGAAGACCGCCAGCCCCGCCAGGGCGAGGGCGTCGGCCGCACCGGCCCGATCCGGCTCCGGATGCCCAGCGGCCAGGCGCTGCCGCATCCGCTTGAATATGTCCTCGTGCCGGGCTTCCCACTGGGCCAACTGGACGAAGAGCGTGCTGATGCGGTCATCGTCGCACAACCCGGCCGCCCGGCGGTAGAACTTCACCCCATTGCGCTCGATCCTCTCGGCGACCTCAAGCGCCTCGTAGCCGCTCAGTTCCACGTCCATCGCGCATGCTCCCCTATCCGAACCGTCCTCAGGGCCTGCCTGGGCATCGAGTGTGCCACGCACACCATCGCATCGCCCGACAAAGCCGAGGGCGCCGCCATTCTATCACCTGCCGGCAAACCGCCAAGGCCGGACCTGTTTGGAAATTCGAATGGTGGCGTCTGGACAAATGGCCCAAAAGCGGATAGAATATCAGCACCATTATGGACGAGATTCGCAGAAGGTTGGCCCTCATCGAGGCACAGCTCGATGCGCGGAGTTTGCACGTACGGCTGATCGACGCCGCCGGTCTGTTCTTTCCTGCGGTCGGCCTTATGGCAGGAATCGTTGCGCAGAATGCGATGATGGCAGGGCTCCGACCGACCGAATCATCGGCTCGTCCCGACGTCGCGGTCGTCCTGCCGCTTGTCGTTTCAACGGTCCTGTGTTTGTCGCTTCTGGCGATGGTCGGGCGGCGCCGTCTTCGGCCTGCCGTTGCGGCGTGGGGGGCCGCACTCTGCTTCGTGGGCCTGGGCGCGATCCGCCTTGCCGTCTTCCATGCGGCGCGGGGCGACGATGTCCGCCGACACGTCGGCACCGAGCGGGTCCTGGCCACCGTCAGAGGGCGCATTCTGACGCAGCCGACCCGCATACGAACCGACTGGCGATTTGCCGAACTGACATTTACCGATCCCTCGACGGTGTTCTATCTGAGGCTCGATCGGATGCGCACCGACCGTGGCTGGATCGACGCCAGCGGCACAATCCGAGTGCAGGTCGATGAGCCTGCACCCACACTGAGGCCCGGTGACACCATCGAGGTCTACTGCTGGCTCTCGCGATTCAGCGGCCCGACGAATCCGGGCCAGTTCGATCTGGCAACGCATCTGGCGCGCAGGAACGTATACATCGGCGCCTCGGTCCCATCGAGCGATGCCGTCACGCGGTGTGCAGCGCCTTCAGGCGGCCTGTTGCGAGGTCTTCAGGCACGGTTTGCCGCCGTGACGTCCGAGGCGCTGTTGGGCGGACTGACGCCCATCGAAGATGCCCATGGATTGGCGGCGGCTCTGCTGCTGGGAGACCGCGATCGCATTGACCGGCATACGCACGAGGGATTTCGACAGACGGGCCTGCTCCATCTGATCAGCCTGTCCGGCATGCATCTGGGAATCTTTGCGGGCCTGGTCTGGCGGCTGGGCAGATTGGCCGGGCTGATGAAGCCCGCGCGAGCCGCGTTGTGCGCCGTCGCAACAGTGGCGTTTCTGCTGGCCGTCCCGGCCCGGGCCCCTGCCGTTCGCGCGGCCGTCATCGTATGGGTCTTCTGCGCCGCCGTTCTGGCGCGCCGGCGCACCAGCGCGTTGAACTGCCTGTGCCTGGCCGCTGTCGTGCTGCTGCTGGTCCGGCCCACGCAATTGTTCGAAGCGGGCTGGCAGCTCTCCTTTGCCGCCGTGGCGGGAATCCTCGCACTGACCGACCCGATCGAAGGCTTCCTCAGCGAGCTCACAGGCAACTGGTTTCGATACAGCGACTGGCCGGCCCGTCCGTCCTTCCATGTGGTCCGGCGAATCGGCGGCGGTGCAATCCAGCTCTTCTCGGCCGGACTGGGCGCCTGGATCGGGGGCGCCGGAATCCTGCTCTACCACTTCTGGACCATCACGCCCCTGGCAAGTCTCTGGACGGTGCTGGTCTTTCCGCTGGTCTGGGCAATCCTTGCACTGGGTTTCCTGAAGATCGCCCTGTCATTCGTTCTGCCGACGGCAGCCGCGATTCTGGGAGCGTCGCTGACGCTCTGCACGGGCCTTTTGGCCCGTATCGTGACGCTCCTGGGCAGCGTGCCCGCCAACACGCTGTCCGTCGGTCGCGTCTGTCTGTCGCTCGTCGTGGCGTACTACGGGCTGGTTCTCCTCGCCCGATTCGGACGCACTCGCCGACGGTCTCTCAAGCTGGGTCTCTGTCTCGTGCCGGCCATCGTCCTGGTCGTGTGGATCGGCGCGATCCAATGGAGCCGGTCCCACCGAGACCATCTGCAAATGACCTGCCTGGACGTCGGACACGGCCAGGCCGTCGTCGTGCAACTGCCCGGCAAGGAGACCGTCCTCTTCGATGCCGGCTCGATGTACCACCGGGATATCGGATCGCGAGTCATCCTGCCTTTCCTTCGCCATAGGGGCATCGCACGTCTGGATGCCGTCGTGCTGAGCCACGGCGACATCGACCACGTCAACGGGGTCCCGGAGATCCTCGACGGCGGCAACGTCGATCGCATCTGCGGCGGCCCCTCGCTTCTGGCGCGACCGCCGACCGACCCGACAACCGACCTGCTGATCGCCTCGCTCGACCAGGGAGGTCGCACCATCGAACCGATGCCCCAAACGTCCGAGTTCGGCAGTGCGGTGATTCGCGTCTTGTGGCCACCCGACGACGTCGTCGTCACACAGCAACTCAGCGACAACAACCAATCGCTCGTCTGCCTGATCGAATTCGCCGGCGTGAAGATCCTGCTGTGTTCCGACATCGAGCAGTACGCCCAACAGCAGATCCTGGTCCGATATCCCGAACTGACCGCCGATATCCTGGTCGTGCCGCACCACGGCTCGGCGGCGACGCTGGACGGGACGTTCCTGGAACGGCTCGGCCCCGGCGTGCAGATTTCCAGTTGCGACCGAAAGCAGTACACGCGCACGGGTCATCCGGCCGAAGAAGAAGATATCGGGAAGTTCTCGACCGCACGGAACGGCGCGATTACCGTTTGCGTAGAGAGCGATGGTATGGTATCTACGACAGCATATATTGACCCTTGAGCCAAGGAGATTGACCCGATGACGAAGAGTCGCAGAGCGTTGACAGTCGCCGCCGCAGCCGTCACCATCGTAGTCCTCTTATCGAGCATTCTATCCGCCGCATCGGGCGTGGATTATCCGAATCCCAAGACCGACGCGAACGACATCAGCTTCTATCGCCCTCCGGCCCGCGATCGGTCGTATCCTGCGACGCCGTCGAGGGTGCGAAACGTCATCCTGCTAATCGGCGATGGCATGGGCCTCACCCAGGTGACGTTGGCCCGCGTGAAGGCCATGGGGTCCGAGGGCAAGCTCAACATGCAGCTTCTGCCCGTCCACGGCCTGATTCGCACGCACTCGGCGGATAAGCTCGTAACGGACTCAGCCGCCGCAGGCACCGCCTTGGCCTGCGGGATCAAGACGAAAAATGGAATGATCGGCATGGCCCCGGACGAGACGCCCCATTGCAGCATCCTGGAGGCTGCCAAGGACAAAGGGATGGCCACGGGTCTTGTGGCCACGTCCACGATTTCGCACGCCACGCCGGCCTCGTTCGGCTCGCATGTCAAGAGCCGTAAGATGGAACCCCAGATCGCCGAGCAGTTGATCGGCAATCGGATCAACGTCCTGTTCGCAGGCGGCCGCAAGTACTTTCTGCCGCAATCGAACGCCGACAGCGGCCGAAAGGACGACCGAAACCTGATCATCGAGGCCGAGGAGGCCGGATACACCGTGATCGAGACGGCCAATCAGTTGCGATGGGTCCACGGCCCTCGCGTGCTGGGTCTGTTCCAGCTCGACGGCCTGACAACGTTCGCCCCGGAGCCGATGCTGGCCGAGATGACCAAGAAGGCCATCGCCCTGCTCGATGAGACCGCGACGGATTCGCGCAAATACGGCCGAGGCTTCTTCCTCATGGTCGAGGGCAGTCAGATCGACTGGGCCTGCCACGCCAACGACACGGCCACTTGCGTGCGGCAGACGCTGTTGTTCGACGAGGCCGTGCGTGCGGCGGTCGATTTCGCCCTGGCCGACGGACGGACCCTCGTAGTGGTCACCGCCGACCATGAAACCGGCGGCCTGACCATCCCCGACGGAGACCTCAAGGGCGGACAGGTCAAGGTGCACTGGTCGACCAAGGGACACAGCGCCGCCCCCGTGCCGGTCTATGCGATCGGGCCTCGCTCCGAGCTGTTCGGCGGGGTCTACGACAACACGGAAGTTCCGCAGAGGATCGCGGCGGCCCTCGGGATCAAGGCCTTCCCCCAGGCGAGGAAATGACCGATCGATACGTCATTCGAATCGATGCCACAGAGTCGCCGGCCGTGCGCGTCGGCGATTCTGTGCGCAAGGGACAGAACCTGTGCGCAGGCACAAAGACGGGGATTTCACACGTCAGTCCCATCGCCGGCGTGGTGGAGGAGGTTCGCTTCGATCCGGCGCAGCACGAGTTCGTGATCTCGGTATCACCCGAAAAGGCTTAGGCGGACCGCTGCCGGCCCGATGCGGCTATCGCATCCGGACGACAATCTCGACGCGTCGGTTCTTCGCCTTTCCGGCCGCCGTGGTGTTCGGCGCCAGCGGTCGGGCCGGGCCGCAACCGGCCGCACGAAGCTGGCTGGCGGGGATGCCCTGGGCCATCAGATACCGCGTCACCGACAGCGCCCGCTCGGCCGACAACTCCCAGTTGTCTTTCCACAGGTCCTTGGTCTTGGCGATGGGATCGGTGTCCGTGTGCCCGACGACATCGATCTCCTTGCCAGCGTACTTGGACTTCAGAACGCTCAGGATGTGATCGAGTTCGGCGCTGGTGGCGCTTTTCAGCTCGGCCTTACCCGACTCGAAGAGGATCGTATTGGGCAGCGTCACCGTAATCGTCCCCGCCGCCGCATCAAAGGCCACATCGTAGCCCTCGCCGAAACCGGTCGCCTCGGCGGGCGTCTGGTTCAGTTCCTCGATCTGCCGGCGAAGATCGTCGATCGTCTGCTGGTCCAGGCTGATGCGCTGGGCAAGCTGCTGCTTCTCATTCTGGAGGTTCTCGAAACGCCCTTTGAGGTTCTGGTGCTCGACGTTGAGGTAGTCGTACTTCTTTTTGTAATCGGTGCAGCCGGAAACCAGAGACAACCCAACGAGCAACGTCAGCGGGACAATCGCTTTGACTTTGAAAACCTGCATTCGAGACCTCCTTGCAATCCCATGAACGCAACCACGCCCTCTTTAGTGTGAGAAAAGGAAGGCAAACTCCTTTACGATCCGATCGTGAAGAATCATAACCGTAAAGACAGCGAAAGACAAGAATGGGCCGTAGGGAATCTGGCGAATTTTTTTGGAGACCATCTGAAACACCGCCCAGCCAAGCCCGAAGAACGGCGCGACGAAGAACGCTACGACCACCATGACCGGTCCGACCACGGCCCCGGCGGCCCCCATCAGGTGGACGTCGCCGAGCCCCATCGCCTCTTTGCCGAAGGCCAGGGTCCCCAGGACCCGCGTGGCCCAGACGACGGCGCAGCCGACGAAGTAGCCGAACAGACTGCCGAGGAACCCCGCCACCGCAGGGACCTCCAGAAGACCGGCCCACCATGCCGCGACCGCCCCCGGCCGGGTCAATACGGCGTTCGCCACGACCGCACCGACAACGATCGGCACCAGAAAGGCGATCTCTCTGACGGCTTCGAGGCGATGGTTGAATTCGGGGTCGTCGGCAAATGGAAACGCCCCCTTCTCCACCTTCGGCTTCTCCTCGGCCGGCCCGGGCTTTTCATCCGATTCGGGCACCTCGTAGCTGTGCTTGAGCAGCCCCGTCTTCAGCAGGAGCAGGCCGACGGCCAGACCGCCCCCGGCCCCAAGCGCCAGTGCCCCGGTCGTCGGGGAGGCGACGGGAAGCAGGGAATACGTCCTGATGATCTCGGGATCGATCAAATACCCACCCACGGCCGAGCCGACGAACCCGACCGCCGTGGCAAACCAGCAGATCGAAAGCGGGATGATCCAGAGCTCCAGGTCGATCCCGGAGCCGGCGATGAGGGCCGCCAGAAGGATCACATGGACCAGGTAGACGAACCACCCGTCCGGCGCCTGCATCCCCTGCCGCAGGACCGTGTGAAAATAGACAAGATACAGTCCGAGAAAAACCAGCCCGGTAAGCAGCTCAACGACGAAGTAGCGAGGCGAGATCCGCGCACCGCAGTGGCGGCATCTGGCCCGTAGGACAAGCCACGAGATCAGCGGGATGTTGTCATAGAACCGGATGGGCTTGCCGCAGCCGGGACAGGCCGAGCCGGGGCTCACCAGCGACTTCTCACGCGGCAGGCGATAGATCACCACGTTCAGAAAGCTGCCGATGCAGCAGCCGAACGCAAAGGTGAACGCACTGATGATCCATTCCTGTGCCGGCACGGCCATCCATTCCCATTCATCATGCTCTATTGTTCAGCACCTATGCTATTTTCCCAACCTCAGGGAGATCCGGGCTGTCTTGCGAAAGAAGGTGCAAAGCCGTCTCGTCTCGACGGCAGATTCCTTGTCCGCGGATTCGCCTGGATAGCGAAACGCCACGGCGAAATCTGAGAGGTAGGCAAGGTCCTCGCGGAATATCTCCCAATTAGGTTCAAGCCCAAGGACCTTCTCCAGCAAGGCAACCAGATCGTGAGTCTTGCCGAAGGTGATCTCCGCTTCACACAAACGGGCTTTGATATACTTCTCCGCACATTGCTGATAGTGAAAACAGATGCCGTCATAGTTGGGGTTCTTCCTCACTCGGCTTTCTCGCTGCGCGGTAGCAAAATCCGCCTCGGCCTTGGCCACCCATTCAGCGGACATCGGCTTCATAAAGCACTTGTCCTTCCCGGAGGATTTCTTCCATGAAACAGTCGCCCATCGTGATTCGCTGATGCACTTTTTCCGGCGTCCTGATGAGAATGTCGACAGGAAACGGCGGCCGTAATCTCATCCGGATTTCTACCGATTTGTCGACACTCCTGCCTTCAAACGGCCCGATGACCAGTAAGTCGACATCCGAATCATCGGTGGCGAGTCCTTGCGCGTAGGAACCGAACAGTATGACCCGTTCAGCGTGGAACTGCTCACCGATTTGTCTGCCGAACTCCCTTATCGCGTTCATCGCCACCATGACTGACACCTACGCTGGCTGATTACGAACATAATTTACGAAGAACTCTCCCAATCGAGCCAGGAATTCGACGAAGTCCTTTTTGAAGATACAGACATCAAAATCGACCACCCCTGCCCGCGTTTCGTTCCACAATCGAAAATGTGCGTTTTCACCCAACGTCAGTTCGATATTGGCGTGAGCGATAGCATTCCTCATCTTTCTAATAAAGGTCTTGTTGCCTGGAGGAACAGTGGGGGCTGTAAAGGCAAAGCCCTGCTGTAGATCACCCGGCAAGGTTCCATAATCAAACCCGTCGATAAGCTCTCTCGGATAGACCAACAATACATATGCGGTCATCAGGATCGTAGCCTGATTGTCCAGCACAAAGTTCGCATTCTCGGTCCAGCCATGATCACGGAGGAAACTGCCCAGTACACGCTTTTCCGGCTCCATGCCGCTATGGATCTTCCCTGACATAGCAAACAGGAACTTGGCTGTCCAGTAGCCCCACTCGACGATTTCTCGTTCGTCCCGACCATTCATTTGAGCCTTTGCCCTTCCTACCTACAGCGGTGGCTCACTTGGTCGACTTGCCGTTGCCTCTGCGATTGACGATACCAGCGACCTTCATCGGCAAGCCGAACAGCCGAATGAAGCCCTTCGCATCGGTCGGATCGTATTCGGCGCCCATTGTGAAGCTGGCCAGGTCCGCCTGGTAGAGGCTGTGCGGACTCTTCATGCCGGCCAGCGTGCAGCGGCCTTTGAACAGCTTGACCCGGACGTCGCCCGTGACACTGCGTTGGGTGACGTTGATGAAAGCATCGAGCGCCTCGCGAAGCGGGCTGAACCACTGGCCGTAATAGACCAGCTCGGCGTATTTCAGCGCCACCTGCTGCTTGTAGTGCATCGTCTCCCGCTCCATCGTGAGGCTTTCCATCGCCGCGTGCGCCGTCATCAGGATCGTGCCGCCGGGCGTCTCGTAGACGCCGCGCGATTTCATACCGACCAGGCGGTTCTCCACGACATCCACCTGGCCGACCGCGTGCCGGCCACCGATGTCGTTGAGTGCCTCGATCATCTTGACGCCGCTGGTCAGCTTGCCGTCGAGCTTGACGGGGACCCCTTCGTGGAAACCGATGGTGACGTAATCGGGCTTGTCGGGGGTCTGGCTGACCGGCTGCGACATGACGAACAGCTCGTCCTTCGGCTCATTGGCCGGGTCTTCGAGGTCTGCGCCCTCGTGGCTGATGTGCCAGAGATTGCGGTCGCGGGAGTAGATCTTCTTCTTGCTCTGCTCGATGGGGATATTGTGCTTCTTGGCGTAGTCAACCGCCGCCTCCCGGCTGGTCAGCTTGAATTTCGGGTCCTTCCACGGCGCAACGATCTCCAGCGTCGGATCCAGGGCCATGAAGGTCAGCTCGAAGCGGACCTGGTCGTTGCCCTTGCCCGTAGCGCCGTGGGCGACGGCGGTCGCCTTCTCGGCGTGGGCAACCTCCACCTGATGCCTGGCGATCAGAGGCCGGGCGATGCTGGTGCCCAGCAGATAGCCGTTCTCGTAGACGGCGCCGCTCTTGAGCATCGGCCAGAGGTAGTCCTCGACGAACTCCCGACGCAGGTCCTTGACCACGCACTTGCTGGCTCCGCTGGCCAGGGCCTTCTTCTTGATGCCCGCCAGCTCGTCGCCCTGGCCCAGTTCGGCGGCAAAGGCGATGACGTCGTACCCATACGTTTCCCGCAGCCAGGGCAGGATCACGCTCGTATCGAGCCCGCCACTGTATGCCAACACCACTTTCTGCTGCTGTTGCTTCTTCGCCATAGCGGTATCCCCAAAACGCCAAGAATCTCGAAAACGCAGATTATACGCGCACGCCGGGTGCGATTCAACGGAATATCGGGCAAGCAGAGCAAGGGGGCGCACTTCACGTTTGTAGGTAGGTTCCTGCCAAGTCCAGGAGGGGATCCTGTCATTTCGACCAAGAGCTTGCCCTGAGCGAAGTCGAATGGGGCGAAGCCCGCACGGAGAAATCTGGCCGAGGATACGGCAATGTCCCATTCGCAGCCAGATTCCTCCACTGCGCTGCGCTCCGGTCGGAATGACAAAGTCGATTGCAGTACCCCCGTGAATATCTGCCCACAAACGTGAAGTGCAAGCAGAGCGTGGGCGTCGCCGGGGCCTTCAGACGGCGCATTCGCCGGGGGATCTTGCCGACCAGTCCTCAGGCAAGCCTCCACGCCGGGTGCGGGCGTAATGGAAGTACAGCAAGAGGTCCGTCGCCACGAGGACCATGTTCAGGGCATACAGCACGATGATCCAGTCGAAGGCGTGCAGGGTCTTGTAGAGGACGCCGTTGAGATAGCCGAAGCAGACGATCCCCATGAACAGCGGGCTCTTGCCCTCGACCTTCTTCGTACGCAGTGATTTGGCGATCGAAATCGGCCAGCTCACACCGAAACAGACCAGCATGATCGCTTCGAACACGGACATATCCAGATGCTCCACGTCGTACCCTCCCCCAGCCCCCGATGTGCCATTGCGCCGGGTGTCCCGATGGACCCACGGGACACCCGGCGCCGGAATCTCTGTCTCATCCCGCCGGCAAAACCGCCACGGATCAGATTTCCTTGATCTTCATGTTGCGGAAGTAGATCGGAGCGCCCGCGTGCTTGCCCTGGAGCCCGATGTTGCCGTGCGTGGGCAACTCCGCAAACGGTGTGCTCAGCCACGACGGAATCTCGCTGCCGTCCGGGTTCGTCTTGGCGCTGGTCCACAGGGCCATGTTCATCACCGAAACCATCTCGCCGTTGATCATGACGTAGATCATCTGGTCGTGGCAGGTGATGGTCATACGGTTCCACTCGCCCGGCTTCTTGACCATGCTCTTGGTCGGCGCCAAATGGCCGAAGATCGCCCCGCACTGCCAGGTGCCCGGACTGTTGGCCCATTGCTCGGCGAAATCGTCGGCGATCTGGATCTCGACCGAATTGGGAATCCAGTTCTGCATGTCGGTGCAGTAGACGATCACACCGCTGTTGGTGCCTTCGGCCGTCTTGAACTCCAGGTCGATCACGAAGTTGTCATAGTCTTTCTTGGTCCAAATCGCCTCGTCCTTGCTGGCCGTCAGCACACCGTCTTCGAACGTCCAGACGCCGTCCGGGTAAATCGCATCGGACAGATCGGGGGCGAACAGGTCGTTCCACGAGCCGACCTTCGGGTGCGTCTTGGGCGGAACCGAGAGGTTCCGACTGCACGAGCTCAGCAAAAGACTGCAACCGACCACCGCCAACACCACTGCCTTGTTCATTTCTTGCTCCTTCAGAAAGACCGATACTTGCCGCGATTCGTCGCCCTGTGACGCGAACCGGCGGAGCATTCTACACCACGGACGTCGCAACGGCCAGCGCCAACCCTCTCATTCGCCTGCGGCCCGACCGGTCACGTTCGGACGCTGCGCACGGTCTCGAAGGCAATGGCCGCAAGGATGACCGAGCCGCCGGCCACGGTGCGAAACGACAGGGTCTCGTCGTGGATCAGGTAGCCCAGCACCGCCGCATAGAACGGCAGAAGCGTCGCGATGATCCCGACCGTCTTGGCGCTGAGATGCTTGAAGCTGGCCGAGAACAGGGTGTGCGGAACCGCCGTGAAGACCACGCCCAGCAGGAGCAACAGCCCCCCCGTGCCGGGCGCCCAGGGCACCCGATCGACGAGCAGCCACGGCAGCAGCACCAGGCCCGTCACCAGCATCTGCCAGAACATCAGAACGCTGCTGGTGTACTGATGGACGTACTTGCGGGTCAGCAGGTTGCGGGCCATGAAGAACAGGCCCGAGACCACGCCCAGCACAATCCCCTGCGTCGTCGTGTCCGACAGGCTCAGCGTGGGCGTCATGATGAGGATCCCGACGAAGACGGCGACCGCCAGAGCGATGTCGCTCTTCCGCAGCCGCTCCGAGAAGACGAACGGCTCGATGATCGCGGTGAGGATCGGATAGGTGTGCAGGGCCAGGATTCCCACCGCCGCCGTGGAGACCTTCAGCGCCTTGAAGTAGGTCAGCCAGTGGGCGCACAGCAGCAGTCCGAGCGTGACCATCAATACGTAGTGTCGGCCCCCGTTGGCCCCAAGCGGCCTCTTGAGAACGACCAGCATGGCCAGCAGCGCCGCCGCCCCGATCAGCGATCGCAGGCAGATGATGTGCGGCACGGGCAGCGCAACGCCCTTGGCGAACATGGCCGTGCCGCCCCACATCAGGACGGCGACGTTGAGTTGAATCAGATTGATCTGTCTGGGCTGCATATTATGTCACGAGACCCGTTATGCTCCAAACAACCGACAAAAACAAGGACCAAATCACTCGTCGCCGCTCGACGGCGGCGATTCGGCGGGGGCAGAGACTTGCTCCCAGCGGCAAAACCCCCCATAATCCAGATGTGCGAGCCGTGCAATCGGTCCGACGAAGATGGTGCAAACGACGCAAGAAGAAGGAAAGGGCGCTCCCATGCAACGATGGGTTTTGATTCTCCTGACGGTGCTCCTGCCCGACCTGTGCATGGGTCAGCGGGAAGCGGACCTGCTGATCTGCGATTTCGAAGGCCCGGACTACTGTAGCTGGGAAGTGACCGGCAACGCCTTCGGCAACGCCCCGGCCAGGGGAACCCTGCCGGGACAGTTGGTCGTCACCGGCTTTCGGGGCCGAGGCCTGGTCAACAGCTTCCTCAACGGTGACGAATCGAAGGGCACGCTGATCTCGCCGCCCTTCGAAATCGAGCGCCGCTACATCCACTTCCTGATCGGCGGCGGTGGCTACCCCCGCCTGACGTGCATGGACCTGATCGTCGACGGTCGGACCGTCCGCACCGCCACCGGACGCAACAACCGGCCGGGCGGCTCCGAACGACTGTCTTCGCGCGTCTGGGACGTATCCGACCTCGTCGGACGGACCGCACGCATCCGCATCGTGGACAACCACGCCGGGCACTGGGGCCACATCACCGTCGATCACATCTTTCAGAGCAACTCGCAGACCGATTTCGACCAGAGCAAGGAACTTCTGCTCAGCACGCGATATCTCAACTTCCCCGTCAAGAACGGCGCCGCCAAACGGCGCGCTCGGATCGTGATCGAGGGCAACACCGTCCGCGAATTCGAAATCGAGCTGGCCGACGCCGATCCCGACTTCTGGGTCTTCCTGGACGTCAGCGCATTTCGCGGCAAGACGGCGACGATCGAGGTGGACGGTCTGCCCCGCTTCTCGCACGGCCTCAATCTCATCGGCCAGGACGACGAGATCAAGGGGGCCGAAGATTTGTACCGCGAGAAGCATCGCCCGCAGTTCCATTTCACCTCGCGACGCGGATGGAACAACGACTCCAACGGGCTCGTCTTCCACAAGGGCCTGTACCACCTCTACTACCAGCACAACCCGTATGGCATCCAGTGGGGCAACATGCACTGGGGCCACGCCGTCAGCACCGATCTGGTCCATTGGACCGAGCTTCCTATCGCTTTGTATCCGCGGCAGTTCGGCGACTGGTGCTTCTCCGGCAGCGCCGTGGTCGATGTGAACAACACCGCCGGCTTCCAGAGCGGTGACGAGCCGCCCATCGTGGCCGCCTATACCAGCACCGGACGGGGCGAGTGCATCGTCTACAGCAACGACGGCGGACTGACCTTCACCGAATACGACGGCAACCCTGTCGTCAAGCACGCCGGACGCGACCCGAAGGTCATCTGGTACGGGCCGGGACGGCACTGGGTCATGGCGCTGTACCATGAGATCGACAACAAACGCACCATTGCCTTCTACACCTCCGACGATCTCAAGAGCTGGCACTACGCCAGCCTGATCGACGGTTTCTACGAATGCCCGGAGATCTTCGAGCTGCCCATCGACGGCGATGCGGACAATGCGCGATGGGTCCTGTACGCAGCTGACGGCGCCTATCGGATCGGCACATTCGACGGCAAGACCTTCACGCCTGAATCGGACAAGATCCGGTTCGACTACGGCAACTGCTTTTACGCCTCGCAGACCTACAGCGACATCCCGCCCGCTGACGGCCGGCGCATCCAGATCGCCTGGGGCCGCGTCGAGATGCCGGGCATGCCGTTCAACCAGATGATGCTGTTTCCCGTCGAGCTGACCCTGCGAACGACCGACGACGGGCCGCGGCTGTTCGCCGTGCCGGTCCGGGAGATCGAACGGATTCAAACGCCCCTTCGAACCTGGACGAACGAGAAGCTCACGCCGCGAAAGGACCTGCTCAGCGGCGTCCGGGGCGACCTGCTTCGCATCCGCACCCGCTTCGAGCCGGGCGATGCCGAACGCGTGACCCTGGACATCCGAGGCGTCCGCATCGTTTACGACGCCAAGACCCGCCAGCTCTCCTGCCTGGACAAGACCGCCCCGCTGTCACCCAAGGATGGCGCGATCGAGTTGGACGTCCTGGTCGATCGCACCTCGATCGAGGTCTTCGCCAACGCCGGCCAGCTCTACATGCCGATGGGCGTCAAGTTCGCCGACGAGAATCGGTCGTTGCGTTTCTTCTGCGAGGGCGCCCCGATCGCCGTCGAGTCGCTGGAGGTCTCCGAGATCGCCTCGATCTGGCCATAATCGCCGGTCCGGCCCGCAACCGATACACCTGAAGGGCCACAGGGGATGGCCGCCCTCTCCGTGCGCTGTTTTTTCCCAGACAGCACCCAAACGGCTGAACTGCGCGCCGGTTCGCACAGTAGGATCAATCAAGTCTTATACCAAGTGAACCGTGTGCGTTGCATCGATTGCAGTGAAATACCGGTGTGTAAAGGGAGATTGAACTATGGAAACGTTGCGAATCCGATTCAGGCCGATTGCCCTGGCGATGATGGTCTTGTCGGCCGGGGCCGCCGTACAGGCCCAGCCGCCCGATGTGACCTGGACGTTTGGCGCCATCGGCTCGGCTTCATACCGACTGGACGCCTTCACCCCCGACGACGCCGCATTCGGGGCAATCGGCAGCGCCGACCCGACCCTGCCGCTGAAAGTGGGCAAACGCTATCAGGTCACCGTCACCGAATACGTCGTCCATCCCTTCGAGGTGATCGCGAAATCCACATCGCCGCTCCAGGACCAAGTGCTGCTGTCGATGGCGATCGCAGCACCGTTCGAGTCGTCTCCCGATGTGAACTGGCAGGACAACGGCCGGGGAACGGTGGCGTTCACGCTAACGCCCGGGCTGCACGAGGCCATGACCGCATCGGGCCGTACGCCGGGATACCGATGCCGGCCGCATTTTATGGACATGCGGGGTGATTTCACCGTTACCGAGCCGCCGTCCGACGAAGGCATTGCGCCATCGCCAATTCAGATCGACCTGGAGCCCATCGCGGTGGGACTGACCGCGCCGGTGGACCTGCAACCCGACCCGTCGACGCCGGGGCGACTCTATGTCGTCGAGCAATCGGGCACTGTACGCGTGATCGACCAGGGCCAACTCCTCGACGCGCTCTTTCTCGACGTGCGGGACCGGCTCTATGCGCCGCTGGGCGTATTCCGTACACGCGATGCGAACGACTACGATGAGCGGGGCTTTCTCGGCCTGGCGTTCCATCCGGGCTATGCGAATGTCAACAGCCCCGGCCACCGAAGGCTGTATACCTACACAAGCGAACCGGTTGACGGGCCCGCCGATTTCACGCTGGAAGATCTCGATCCCAACGACATGAACCACCAGAGCGTAGTGACCGAATGGCAGTCGGCTCGCGACGGCAGCGCGGTCGAGCCGGATACGGCGCGGGTGCTGCTGCGCATCGATCAGCCGCAGTTCAACCATAATGGCGGACAGCTCGCCTTCGGTCCCGACGGCTACCTCTATATCGCCCTGGGCGACGGCGGAGGCGCCAACGATGCCGAAGCCGGCCATGGTCCCAACGGCAACGGGCAGAACATCCACACCGTCCACGGCAGTATCCTGCGCATCGATCCGTTGCCGCCCGAGTTGACACCCGGCAGTCGCAACGCCGCCGGCGCCAACGGCCGGTATCGCATCCCCTGGGACAACGAGTTCGTCGGCATCGACGGGGCCGATGAGATCTTCGCCTATGGCTTCCGCAACCCCTATCGGTTCAGTTTCGACCACCTCACCGGCGCCCTGATCGTGGCCGACGTCGGACAGGGTCTCTACGAGGAAGTCGACATCGTCCGCAAAGGCGGCAACTACGGATGGAACATCAAAGAAGGCGACTTCCTCTTTGATCCGGAAGGGGGCGGCGTCGAGGTGCCGTTCGAGGACCCGAGCCTGATCGATCCCGTGCTCCAGTACGATCACGAGGAGGGTCTGGCCGTCGTCGGGGGATTCCTCTATCACGGAACGCAGGTCCCGCCGTTGCGCGGGCAGTATGTCTTCGGCGATTTCTCGCGGCAGTTCCGATCGCCCGACGGTCGCCTCTTCGTTGCCGACCTCTGGCTCGGGCAGATTCAGGAACTGCTCGTCGGCGATGACCGCCGTCCGCTCGGCTTGTTCCTCAAGGGGATGGGGCAGGACCTTGAAGGCGAACTCTATGTCCTCGCCAGCAGCGCCTCCGGACCCTACGGCGAGACGGGAGTCGTCCTGAAGATCGTGCCGCAACGCCCAACTCGGTGAGGGCGCGCGCCGACAAGTCACAACAGGTTCAACCGCCGAACAGCCTTTGGCGGAAAACAAAGAACACCGCGCCGAGGATGCACAGGCCCGCCCAGAGGTAGTCCAGCCGGATCTGCTCTTTCATGTACAGAATCGAGAACGGCACGAAGATCGTCAGCGTGACCGCCTCCTGGAGGATCTTGAGCTGCCCGACATTCAGCACGCAATGCCCCATCCGATTGGCCGGGACCTGGATCAGATACTCGAAGAAGGCGATCCCCCAGCTCACCAGCGCCGCAATGATCCACGGCCGATGCGACAGGTTCCGCAGGTGCCCGTACCAGGCGAACGTCATGAAGATGTTGCTGCAACACAATAGCAGCGTCGTCGTCAGAATCACACGCATACACCAAGCCCTTTGCCAGCCCAAGACCTTCCACCTCCGCCGCGACCACCGCGACCGAGACCGAAGTATCAAACCCGAAATGCTGCGAATACACAAGGGGCGCCGTGCGGCCATGCGCTATTTGTGTGTGTGCAGGTGTCAGGGCACCGGCATCTCTGAGCCACTGAAGCGGCTGGGTGGCAGCCTCAAGTCCGCAGGACTTGGGGATGGCTGAAAGTGTCGGCGTCGCCGGACATAGAAGGCCCAATCGTACCCGCCATCCCCAAGGCTTCGCCTTGAGGCTGCCACACGCATGCCAGGATATTTTCACGCACACCGCTATTTCCTGCGGCGGGGTTTCCGCGCGTGGAGGCGGGTGATCTTGGCGAGCAAGTCGGGACGCTTTCGTTCGCGAAGGAACTCGGCGACGATCGTCCGGTTCTCGCTCTGGTAGTAGTGCATCAGCGCCGCCTGAAGACGCTTCTCTTTGCGTGACGTCGGGACGTAGATCTTCTGTCCGGCCGCGTCGGCGCCTGATACGTACATCGCCGTCGAGAGCGTCAGCGGGATCGGCACGAAGTCCTGCACCTGCCTGGGCCGCCACGAGCGGGACACGAGGTACTCGGTCAGCCTCAGGGCGTCTTCGGGCCGACACGCCGGATGGGCGCTGATGAAGTACGGCACGAGGTACGCCTCCTTGCCGACCCGCCGGCACGTCTCGGCGAACCGCCGCTCGAACTCCTCGAACACCTCGAAGTGAGGCTTGCCCATTCGGTCCAGCACGCCCGGGCAATAGTGCTCCGGCGCAACCTTCAAATGCCCGCCGACGAAGTGACGAACGAGCATGTCCAGATAGTCGCGGCTCTGGAGCGCCAGGTCGTGACGAATGCCGGAGGCAACGAAGACGTTGGTCCGCTTCGACCCGCGATCGCGCCAGCGGACGAAGGCCTCCATCATCTCGAGCATCGGACCATGGTCGAACCCGCCCCGCCCGCAAGGCTTGGGAAACAGGCAACTGGCCCGCCCGCAGGAAAGGTGTCCGGTACCTTTTTTCGGTTCCCCTTCCGATCGCGGGTCGAAAAAAGGTACCGGACACCCTTGGTTTTCCATGCCGTACATGTTCGCCGACGGCCCGCCGAGGTCCTCGATCGTCCCGCGAAACCCCGGATGCAGGCGAAGCCGGTCCGCCTCCGCCAGCAGCGAGTCCAGCGAACGCGAACGAATCTGCTTGCCCTGGTGGGCCCCGATCGAGCAGAACGAACAGCCGCCAAAGCAGCCGCGATGCGTCGTGATCGAGAACTGCACCGGCGTCAGCGCCGGCACGCCGCCGTCGCGGTCGTAGCGAGGATGCCACGCCCGGGCGAACGGCAGGTCGTAGAGGCCGTCCAGTTCCTCGCCGCTCAGCGGCTCGGCCGCCGGCATCACCACCAGCGTCCCAGGGTCCTGCTCCTGCACCACCGGCCGACCCGCCGGATGGGCCTGCGACTGATACTGCTGATGCGCCGCCATGAACAGCGTGACATCATCGGCCTGCTGCGACAGCGAAGGCAGGTGCACCGCGTCGTTGGGGACGGCGATGCCCCTGCGGGCGATGTACGCCGTGCCGGGGATGTCGGTCAGCTCGCCAATCGACCGGCCGGCGTCCAGACGCCTGGCGACCCCGGCCACCGCCCGCTCGCCCATCCCGTGGATCAGAAGGTCGGCCTTGGCATCGACCAGGACCGACCGCTTGAGCCGATCCTCGATGTAGTCATAGTGCACCAGTCGCCGCAGACTCGCTTCGAGCCCGCCGAGCACGATGGGCACATCGCGATACGCCTCGCGGGCGCGGGCGGCATAGACGAGCAGCGGCCGGCCCGGCCGAAGGCCCGTCGCCCCGCCGGGACTGTACACATCCTGCCGGCGCCGGTGGCCCAGCGACGCGTAGTCGTTCAGACGCGAATCGATGCAGCCGCTGGTGATCCCCCAGAACAATCGCGGCCGGCCCAAGACCCGGAACGGCTCGACGCTCCGCCAGTCGGGCTGGGCCAGAATCGCCACACGAAAGCCCAGCTTCTCCAGCCATCGCCCGATCAACGCGGCGCCGAACGATGGATGGTCCACGTACGCATCGCCCGTCACGAGGATGACGTCCGCCTGCTCCCACCCGCGACGGCGCAAGTCCTCGGCCGTCGTCGGCAGGAATCGATCGATTGGATTGACGCTCTTGCCCATCGGCCCATTATACCACGCCCCCGGGGCTTGTATCTCGTATCTCGTCGTTCGTATCTCGTGAAAGCGCCGTAGGATGGGCTTTAGCCCATGCGGAACCGGCAGAGGGGCAAGTGCGAAGTTTCAAGTGTGAAGTTGGAGGCACAGAGGCGTGGGCCTTCCTCCTACAGCCTCCCGCCTCCAGCCTGAAAACGCAGCCGTAGGGTGTGCCCCGCACACCATCGCATGGCTTTCCGTTGCATTGCCGCTGCCCAGGCGCTACGATGATACGCACGTGCGCAGGAAGGCAACAGGGATAGGATCGTAAAGGAACTTGCAGATGACGGCGATGGACTTGGGCATCTCACAGGAGCAGATCGAGCGGTTCTGCAACCGCTGGAAGATCAGCCGGCTGGCCGTCTTCGGCTCGGCGGTCGGGGGCAACCTGCGCCCCGACAGCGACATCGACCTGCTGGTCGCGTTCGCTCCCGACGCCGACTGGAGCATGTTCGACCATTTCGCGATGGAGAACGAACTGTGCCGGCTGTTCGGACGAGAGGTCGATCTCGTCAGCATCCAGGCTCTCGAAGAGAACCCGAATCCCACCTATCGCCGTGAAATCATCGGCTCCGCGAGGCAGATCTATGCTGCGTGACGACAGCCTCCTGCAAGACATGCTCCGTGCCGCCGAGCAGATCGAGCGATTCATGGATCAAATGGATTTCGAGCGATTCGCTCGCCGACGCCAAGACGCAGTCAGCCATCCTGCATCAGTTCCTCCTGATCGGTGAGATTGCCAAGCGACTCAGCGACGATTTCAAGAGCACCTACGCTTCCATGCCCTGGTCGGCCATGGCGCGGATGCGGGACAAGCTCATCCACCACTATCGTGGCGTCGATCTCCGCGAGATCTTCAAAGCCGCTGACGTCGAAATCCCCAGGCTGATCGCATTCCTTCGCCGGCAACTGCTCGGCGGCGAATAGCGCCGCAGGATGGGCGGAACCCTCGTACGGTGTGCCCCGCACACCATCCCTCCTACAGCCTCCCGCCTCCAGCCTGAAAACACAGCCGCAGGGTGTGCCCCGCACACCATCGGCCGGAGAGATTCTCGCACGTCGCCGCCGGTCCGAGTTCGCACCCGGCCCTTCGTTTCGTAGACTTTGGATGGACGGCTTTTTGGATGGATGGGTGTCGGTTCGCTCGCGCATACCACGTAGAGAACGGGCAAGGCAGATGGCTACCGCTACGGACCTCATCAGGCGTCTTCGGCACAGACGCAGCGAGATAGAGGGAGAACTGGGCTACTTCGGTCTGGGCGGCTGGTGGTCGTCCGCTTTCACGAGAGTCGAGCGGGACCACATCGAGGCCAGCTTTCATCCTCCCGGCCTGCCCGCCGGCGGCAAACCGCTGACTACCGGCCGAGGCGGGTCGAACTACCACAGCGCCGCCATTCTGCTGACCGCTCTGGCCGCCTGCCTGAGAGACCTGCCGCAGGACAGACCCCTGGCGTCCAAAGTCCTCGCCAAGGCCGAAGAACGGGCCCGAGCCGAAGACGACGTGATCGGCCTGCACCTGGTCTATCAGGAGATGATTCGCCTGCACAGCAAGTGGCGAGACCAGTTCTCCGATGCCCTGAACCTGATCTTCGGCGCCTGCCACAAGCAGGTCGCCATCGCAGAGGCCGCGGCCCAGGCCTTTCACGATCTGCGCCCCCACACAGCGCTGCCCGCCCACCTGGGCTATCTGACGCTGGCCGTTCTCCTGGAGCAGGAGGGCTCGTATCGCAAGGCCATTGAAGTATGCAAGCAGGCCCGCGACCAAAGGTGGGATGGAAACTGGACCTGGCGCATCGGAAGTCTGGCCAGGAAGCGAGACGAGCAGGACCTCGGCGAGACCTACATCTCCCGCTCCGGCCTCGGCCCGGTCTGACCCTCGCGCCGCCGTCGCGAGCAGATATGTAGGATGAGCTTTAGCCCATGCGGAACTCTCGTAGGGTGTGCACCGCACACCATCCCACCCCCGCCTCAGGATTCGCGACCGCCAATTCCCATATGGCAAGAATGCGTCCCCTATCACAGGTCATCAGAAATAGGTGCCTGTCCCTCCGCCTAGGACGCTTCACACTCTCCCCGCAGGCCGGAGGCTGTAGGCTGGAGGCTGGAGACGAGCGACGAGATACGAGAGACGCCTGCTCGGCGGCAAGTCACAGGAATGAGGCTCTTGCGAGCCCACTACGAACGATGGTTGACGGTTCTCAGTTGTCCGTTGTCAGTTCACGCATCCCGCGCGACGCAGGCCGTCGTAATACGCTTCACGCTTCACGCTTCACACTCTTCCCGCAGGCCGTAGGCTGGAGGCCGCAGGCTGTAGGCGAGATACGAGATACGAGATACGAGATACGAGCGACCAGCGACGGCCCCCGGCCGTCGGGGGGGGGAATTTGCTTGACGGGGGGCGGGGTTTTCGATATGATGGTGCTTGTTGGGGGGGAATTCGGATTGTCGGAGCGCGTGGCACATGGTATCGACCCGTACCCATGGCATGGCCGCCGCACAGGTAGTCTTCGTTCTGCCGTTCCTGCTCTTCGGTTGCCCGGCCATCCGGGCGGCTGCCGCCGGGGTCGAGGATATCCGGACCGGGCTTGTCGGAACGGCCGGGAACGACATTCTCGTCAACACACAACCTCTGGACGTCAACGCGATCCTGGAGACGGCGTCCGACCAGGATGTAACGACATCGGCGGTGGGCATCGACGGCCTCGCCGGCAACGACTCGGTCGCCGCTGCCGCGAACATCACCACAAATGCGTCCTCGACGATGGATGCGCCCTACGTGCCGTTCCGGCTGGGGGGCACCACGGCGGCGTCTTCGAGCACGGGCCTGGCGGGCGGCGACGGGGCCGACCTGCTGCTGAACCTGGCGTCGATCTTCCCGACCGCCCTGTCGCACGCCGAGATCATGGAAGTGATCCTGCAGATCGATATCGGTGCGACGGACTTCCCGACGGCCTCGACCTCGCAGGCCATCGGGATCGAGGGCGGCGCCGGTCCGGACCACATCGAAAGCACCGGCGTGCTGGACGCCAGAGCCACCTCGCAGACCCTCGTCAAGGAGGCCCGGATCAGCGCCGTCGAAGTGCCGCTGGAGACGCTGGCGTTCGGCGACGCCACGACCTCGGCGACGTCCGTGGCGGTGGGCATCCTTGGTGATGGGCTGACGGGGACCTCGGCCGCAACGCCGGACGCTACCGAGATCATCACGAATCATGCTTCGCTGTCGGCCGTCGCATCGGCCACATCGGCCACCGAACAGGGGATGGTCGAACTGATCGGGGCGGCTCGGGTGGACGACTCGACGAGCGCCGGCGCCTCGTCTGCCGGGATCGTGGCCGGGGCAAACGACAGCCGGATCACCAACTACCATACGATCTACTCCGAGGCCGTTTCTTCGGCCGATATGACATCGGTCGAGATCAAGATGAAAGGGTTCATGCTCAAGCCGGCCTTCGATCTGTTCGGTCTGGACGTGGGAACCTTCCAGACGGTCGCCGATTCGGTGGCCGTCGGCATCGCGGGGGACGTCGGCGACGATACGATCGTCAACGCCGGCTCCGGGGGGAGCGGCGAGATCGAGGCATACGCCCGCGCCGAAGCGGATTCGCAGATCTACACCTTCTCGATCTCCCCGCCTCTCGGCGGCGGTGGGGAACAGGCGGCCGGCGCCCTTGTGGCGGGCAGTCTCGCCCTGCCCCATGTGGTGACGGCGACAGGCGACGACGATTCGGCCTCTGCCTATGGCGACGCCAGCACCGTGGCGACC
>Ga0209722_1000747_pt1 | contig 33141 bp, 20 predicted proteins | sample BioC12SIPDNA_2_FD_185745 | JGI IMG/M metagenome (GOLD analysis project Ga0209722, IMG submission 185745) | Anaerobic biogas reactor microbial communites from Washington, USA - Biogas_R1_A C12 SIP DNA (SPAdes) (version 2) | ecosystem: Engineered > Bioreactor > Anaerobic > Unclassified | place... | reverse complement strand
GTTGCTACGCAGCAAACTCTGGGACGACATGATCAACGCCATGGAAACAGGCTCGCGGAACCGCCGCGTCGGCAAGAAGCTCAAGGAGATTATTCAAATGTAGCAGTGCTAGCATTTTCACTATGAGTATGAAGATCACGAGCACGACCACGATTCCTCCGGACGTCAGCGGCGCGACCAGAGGTCCCAGCCAGTCGTCAAGCTGCGTGAGCGGCGAGGGAGGCATTTCCACCACCTTGACCTTTGCCGCATCGTCCTCCTCGGTTCGATTCGGGCGATTCGCGACCGACGACGACGGCGGCGAAGCCTCGGTGCGATGACTTTGCCCGGACTCGTCCGGATTCACGGCCTCCTTTTCGGTGCCTTCCGCCTCATCCGTGAATTCCATGCCGACCTCTTCGATGGTCTTCTTGACCTCTTCCAGCTTGGTGCCCGCTTGGCGCACCGATCGAACCTTGGCGATCAGGTTGCGGCGGTACTCGGGCAGGTTGTTGCTGAGAACAGCGACCTGATTGAGCAGAACCCAGCCCAGGATCGATATCAGAACAAACACGCCGAGAACCGTAAACACGACCGACGCCACGCGGCCAATTCCGAGACGCTCCAGTCGGCTCACAAGCGGCGTCAACAGGAAGCTCAGCAATCCTGCCAATGCGACGGGGAGCAGGATTTGCCGAGCGAAATGCAGGGCGGCAATCGCCAGGGCAGCCACGAGGATCGTGGGCAGCGGGGACCGAATCATGCTCTCGCGAGATCTTGCCATGGGCTGCTCTTCCTCTTAGGCCGACGGTGCCGTGTCCGACTCGCGGAAGGAAGAGAGAGTCCGGTTCAAGCGGGTAATCTCCCACTCCAACTCTTCCAGCGCCTCTGCCGCGTCGTCAAGCCGCCCCGACTCCCCCAGCCTCTCTAGCCGAATCGCGCGGTCTACCGCGTCCTTCGCTCCGAAATTGGCGGCCAAACCCCTAAGACTGTGGGCGGCCCGCTGCAATTCTGCTGCCTCCGCCTCAGCAAGACTCGTGCGGATCGTCTGCAGAAGTCCGGGTGCGTCCTGGTCAAATAGGCGGACGATGTCGCGAAACAAGCCTTCATCGCCCCCCAGTCGTCCCAAGACACCGCGATAATCGATCACCGCCTCGCCGGACGAGCCGGCTTCCGTATCCGATGAAACGAGAGGATCATCGACAACAATGCGCGCCGTTGCCGATTCCGCATGACTCCCGGTTGCCGGCCGATCGACCTGGCCAGCCAGTATTCGACTCCGCGCCAGGTCTTCGACCACTTCGACGAGTTCGCACACGTCGAAGGGCTTCACCAGGCAAGCGTCCATTCCGGCCGCCGCGCAGTCTTCTCGAATTCCATGCATCGCGTGCGCAGTCAGGCCAACGATGGGGACCCGCCGCAGTCCGCCCTTCTCTCGCTCGCGGATGGCCCTGGTCGCCTCCAAACCGTCCAGGACGGGCATCGTCACGTCCATCAACACGACGTCGAACTCCTGCCGATCGAGTGCCGAAACCGCTTCCGCCCCGTCGCCAACCACCGTGACCCGATGCCCCCGTCGGCTCAGCACACTCTTCACCACCTGTTGATTGGCCGGAGTGTCCTCCGCGACCAGAACGCGAAGTTCCATCAACGCCGCATGCCTGAGCGGCGACCGGGGCGTCTTGTCCGCGGCAGCGTATCTCCAACCAAGGGCCCGTTGGACAGTTCGCCACAATCGGCTCGGCGAGACAGGTTTCTCCAGACTGACCGGCGCTGCCAGGTCTGCCGCATCGCCCTCGTCCACGTGGTCCTTCCCCGGATGGGTCAGGAGCACGATTGCCGGGACTGCGTCAAGCGACTCAGCGAGACGCGCCGGCAACATCCCGCCGGTCATTCCGGCCGCTTCGTCGTCGATGATCATCAGCCGGTATTTCTCTCCCTCGATCTCCGCCCGGTAAAGCTTGCCCAAGGCGTGATCATAATCGACGCCCATGTCGGGGATCATTCCCCAGCGGCCAAGCATTTTGGTCAGCGCCTCGCGGCATGCCGCGTTCTTGTCCACGACGAGGACCGGCATCCCTTGCAGTTGCCTCGCGTCTTCATGCGGCGATTCGTCGGAAACCGTCTCCTGTGCGATGCCGAACGGCAGGCTGAACCAGAACCGGCTCCCTTGCCCGACCATGCTCGTCACGTTCAACTCGCCGCCCATGCGACGGACCAGTTCGCGACAGATCGGCAACCCCAGACCGGCCCCTCCCTGACGCCGTTCTGCCGTGGCGTCCGATTGCACGAAAGGCTCGAAAATCCTGTGTTGCTCGTCGTCGGCAATTCCCACTCCCGTGTCGGTCACCGAAAACTGAATGACATGGCCGTTCGCCCCCGGCTCTTGTTTCACGGCCACGACCACCTCGCCGCGCTGCGTGAACTTCACGGCGTTCGCAACCAGGTTGGTGAGCACCTGACGGAGGCGAAACGCGTCGCCGACAAGCCCGTCGGGTACATCGTGGTCGACGTCGCACACCAGTTCCAACCCTGCCTCGAACGCCTTCGGTGCCAACGCCCGAAGCGTCTCGTCGAGCGTCTCGCTGAGGCAAAACGGTTCCGACTCGACAGTCAGCCTGCCCGCTTCGATCTTGGACAGGTCCAGCAGGTCGTTCAGCAAGACGAGCAGCGATTCGGCTGACGACTTCGCCGTATTCAACCAGCCTCGCAGCTCGGGCGCCGCCTCGCCGCTCAACGCCAACTGAAGCATCCCCAGAATCGAGTTCATCGGCGTACGCAGTTCGTGGCTCATGTTGGCCAGAAAACGGCTCTGCATACGGTTCGCCGTCTCCGCCTTCTCGCGGGATTCCTGCATGGCCCGCTCCGCCCTCTTGCGTTCCGTAATGTCTCGGGCCACGGAACAGGCGGCGACGACGACGCCTTCAGTGTTCCTGATCGGCGACACACTGAGCCAAATGTCGATGAGCTGCCCGTCTTTTCGCTTGCGGACCGTTTCGTAATGGTCGACGCGTTGGCCGCAAGAGATCCGCTCCATGATCTCCGGTAGTTCGTCTTCCCGGTCGTCGGCCGAGAGAATGGAAATCGACTTGCCGACGATTTCCTCGGCGCGATACCCGTAGATCCGTTCCGCACCCGCGTTCCAGTTGAGAACCGTTCCGTCGAGCGACTTCGAGAGAATGGCGTCGTCGGAGGATTGCACAATTGCCGCAAGGCGAGCGTTCTGCTCCTCAAACTGCTTTCGCTCCGTGACGTTCATGCTCACGCCCACCAGACGCCGGGCCTGACCGTCCGGCTCCGTGTGAACGGCGCCGCGACTTTCCAGCCACTGAATGCTCCCGTCGGGCCGGATGATCCGGTATTCAACGTGCCAATCACCCCCCTCGCCGAGTGCCTGCTCGACGGCCGCCGTTACCCGGTCGCGATCCTCCGGATGCGTTCTACGCTGCATGGCTTCGAGCGTCCCTTCGAACGTGCCCGGCCTCAACCCGTGAATCTCCGCCAATTCGGGCGACCAGATCACCTGGCCGGTATCCATCTGCCACTCCCAGGTTCCCATCCTGCCGCCCTGCAACGCCAGCCGCAGTCGCTCCTCGCTCTGCCGCAACGCTTGTTCTGCTTTGCGCCGTTCGAACAGCCGGCCAAGCTGTTCACCCACGCTCCGCGCCAGGGGCCCGAATTCCGCGTCCACGCGAATCGGCCGCTCCGAAAAAAACTCCATCACCGCGACGACCTTGCCCGCAACCGTCACCGGAAGCAGGAATGCCCCGACCACTCCAAGCCGTTCCGGATCCTTGAGCCATGAATAACCCGGCGATTCCGCAACCTTCTCAACCGCCGTCGATTCACCGGTCATCCACACGCGTCCGACGGCGCTCTCACCCTGCGAGAAGCGAAGCCCCCTCGCTGCCACCTGGAGCAACTCGAATCGACCGGTTTCCGCGACGTGCCAAATACTGGTCGCCGCCACGAATTGACCGCTGCCGTCGCTCACATAAACGTGAGCCGCTGGCCAACCGACGATGTCGCAGAGCGTCTTCAAACTGCTCTGCAGAGCGTCGCGGAACGACAACTGGGCCGCAGAAAGCGCCGCGGCCTGATGGAGCAAACGCGACGCCAACGTCTGCTTGAGCTTGTCTTCCTGAAAACGTTTCCACACGTCCGCCATGCCCGCCGCCGCCCAGATGGCGCCGAGGTCGACGGACCGATTGATGAGAACCTTCCACCATTCCGTCTCGCCGTGCCCGGGCGAGATGATCCAGCCGATGAACACGAGCACACTGCAAACGGCGGCCGTGATGTGAATCGCTCGCCGGCGGTGCATCGGCACTGCCGACAGGACCGCTGCCATGTAGAGCGCTGCCGACTCGATGCCCAACGGTGTCAGGCAGTCGATCACGAAGACTGCCGCAATGATCATCGATGTCCGCGCGATGGGAATCGAAAGAACACCCGTCAATCGCGTAACAATCGCGCTCCCCGCCGCGAGGGGGCCGGCCGTCCATCTCCGCCGCACACCATCAATCCCGCCCGAGCCTTGTTCTCGTTGGTCGAGCGCAGGTTGAGATCCTTCGGCGGTCTGCTTCACGCCGGCACGCTCCGTGTTGGTGCCCCTTCGCAAGCTGCACAGCGTGGCGGAAGTACCTGCGTAAAACAGCTTGCCCGGTATTGTATTCCCAGGACCGGAAAAGGGTAGGGCGTGAACCGCTGCTCCAGCACCCTCCGCGACCTCTCCACCGATCGAAATGCCGGGCCAAACCGACTGTCATCCAAGAAACTCCAACTCCCGAGCCTCCCGTCCAGCGAGGGGTGACCCGAGGGCCGTTCCTTACCCCACCCGAACGTTGTAGCTTTCGCTTCCACCGCCGGCCGCCTCTTCCGGGCTGCCGGAAGATTTGCTACAATTCCTCTCATCCGACCCAAGGCAATCGACCGATTTAGGCACTTATGAACAAGGCGCCGTAGCCAAGCGGCTAAGGCAGTGGATTGCAAATCCACCATCCCCGGTTCGAATCCGGGCGGCGCCTCTCGACGCAAGTCCTTGCACCGCAAGGGCTTTTTTCATGCGCCCACGATTCGCAGTCGAGGTTTGAGACGGTTCTTCCCGCCGTTGTTCCTCTTAGTCCAGCCCCAGGCTATCCCGCTCCTTCAGGTTGTCGCCGCGCTCCAGTTTCTGAAACGCCAGCATGACCGACGCGGCCCCCTCGTAGTCGGCCGCGGGCGGAACGGGTTGCCGGTTCTGGTTGAGCGTGACGGCGTAGGCGGGCCGGCCCGCCTCGTTGCGAGACTCCCAGATCGTCACGATCCCGCTCTGCGAACTGATGGTCCAGCCCGCAGCTTGTTGCTTATCCGAATCCGCCGGGCTTGAAGGGCGGCTCGCTTTCTTCTTGGCCATAGGGTTTATACCTCTTCCGGAAAAACGCCTCTCCATTGGTCTCGGTTTGCAGTCCGGAAACCACCGTCATTCAAATGCGTGTTCATCGCCTCGCTGGTCGCTGCCCTGTGCCTTGTCCGACGCCCCGCTATCATCGACCACTCCTTCGTGCATCCAGCGACACAGCAAGGGGGCAAGCGCCAGGCAGATCAGCCCGGAGATGCCGGCACTGATTGCGATCTTGCCGAACACGCTGCCATAGAGATCGAGCGTCTCGACAGGGACCGGAATGCCGCTCGACTGGCCGTCGCCGCTGTCGGATACGCCGGTGAACTGGGCGATGATGGCTGCCAGGAACTGGGAGAAGGCCGTCGCCAGGAACCAACTGCCCATGACGGTGCTGACCAATCGCTTCGGCGAGAGTTTGGTGACCATCGAGAGTCCGACAGGAGAAAGGCACAACTCGCCGGTTGTCTGCAACAGATATCCGAGAAACAGCCACGACAGGGCGACCATGCCGCGACCGTCGGCTACTTGCGCGCCGTACCAGAACGCTGCAAACCCAAGGGCGAGTTGAATCAGGCCGAGGGAGAATTTCACCGGCGTATTGGGATCGAGTCCGATCTTGTCGAGCAGGGCCCAGAGAGTCGTGAAGACCAGGCCGAAAACAATGATGTAGATTGGGTTCACCGACTGGAAAACCGACGCCGGGACTTCGGAACCTCCGATTCCCATGCCGACGTTGTCGTCGACGATCAACCACTCGACGGTTGCCAGCCCGGGCGGGGCGTCGTCGGCTCCCGCGGCCGCTCTCAGATAGGTCAGACCGGTAATGGTGAACGCGTCTTGTCCGTTCAACCCGCCAACGAGATCGTCGATTTCCTTCGGCGTGAGCTTGTCCTTAACCTTCTCTTCGTGTCGGATTGCCTCTTCGATTTGGCGTTTCATGGTATGCGAGCCGTTCTTGTGTCCGAGCTGTTCCTGGCTCAGCAAGGGGAGAGCCCGGAGGTCCTTGTGTTGGGGAGCCGGGAGCACGCGGAACCGGACGGTCTGCCCAACTTCGGCCTCGGTGATCCGTCTTGCTTCACTGACACGATCGACATTGCGATCGGTGAAGTTGTTGACGGAACTGCCGGCTTGCTCGAAGAACGACCAGAACAACATCGAAAAGAACGTAAGGATGAGTACCACGTACATCCGCTCTCGCGGTATCTTGGAGAGCCGGACGGTCTCGAAAACGAGATAGGCGAAGGCCGCGAGCCCTGAGAGCACAAGAACGAGTCCCGCGGGGCGGCTTGCCTCCTGGACGAGCACCGCAGCCACTTCTCCCGTGGGACCGAAGCTCTCGAGTTGCGCGATCGTTGATTCCGGGATCAACGCAACGGGTTTGCGATCGGTGCGGACCAGTGCAAACCCGGAGACCAGCAGCGCAAACAGGAAGACCGCCACGAAGGTGCCACCGTAAACCGCCCATTCCGCAGTGACGGGACCAAGCACGCGGCGTCGGAGCCGTTCCGGATCCGGGGGGCCGCCCGCTTCCTTCGGAAGTCCGCCGCGTCCCAACGCATACACCGAAATCACTCCTGCAACCAACAACGCGATGGCCACGAAGACGTTGATGGCGATCGCGAACAGGCTGTCGGGACGGAAGAAGAGCAGGCCGGCGGCAGCCGCAAGGGCACCACTCGATATCAGGATCTGCGTAAGGAGCGTGGGGGCAACGAATACCGCCACTCCAATGAGCATCCCAATCGTCGCCAATCCGAAGCCATATTCCCATTCATAGGTCTCGCCGATGTAGCCGCATAGCAGCGGCGCCATGGCGGCGCCAAGGTTGATTCCCATGTAGAAGATCGTGAAGCCGCCGTCGCGCCGATGGCTGCCCTCGGGATAGAGCGAACCGACGATCGAGGAGATATTCGGCTTGAAGAATCCGTTCCCGCAGATTAGAAGGGCGAGCGCGACGAAGAATCCGAACTCGGTTTTCACCATCATCATCAGATGGCCGGCAGCCATCAGCAGACCGCCCACGACGACCGCTCGGCGCGCTCCCAATAACCGGTCGGCCAACATGCCGCCGAAAAAGGGCGTCATGTAGACGAGTGCCGTGTAGGCCCCATAGACCGCGTAGGCTTCGCTGTCACGGTAGCCCATGAACTCCTTGATCATGTAAAACACGAGCAAGGCCCGCATGCCGTAGAATGAGAACCGTTCCCACATCTCGGCAAAGAAAAGCGTGAACAGACCCGCGGGATGTCCGAATACGGTCGGCGACGTTGTTTGCCCTGGTGTACTCATCCAAATACCGGATCCCTTGATTCAGCGAGAAGAATTTGCAGGCAAAGTGTCGCATTCCAACGGCTTGCGAAAGACAAGTTGCCCCATTCTAGGGGGACGCTCCCGTGACTGTCAACGGCAACCTCCACCCCGCTGGACGCCTCTCGATCCGCCCTGTCGGTGAATCGCAGTCTCCCACCAATTAGAATAGAAACCCAAGCGGAACAACGCCTCAGGATCAACATCCCGGGCCATCCCGGGCCCTGCCTTGCGAGAGACCGACCAACATGCGGAAACTCGGAATACTGACCTGCCTGATCCTGATTCTCGCCGGCCGCCTCCTCCACGCGGCCGAAGAGGAAGCCGCGAAGAAGGCCGACGAAGCGAGGCTCACCGTCGAGCGGATCTTTGCCTCCGCGGAGTTCAATGCCCAGGGACTCTCGGCCCGCTGGGCCGACGACGGCGACGGCTACCTGACCGTCGACGGATCCAGCATTGTTCGCCACGATGCGGCTACGGGTAACAAGACCGTCGTCGTCTCCGCAGCCGACCTGACTCCGCCCGGCCAATCCAGTCCCCTTGCCATCAACGGTTATGACTTTTCCCAATCGGGCGATCGCCTGCTCATCTACACCAACTCAAAACGCGTCTGGCGTCAGAACTCGCGGGGCGACTATTGGGTGCTCGATCGCTCGGCCCACGAACTCCGCCAACTGGGAGGCAACTCGCCCCCCTCGGCCCTTCAGTTTGCCAAACTCTCCCCGGTGGATGCCAAGGCGGCCTACGTGCGCGACAACAACCTCTACGTGGAAGACCTCCGCAGCGGCAAGATCACGCGTCTAACCTCCGATGGAAGCAAGAACGTCATCAACGGTACCTTCGACTGGATCTACGAAGAGGAACTCCACCTCCGCGACGGCTTCCGCTGGAGCGGCGACGGGAAATCGATCGCCTATTGGCAGATCGACACGACCGGCGTCCCCCGCTTCATGTTGGTCGACAACACGAGCAGCATGTACCCCAAGACAACCTCCTTTGCCTATCCCAAGACGGGCCAGCAGAATCCCGTCTGCCGTGTCGGTATCGTCGCTGCCGAGGGTGGCGAAACCCGCTGGCTCGACCTGCCCGGCGATCGCCGCGACAACTACCTGGCCCGCATGGACTGGATCCCCGGCACACGCAACCTTCTGCTCCAGCAACTGAACCGTCTGCAGAACGAAAACCGGGTCATGGTCGCCGAGGCCGACTCGGGCAAGCTGAGAACGGTTTTCGTGGAACGCGACAAGGCCTGGGTCGACGTCAACGACGAACTGATGTGGCTCGACGAGAACCAGCAGTTCACCTGGATCAGCGAGCGCGACGGCTGGCGCCGCGGCTACCTGGCAACCCCGTCAGGCAAATCCGTCCGTTCTCTCACGCCCCGCGGATACGACGCCGTTGAACTGCTTCGTATCGATCAGTCCCCGGAGGTTCGCCTCGCCTACTACATCGCCTCGCCCGCCAACGCAACGCAACGCTATCTCTATGCCGTCGCCCTCACGGGCGCAAACCTCAAACGCCTCACTCCGGAAGATCAGCCGGGTTGGCACGATTACAGCATCTCGCCCAACGGAAAGTGGGCGATCCACACCCGCTCGCGGATGGGGCAGCCGCCTGAGACCAATCTCGTCCGTCTGCCCGAGCACGAATCGGTTCGCACCTTGGTCGACAACAAGAAGCTTGAAGAGAAGCTCGGCAAGCTCGATTCGGAGCCGGTCGAGTTCTTCCAGGTGGAAGTCGAGAAGGGAATCAAGCTCGACGCTTACTGCATCAAACCGCCCAAGTTCGACGCCAAGAAGAAGTACCCCTTGTTGGTCTACGTCTACGGGGAACCGGCCGGCCAGACGGTGACGGATCGCTGGAGCGGATCGGGTTACCTCTGGCACCTGATGTTCGCCCAGCAGGGCTATTTCGTGATGAGCTTCGACAATCGCGGAACCAATTCGCCTCGCGGCCGCGAGTGGCGGAAATGCATCTATCGCCAGGTCGGAATCCTGGCACCGAACGATCAGGCCGCGGCCGTCAAGAAGGTGCTCGCCGAACGGCCCTATCTGGATCCCGATCGCGTCGGGATCTGGGGCTGGAGTGGCGGCGGGTCCATGACCCTGAACGCCATTCTCAAGTTCCCCAAGCTCTATTCGACCGCCATGGCCGTCGCGCCGGTGCCCAACCAACGGCTCTACGACACGATCTACCAGGAACGCTACATGGGCCTGCCCGGCGATAACGTGAAAGGCTATCTGGAGGGGTCGCCCGTCAACTACGCCCATCAATTAGAGGGCAATCTGCTGCTGGTTCACGGCACGGGCGACGATAACTGCCATTACCAGGGCACCGAGGCCCTGGTGAACGAATTGGTCCGCCACAACAGGCCTTTTACGATGATGGCCTACCCGAACCGAACTCACTCGATCGGCGAGGGCGCCGGCACCACGCTTCATCTGCGTCTGTTGTTGACGCGGTATTTGCAGGAGAAACTGCCGCCCGGGCCGAAATAGTCGCTTTTCGCTCAGAGAGAAGACGCTTGTTCGCGGAGCGAACAACGACACTTGTTGCCTACGACTTCTTTGCCTTCTGCCCGACCTTGCGTTTCTTCGCCTTCTTCGCGTCGCGATCCGCCTTCTTGCCCCTCTTCGGCTTCACCGCCTTCGCGGCTTCGTCGTCTTGGATCGTCACGTGCAGGTTGACCGTGATGCCCGAGAAGAGACGCAGGTTGGAGAGCAGGCTGCACTTGTTCCCCGACAAACAGGTGTTCCCCGACAGGCAAGTGAGTTCCGTTTCGTTACCCGAGAGGGCCGTGATCTCCGGTTCGTTTCCCGAGAAAAGCGCGGTCGCGTTGTCGCGGATCCGGCTCTGATTGTCGGTGAGCAGTCCCATCTTCTCCGGCGAGATCAGGCCGGCCAGGTCCGGGATCTCCAGCCCGCCGACGGCGCGAAGCAGATTGACGATCCCGTCCAGTTTCGCCTGCGGTGTCTGCTTGGCGGGCTCGTCGGCCCCAATCGCCGATGTTCCTGAGAACAACAGCAATCCCGCGAAGACCACTACCGATACAAACCGCGTTCTCATCGTTCGTTTCTCCCAGGAGCTTGTTGGAGTGGGGGGAGCGTGTTACAAAAGGCGATACGCGTATTCTAACCTCAGGAAGGCCCTTGTCGCCACGCGGCCGAGAGCCTTTCCCGGTTGATTTGCTGCCCATCCTCTGGGTAAACACCATATCGGTCTGCTATGGACGCCGTCACCACCCTCGACGACCCGCGCGTTGCGGCCTACCGCAACCTGCGCGAGCGAACGCTCCGCGGCGAGAACCTGTTCATCGCCGAAGCGGCCCTCGTCGTGCGCCGGCTGGTCGAGAGCGACTATGCCGTCCAGTCGATCCTCGCCACCCGCGAGCACGCCGACGAGTTCGATCGGCTCGTGCCGCCCGGCGTGCCGATCTACGTGGCCGATCGGGCGCTGATGGCCCAGATCGTCGGCTTTCCCTTCCATCGCGGCGTCATGGCCGTGGGCCGCCGGCACGATTCGCCGTCCCTCGAAGAGGTGATGCGGCCGTTGGAAAGCAAGTCGCCGCTCACGCTGGTCGTCTGCCCCGAGGCGACCCAGGCCGAGAACCTGGGGATGGTGTTCCGCACGGCCGCCGCACTGGGCGTCGACGCGGTTCTGCTCGGCCCCAAGAGTTGCGATCCGCTATGCCGCCGCGCCCTTCGCACGTCCATGGGCGGCGTCCTTCGCGTCCCCTTCGTCCGCTCCACCGACCTGGCGGCCGACCTGCAGACGCTGAAACAGCGTTGGAACGTCCGCCTTGCTGGCACCGTCCTGGCCGACGACGCCGAATCGCTCCCCCGCGTCACTTGGCCCGACCGCGTCGGCCTGCTGCTGGGCAACGAGTTCACCGGGCTGGGCGACGAGTGGCTCGCCCTCTGCGATCACAAGGTCACCATTCCCATGGCCCCCGGCACCGACTCCCTCAACCTGGCCGTCGCCGCCGGCGTGTTCGTCTACGAGCGGATGCGGAAGGTACTGGTCGTGCAATGAAGGCTCCCGCTACCGTAAGCCTCCCGGCGGTGGCGTCGGTCCTGACGGAGGACCGGCGGGACCAGGCGGCGACTTGTGACTTCCCGAGCGCCTCGACGTAGGGGGAACCGCCGGGGTGGGCGGCGTCGCCGGTTTGAACGACTCGGCCGCTTCGGCGGCAGCCGCCACGGCCGCAGCAGGACTCGGCGGCGGCGCAGGCGACGGCGAAACCATCTCGCCCGGCCTCGACGCGGCTGCCGGATGAGGGACCTTGATGGTCTTGGGTTGCGCCGAGACTGCGTCGCCGTAGCTCGGCTCCGGGACCGTCGCCAGGATTTTGTCGATGATCTGGTTGACGTCCACGCCCTCGGCGTCGGCATTGAAGTTCGTGAAGATGCGGTGCCGCAGCACCGGGTAGGCGATGGTACGAATGTCCTCGGCCGTCACGGCGAAGCGCCCGTGCAGGATCGCCCGTGCTTTCGCACCCAAGATGATATTCTGCGCTGCACGCGGACCCGCACCCCAGGCAAGCCAATTCTTCACGAAGTCGGGGGAGTAGTCCTCACGCGGGCGGGTTGCCCGAACCAGATCGACCGCGTAGTCGAGCATGTGCTGGCTGGCGGGAACCTGACGAACCAACTGCTGGATCCAGATGATGTCCCGTCCGTGGAGCACGGGGTTGATCTCCTTCTTGACCGTCTGGGTCGTCGCCAGCACGATCTCCCGTTCCTCTTCCCGCGTGGGATACCCGATGTTGATCGACAGCATGAAGCGGTCGAGTTGCGCTTCGGGCAGCGGGTAGGTCCCTTCCTGCTCGATCGGGTTCTGCGTCGCCATGACGAAGAACGGCGGATCGAGCGCGTAGGTCTTGCCGGCGCAGGTCACTTCATACTCCTGCATCGCCTGCAGCAAGGCCGCCTGCGTCTTGGGAGGAGTTCGGTTGATCTCGTCGGCCAGCACGACATTCGAGAAGATCGGCCCCTTAACGAAGCGAAACTGCCGCTGGCCGGTGGCCTGGTCCTGATCGATGATCTCGGTGCCCGTGATGTCGCTTGGCATCAGGTCGGGCGTGAACTGGATCCGGCTGAACTGCATGGCCAGGGCCTTGGCCAAGGTCGACACCGTAAGCGTCTTGGCCAATCCCGGAACGCCGATCGTCAGGCAATGGCCGCGGGCGAAGATGCAGATGAGCATCTCCTCGAGCATCTCATCCTGCCCGATGATGACCTTGTGAACCTCCTGGGAGAGCAGTTCACGAGCCTGGGCTACCCGCCGGACCGCCTCTTCGGGTGTCATCTGGCTGGAACCCGCCGATTGGTGAGTCGACATGCAGCGTTCTCCTCTTGGCTCGCCTCTCATCAACCGGGATTGCGTCGCAAGTGGTGCCCTAATAGTCACTTGCAGCGGGATTTGACACACGCAGCCGGCAAAGTATGGTAGCACAAGACCAGGAGCCAACCCCGCCAGGCGGCCTCTCCTTTTCAGTCTAATCAAAAGGCCGAGACGCGCGAACCGGCTCTGGCCGAACTCGGTTGCCAGGGAGTTCCGGCGGAGATGGTTTCGGAAGTCTCGCGCCAACCCGAAGCGTAAGCGAGGACAGAGGTTGTGGCCATTCTGACCACCCTGGCGCTCTCTGAAGTTGCGATCACCTGTGGCTCTCCATCGTTGAGTTTGCCGACGCTTTTTGCGGTCGGCTCTGGAGAGCCAACCTACGTCTTTCAGGCACTGCCCTACTGGCGATCTTCTGCCAACGGATCGCCGGCCTCCTTCTGCCATGCCTCCAGCTTGGTACGCAGATCGGCGAACACCGTGGCGTAGCAGGGGCGCCCGATCAGGTCCTCCATTTCCAGCGGATCGTTCTCCAAGTCGAAGAGCTGATAACGTTTGATCTGCGGGTAGTGGATCAGCTTCCACTTCTCGGTCCGGATCATCCGCTGCACGTCGCGGAAGTGGCCGAAGGCGTAGTCGTAGATTCGCACGTTCGGATCACGAATTGCCGGAACGAGGCTCCGGCCTTGGACGGATTCCGGAGCGCCAATCCCCGCCAGTTCACAGACGGTCGGATACATGTCGCGAAGGTAACACGGCGTCTGGCGGACCTCGCCCGCGGGGATCCCGGGCCCGGCCATGACCAGCGGCTCGCCGACCGTGTGAGCGTACATGTTCTGTTTGCCCCGCAGGCCGTGACTCCCGACGGCAAGCCCCTGGTCGCTGGTGAAGATCACGTAGGTCCGCTCGGCTTGTCCCGTCGCCTGTAATGCATCGAGCATTCGCCCCAATTGCTTATCCATGTGGGAGATGACCGCATAGTAGACGGCCAGATCGGCGCGGACGTCTTCGGGCGTCCTTGGAAAAGGCAGCAACAACTCGTCGCGTCCCTCCAGGTTGCCGTGGTCGAAGGGATGCTTCGGTCGGAAGTTCTTGGGCAGGGGGATCTTGTTCGGATTGTACATCCCCTCGTAGCCCGGAGGCATCAACAGGGGGTCGTGCGGAGCGGTGAAGTTCACGTGGAGGAAGAACGGCTTTTTCGATTCGGCCCCACGGCGGATGAACTCGATGGCGGCATCGGCGAAGTGCACGCTGATTTCCTTGGTGAGCCCGACGCCCAACTCGGGGAGTTTCGTGCCGTCGTCTTTCTGGAAGATCCAGCCTCTGTATCCCGTCACCGGCCGGCCGTGATAATCGACGGTGTCCTTCCACCACTGCGCCCCGCCGCCGGCGAACAAACCCAGCGTCTCGTCGTACCCGCGTGTGATCGGCTTGCCGTCGTTCATCCACTTGCCGACGTACCAGGCGTGGTATCCGCCGCCTCGCATGGCGTCGCCCCAGAACGTCAATCCTTCACGGAATCGACCGCCCATGCTGGTCACGCCGTTGGTGAACCCGCAGCACCCTGTCAGAATCTCGGCACGGCTTGGCGTGCAGACCGGATCGGGGGCGACCGCCCTTGTGAAGGCGACACCATCGCGAACGAGGCGGTCCAGATTGGGCGTACGGATGACCGGGTTTCCGAGGGCGGCAATCGTGTCGGGCCGTTGATCGTCGGTCACCACGACGAGGAAATTGGGCCGTTTGGCCGGCGACTCGCCGCCCGTGCAGAAGGGGACGTAACACGCGGCAATGAGCACGGCAGTCGCCGAAAGAAGTAGCCGATTGACGTTACGCATGACATTGTTCCCAGGAAACCACACTTTGGAACAGCAGCGTTGTGCATCGCTGTCGAATCCAAATGGCCCTTCGTGATTCGTGGAGAGATTCTACGGTTCCTTTGGCCGTCATTCCCGCGAAGGCGAGAATCCACTGACTTTCGCCGAGTGTCTGGATTCCCGCCTTCGCGGGAATGACGGGTAGAGGACCGCGGAAATTCTTCCCAGAAGCACACACGGCCATTCAGAGTTCCGTATCCTTCCGCTTGATCATCCGCACCTCGTTCCCCACGTCGTTGTAATGGACCTCGCTCATGAACATCTGCATGAGCATCACGCCGCGGCCGCTTTCCCGCACCAGGTTCGCCGGGTCGGTGGGGTCGGGTAACGACGACACGTCGAACCCTTCTCCTTCGTCGCGAATGACGAACTCGCACTGCTGGCAGGTCCAGCGGGCGTCGACATACACGCGGCGGTCGCAGTAGGGCCGCTCGTGCGAACGTTGTTTGACCTTGTCGAAGAACACAGAAAGCCCCTCTTCCCGCAAGTCGGAACTGACCCCGAGATTGCCGTGCAAGATCGCGTTCAGCAGGGCCTCGGTCAAGGCGACCCCCAGCCGCGTGCGATCGGTCTCGTCGAACAGGCCCATCTGGGTGACGCCGTCCTGAAAGTACTTAACGAAGGTGCTGATCCGCTTCCAGTCGTTGTCCATGGTCAGGGAGAAATCGACCGCCGTCATGCGGCTCATCACGTGTTCGATATCGGCCCGGCTCGCAGCGATGTTCAGCAGGTTGTGGACCGTATGGGCCAGGTCCCGCTCCAACCGGCTCTTGGAAACATACCCGGCCGCTCCTCTTTTCAACGCCTCGGAGGCGATCTCTTCATTGCCCGCCGCCGTCATCAGAACGACGGGCACGGCCGGCCAGCGCCGTTTCACTTCCTGAACGACCTGCAGACCGTCGATCTCGGGCATGATGAGATCGGTGACGACCAGGTCCGGCGTCTCCTGCTCGATGCTCTGGATTGCCTCGATGCCGTTGGACACCATCTTGACCGTGAGCGCGTCGTCCCTGGCAATCAGTCCTCGGACCAGGACCCGGTCGACCGAAGAATCGTCCACAACGAGCACATTGGCCATGGGCATACCTCTCGTCCGCGTCGATTCAGGACAGCGCTATGTCCAATCGCTGCCCACTCGTTACCGTCACTTCGTCTGCGAACTCGATCTCAAGCCACCCCTTGCCAGGTTGCGACAACCTTGCAGGCACGGTTGCTTCAGCCAGTGTCGCCTCAACCTGCCTTGGCGTCAGCTTGCCTGTCGAGACCCGCAAAGTCTTCAGCCGCACTTGCCCGTACTTGACGGCAATTGCGTGACTTTGCGATCCCTCGGCTCTCGCTTGAGTGATCGTTCCCCAGCCGGAAGGGCCAATCAGGGCGGCCCGAAAGTCGTCCGGAGTCAAACGAGGTGCAAACTCGATTCGGCCCTTCGGCCCGTGCAGATTGAAGCCGCAGACGGCCTGGAACACGCCGTAGCTGGCCATCGCCCTGGCATAGTGGTCGGAACACTCGATTTCATTATACGGATTTCGCAGCCGCGCGTCGTAGCGATCGTGGATGGCACGACTGATCGCCAGACCCTTTTCCAGAAGATCCGGCTGGTCGTGTCCTTCCCAGATCATGTGGGCGGCAGCCTGCCACTCGAACCCGCTCATGCACTCGTTGAAGTACCCGTACTGCCAGTGCTTCTTCTTGGCAGAATCGACCTGCTGGTTTGGCCAGGAACACATGATCAACCCGGCATCGCCGGCCTTCGCATACCACCTGCCCAGTTGGAAGTGTTCGCGGAAAGGCCCCACGTCGGGAACGAAGTTGTATTTCCACAGCGCCCGCAGCGCCGAAAGCTGCTTGTCCCGATCGAACAGTTCTCCGAGGCCCACCCAGTGGGCCCACGTCTGGCCGAACACCTGGTCGATGTAGCACCCCGGGCCGACGCCGATGGCCTCCTTGTGCGCGGGATCCTCGATCTGGAGGAAGTACTCTCCGTTGTAGAGGCGCAGGATCGACTTCGCACCCCGTTCGGCAATCAACCCGCAGTGCTCGGCAAAGGCGCGATCATCCATTTCCAAGGCCATGGCTTCCGCCGCTCGCAGCATCGCCAGATACAGGGAACTCGTAAAGCTGATCTGCCCGTACCAATCGGCGTCGAGCGTGTTCGGCTGGGGGCCATCGAGCAGTCCGTCCTGATTGGGATCTCTGCGGATCATGAACTGGATGGCGGTCTTCACTTTGGGCCACAACTCGCGCATGAAACTGTCGTCAGCCGACATCTGATGCTCGCGCAGGACGCCCAGAATCCGCCCGCACTGCCCGTCGTCGGCATGCTGACCATGGACCTCGCCTCGATAGTGAATCGCACCGTCGTCGCCCAGCGCCAATCCGAAATCGACTCGCTGCCGCTGATCGCGTTCGATCTGCGGAAACAGCCGCCCCACGGCCTGGGCATAGTGCCATACGTGGGTGCACGTGCCCGGGCAGCAATTCACTCCTTCCCAGCCGTAGAACCGGCTGTCCTCAAACAGATAGCAGACCGTCGTGGCCAGCGTCGACGTGTTGGCCATCGTCCGGTCGAGCAGCCAATGGGGAAGCGTTGAGTCGTACCAGGTGTCGACCCAAGTCCGGGTGTTTTCATAGAGAACCTCCAGATTCCGGGCCACGTGTTCCGCAACGGCCACGGCGTCGCCGAACCGTGTCGCATACCATCTTCCCATGTCGCGATTGAACGGTCCGGGCATGGGATTGTTGGGCATGTGCCAGGCGACCACGAAGGCGACGGTGGTCGATTCGCCGGGCCGCACATCGACCCGCTTGGAGAGCCGCCCCACGAGCGGCCTGCCCGGCGGTTGTGCCGATTCGTCGAGCGGGGTCTGCGACTCCCGGGTGGCGGTGGCAACGGTGTCGTCGCCGCCTACGGCCAACGCGAAAGAACCAAAGTCGGGCCGCTTTTCCAGAGGTTCCGTGGACGTGGGTGCTTCGTCGGTGAACACGATCTCGTCGACTCCGATATTCCCCCACCCTCCGGTCATTCGGTCGACGATCAACAGCCGACCGGTCTTGCCCTGGAGCGATCCCACGTCCAGGAAATCGTTCCGCATCCGGTTGGCATTGTGGCCCGTCGAGGAACGAACGATCTTGCCGTCGACCAAGAGATGGATGCCGGTACCGGCCGGTGGGTTCGTTTCGACGGACGCATTGGGCGCGATCCCCGCATCGTGCCGCCCGCCGCCGATCCGGAAAGCAATGAACGAACGCTCGATGGCAAACTCGCGGCTGAGCAGGCTCCCCACGGCACCGTCTTTTTCGCGAACGTCGCTGCCGGGCGCCGTGGCATGGGAGTTGACAACCCGCTTCCCCTGCCCGTTCACGTCGCCCTGATAGGGCGGAATCGCGTCGATGGCCGCCGGGCCGGTCCCGAACGCGGTCCCTTCCACGGTCCACGTTTCGTATTCGTTCCGCTCGAAATCGTCGAACAGGATATCGGGCCGCTTCTCGACCAATTGTTCCTCCGGAGCCGTTGCGCTGCAACGAAGCACGGTCAATCTGTCTCGCCGTACGATCGTGTTCTTGCGCAGCGTATCCGACGCCCGCCCCGTATGGAGGCACACGGGATTGTCGGTCCAGCCGGCGATTTCGGCCGTGACGGTCTTGTCGCCGCCGTTTTCGAGGGTGTAACGCATGACCGTGGCCGGGTACGACGAGTTCACCAAGTCGAGCGGAATGAACGGGCTGAAGGCTTCCAGCGTCACCTTGAGCGGGCAGTCGGGATCTTCGTAGCGGACGATCCCCATGGGATAGCGGCCGTCGAACGTGACTTCCGAGAATCCGCTGGAGTCGAGGGAAAATGCCCGCGAATTGTCGCCCGCGGCGATCCGCAGTTCGAAGCCCTGGTCGAAGGGATGGACCTGCTCGAAGGGGTTGAGATAGGTGTCGCCGCTGGCGCCGCGCCCCATGAATCCGCGAGCGTATTGCTTGTTGAAGATGTCCCACATCCACAACCGCCCGTCGCCGCCCAGATAGACGAGGCCTGCCCCGATTCCGCCGACCGGCATGCCGATGTACTTGAGTTCTTCGTTGCGGTAGGTCTGCTTCTCGCCCCGTGCATAGAGCGATCGCACCCAGTCGGGCAACAACTTCTTGTCGGCGGGGATCAGCTTTCGATACTCGTTTTCGTCGAAGGGCCCAGCCATAGCCTGCATGGGCCGCGTGCCTAACGCCATTGCGGCAACAGCGACACCGCCCTGCTTGAGGAAGTCTCGTCGCTGCATGCTGCCGTCACACTTGCAGCCGTTCTCGCACGTGCGGTCGCCGTCCATTTCCGAATCTCTCCCTTGGTGCTGGGTGGGGTTGAGCGTGAATTCTACCGAGGTGGCCACTTGAGATGACGGCGGAGGAACTCGAGGGTACCGACAAGGTGGATCTCATGGGGACCGGGGAACCACTCGATTTCGCAGCGATCGCCGATGCCCAACTGGGCCTGATAAAGGTGCCTCACTTTGGCAAATTCGTAGGCCACGCGCTCGTCGCTGGAAACGCCGTCGAAATGCCCCCGCTCGACCATGAACGGCCGCGGACAGATCAGGGCGGCCATCTCCGAATAGTTGAAGTTGCTGCCCAGGTCAAACTCGAAGATCTCGTATTCGAGCGTGCCCACGTAGCTGTAGTTCGAACGGCTCGAGGCGTTCTTCCAGACCCAGTCGTTGAAATCGGCCGAACAGACCGATGCACAGTAGTTGGCGACCAGCGGCGGCACACGCATGGCTGTCTTGCCTCCGTAGGAAATCCCGTAGAAGGCGATTCGCGTGCCGTCGACGAAGGGGAGCGAGGCAAGCCAATCGGTGATCTGCTGGTGTTGGGGGACGATCACGGAGAACAGCGTCTTTCCCAACGGGTTCGCTTTGCGCTGGAGCGTCCGGAAGCGGTCGCCGAACACATAAAGGTTCTGCGGAGCGAAGACGACGAATCCCTCGTCGGCCAGCCTGGCTCCGAAACCGTGATAGGCCCGAAGTCCGCGGTAGACCACCTTCTCCGGCCGCCCTTCGAGGCCGTGCTGGCAGACCACGACGGGCCGGCGCTCATTCGGCTTGATGTCCTTCGGAACCAGCAGGATGCCGTAGGCAATCACGTCTGGCCAAACGTCCATGACCACTTCGTAGCCCAACCATTTCTCGGTGTCGTAGGTCTTGCGCGTGCGGGCGTTGGCCGGCAGGATCTGGTCGGGAAAACGGCCGACGACCTCGTCGCGGAAGAAATCGCGATAGGGCTCGATCGTCTTCTCAAAGGCCGCCATGGAACTCACGTCCAACTTCTTCATGAACTCGGCTCGAACGTAGGGGCTCTCGGCCAGCAGTTCCTGGTTGTGGCGATCGAGCTGGGCAATCTGGCGCAACTGCCGGGCGGTTGCGTCGATCGGCTCTCCCTGCGGCTTCGGGGCCGGCCCGGATTGGGCCGGTCGACTTGCGGGCGCCAGGGCATGCAGAAATGAGGTGATCGCCTCGTCGCAGCCCGCGGGCCCCGTGCCACCCTCACTCTCGACCAGCCGAACCTGGGTGTCAGAAGCCGCTGGAGCCGCGAGGCCGTTGGCTCGGGTCACTTCGGCTCGCACCGCCTCGACCTTGGGCGTGGCGATCCGTCCCGGCGCGCAGCCCAGCCCCGGCGGAACGACCACTTCGGGACCTTTCGAAGCCTCGACAATCAAGGATCGCGGCGCGATCAGCGAGGCGATCTCTGCATCGCCGAACTGGTCGAGCAGACCGAACACGTTGCGGTCCATCGGTTCCTGCCAGAGGTCCTGCCGGGAGTCAAAGTACCCGCTGCACAGAACGGCGTCGATTCGTTCGTCCAACGCACCGGCATACAACGCCAGCAGGCCGCCCTCGCCCCAGCCGAACAATCCGACGGGGCAATTCGACTCGCCGGAGTCGCGTTCATACCAGTCGACCACGGCCAGCACCTTCTGGATCTCATAACCGATGATGTGGCGGCCAAGTTCATAGGCCGAGCGATAGAGATACTCGCGATTGGGCAACTGCACGCCTCGTCGTTTCTGCAACTGGCGGTCGACCAGGACGGGCACAACGACCCGGCATCCGTTCTCCGCAAGCCGGCGGGCATATTGCGATTCGGCGGCAACACCCTCCGCCAGGCCGACGAGCGATTCCGGCGTGACATCCGCGTCGGGGATCGCAACCACACAGGCAATCGGTTTGCCGTCGGGTTCGAGCAACAGGCCTTCGCCGATGACGCCGCCGAACGCGGGCCAACGGATCGAGTAGATGCGGTACCCGGCTGCCGATCCGACCAGTGCGTCACGATCGGTGGTGGCCACGAGTTGCGGGGCGTCAAACGGTGTGCGTGTGTCGCGAAGGCCGACAATGTGGGCGAGCCGCTGCCGATTCGGCCGGACCGACTCGGCGTAGGTCTGCGGGGAACTCCGGTCGCGGCGCCAATGCCGTTCGCGCTGGGCCAGGCTCTCCTCCGTCTTTCGCAATAGAAAGCGGTCGACTCCGGCAACCAGTTCCGAGGCGATATCTCCGGTCAGCGTCAGCAACGCGGTGCTTTCCAGCGGCTCGTGATCGACCGTCTGTCCGAAACCTTCGCCTGCCACTCCGAAGAATGTGTCCACTTCCGGCTGAGCGAAGCGGCCGGCCCAGGCCGGGTCGTCACCGGTGCGGAGCTGCCATTTGCCTTCGAGGGCGATCCGTCCCTTGCGGCACGTCAGTCTGGCCGGATGGCGCACAATGCCGCCGGAACCGCCGTCGTCCTGCACGCGAAGAGCAATCAGATTCACCTCGCCGAACCGAACGGTTTTTGGAGGTATCGGGTAGGATCGGATAGGCACCTCGAACCGGGCCGCCAGTCCGGCCGATTCCGTGTGGCCGATTTCGGTGCCGTTGAAGAACGCGGTGTCGGAATCGTCGATTCTCCCCAACTCGAGGTACAGGGTCTCGCCCTGCCACCGCTCGGGAACTCGAACGAAACAGCGATAACAGGCCACGCCGTCATAGTTGTCCAGAATCCCGCCGCCCGACTTCTCCCAACTTGCCGGCACGGGCACAGGTGTCCACTCGGGGCAGTTGACGGGCGGTTGTGCCGGGATGCCGGAAACCAGAAGCAATACGCCGATAACACTGAGAATCATGATCCGGTGCATGGGAGCCTCCCCCAGTGCTGTCGATGTCGGGATACACAGTCTCAAACGACTTGCGACCAGCCTAACACCACAGATCGAGGGATTCAACGATTCCGGTTGTGGGGCCATGGGGGACTGTTCCGATTAGGCGGGTTGGCCGATCTGGTGCTGGAGAGTTATACTGGACAAAAAGGGCCGTCTGGCGGGGCGTTGTTTACCGATTCTGTAGGAAATCGGCCAAGACTCCAAGCGACGCAGGCCCCTTCTATTCCACCCGAGGACCCCATGGCGAATATCACTCAGGAACAGATTGCCGAGGCTGGAATTGTCGGTGCGGGAGGGGCCGGGTTCCCGACTCACGTCAAGCTGGCGGGCAAAGCCGATACCGTCGTCATCAACGCGGCCGAATGCGAGCCGCTGCTCCACAAAGATAAGGAGGTCCTCAGGGCCGAGGGCCAAGGCGTGATCGACGGACTGGCAACTGCCATGGGATTGGTCGGGGCCGGCCGCGGCATCATTGGAATCAAGGGCAAGTATGCCGACGTCATCGAGTTGCTTACGCCGAAACTGGGCCCCGGGATGGAGATTGTGCCGCTTGCCGACGCCTACCCGTCGGGCGACGAATTCATCCTGGTCTACGACACCCTTGGCCGAGTCATCCCCCCGGGCGGGATTCCCCTCGCTGTGGGCGCCGTGGTGATGAACGTCGAGACGGCACTGAACGTTACCCGCGCAACCGAGACACCGGTCGTCGAGAAGTACCTTTCGATTGCCGGTGCGGTAGCCGAACCCGTTACGCTGCGGGTGCCCGTGGGAACAACGCTCGCCGAGTGCGTTGCCGCCGTGGGCGGCGCGACCATTCCCGATCCGAATTACATCGTCGGCGGAGTGATGATGGGTTATTTGGAAGACAACCATAACGCTCTGGTCGACAAAACGACTGGGGGCGTGATCGTTCTGCCAAGTGACCACGTGGTCGTCCGCCGCCGGCGCCAGGACTGGCAGCAGATCACGCGAATCGGCCGTAGCGCCTGCGACCAGTGCAGCTTCTGCACCGAGTTGTGTCCGCGATGGCTCCTGGGACACCCCATCGAACCGCATCGGGCGATGCGCAGCCTGGAGTTCAACCTCGTCGGCGAGGCCAATGTGATCGGCACGTCGTTCTGCTGCGAATGCAATCTGTGCAGCCTCTATTCCTGCCCGGAAGACCTGGATCCGAAGAACGTCTGCACGCAGAACAAGCGACGGCTGATGGCCGAGAAGACTCGGTGGGAGAACCCGCCGTTCAACCCGAAGCGGGCGGAACAGCACATGAAGAATCGCAAGGCGCCCACTCGCCGGCTCATGCAGAAGCTCGGGCTGATTCAGTTCCGCAACGTGGGGCCCATGATCAAGGAACTCCTGGAGACCGACCGCGTGGGCGTCAAGCTCAAGCAGCACATCGGAGCGCCGTGCGAGCCGGTGGTCGCCAAGGGCGATCGCGTCAGCAAGGGTCAGGTCGTGGGCAGGCGGCCGGTGCAGAACGGCAAACCGGCCCTGGGCGCGCCGGTGCACGCCTCGATCGACGGCACCGTCGTCGGCATCCAAGACGGCGTGGTCTGGATCGAACGAGATAGGACGTGAGGCAAGCGGCTGAGCCGCCCATCCATACACAAGCAACGAGAAACAAGAATGGCCAGTTCCAAATCCATCGGCGTCATTGAGCTTTCCAGTATCGGGATCGGCTACCAGATTCAGGACGAGATGCTCAAGGCGGCCTCCGTCGATCTGTTGATTGCGCGGACCATCTGCTCCGGGAAGTACCTGATCGTGGTCGGCGGGTCGGTGAGCGACGTGCAGGCGGCGATTGATACCGGCATGACGGCGGCCACCGAGTCGATTATCGACAGCCTCGTCTTGCCCAACGTGCACGAGACGGTCTTCCCCGCCCTGGGGCAATCCGTCAGCCTGGGCGCCGACCACACCGGGGCTTTGGGGGTGATTGAGACCTTCAGCGGAACCAGTGCCCTGGCGGCTGCCGATGCCGCCGCCAAGGCCGCCCGGATCACCCTTTTCCGGATCCATGTGGCCATGGCACTCGGCGGCAAAGGCCTGGTGCTGATGACCGGCACGGTCGCCGACGTCCGTGCGGGCGTCGAGGCGGCCGCTGATGCTGCCAGGCAGAGGGGGCTCCTCGTATCAGAAATCGTCATCCCGCGACCGCAGAAGGAGCTGTTCCAGGACTATCTGTAGGGGACAGGATGGGTAGCCGTGTGGAACGCGTGGGGGTCGCCTGGGTGCGGGGGAAGGTCGTCGTCGGCTAACCGACTCGGTTACCCTGCCCTCGCTCTAATGTTGGAGTATGTCCCTCAGTCTATCAGGAGATCGCTTCCACGAAGCCTCCACCGTCTCTACGGAAACTAAGGAACCAGAAATCATCATCTTCTCCTTCCAGAGAAGCACAGTCGTCACCCATTCCTGGCCGTCGAACTCATCGTACTCCCATGTCTCTTGCCAAGTATAGAATCTGCCGCTCTTAACTGAATAGTCGTGTACATAGTCCGGAGTGCCGACTGCATTAAGTACGTCCTTCGGCTTCATTCGCGGACCGAGCTTCCTTAGTTCTTGGGCTCGCCGCTCAATGGTCTTCACTGGATATCTACCGGCAGAGCTCGTGAAGTAGTAGCATGGATACCTGGCGGGCACTTCATCCATGAGCTTGAGTGAGTGTTGGATAAGGGGCCGGAGATACTGAACCTCAATCGAGTAGCCTCGCATGCCTGTCGTGCTGGTCGAGTAGCTAGGCCAGTCCAAGTCTTCAAGATTCTTCAAGGATGGAATTGCCTCCCGGACGCGATGGAATCCAGAGATTATGACGGCTGCGGAGACTCTGGACAGTTCGGCCATCGCAGCGTTATCGAACTCTTCGCCGGGGTCCTTTAGAAGATGCGTAAGCAGCGGTTTCTTCTCGCAGACACGCACAAGCAGGTTGAGCGTCTCCTGCCGTTCGGTCGTGTCCAGAAGGTCGGCAATGCCATCGTACTCCACTCCCTCCGCAGGAATGAGCAAGCCATTGACTGGGTCAATGACGATTCTCTGTCCACTAGAGGTCCGCCAAACGAACAGTTGCCCCCGGGGTGAAGAGAGAAAGTATGGCCATGAATAACTTGTCCAGAAATTGCCTGCCGTCGTGCATTGCATGGTGTCAACCCAAACGGCTTCGCCGTCGACGCCTTCACGATCATCTGGTGCGTCAGTCGATTCAATCGCGACCCGGATCGTGATTTGGCCGTCGCGCCGGATTACGATCAGTTCAGGCCTGAAACCGTGGGTTCTGGCAACTACGGTTCCATCATCAGCAACGATTAGCTCATGCGGCGAGTCTTCGTTGGGTGACTGCCATCGCTCCCAAATGATGGAACCATCTTCGGCCTGGAGTCTGTACCGAAACTCGGACTGATGTTCCCGGTAGACGTATCCAAACTCGTCTTCAGCACTGGTTCCATCGCGTCGAAGAATAGAACCGTTGTGGGGTGATACTGCCGTCGCCTTCCAGCGGGAGTTGCCGGAGATTGATGAGCAGTCTGGATAGAAAATCGAAGTCATACGCGTTTCAGATCATCAGGACTGCCGTCAACACGGAGGATGGGGTAACCCAAGCACTTGGAGTGTCTGTCAAACTGGAGCCACCTCACGCGTACATCCATGAAGTGATGTCGCGGACAAGATAGCATCGCGATCCACTTCTGACGTGTCTCAGTCACACCGACCGATGCGCGGATGGCACGAACGTCACTGGATTCCCGCCTGCGCGGGAATGACGGATGGGGGGCGCGAATGACACAAGGGAGGTCAGGTCACCACGCCCATCGCTGCGCTCTGAGCGTGCCACCCATGGATAGTCCGGGACAGGACGCGACTATGCGGGGTAAGGGCGTCAATCCTTGGAGAGTCTTGCCAAGTCATGTGCCGCGAGCGTGCAGCAGTCCTTATCTATACACTTCATGTCGGCAACCTGGCGGTAGTACGTTTTGGCCTCTTCCAGTTGGCCGTCGAGCTCGAGGATGCGACCGAATATGTAGCCGTACTCGGTCCGGTAGTTGCGGCTGTGCCGCCTGCCCCAAAGGGTGTCGTCCAGCTTCATGATCTTTGACATGGCCTCGAGGTCGGGCTTCTGGGGGTCCTTGGATCGCAACGTTGCTACCACGAGACGAGCGAACTCGGGAGTCGCATTCCCGAAATAGTCTTCCTTGGGAGTAAACCACTTCTCGATCTCCTGGCAGGCCTTATCCTGGAGATCCCGGTCCTTGAATTCCACGGCCATCAGGAGAAGGCGGGCGATGATCATGACGTCCGGCCCTTCACGGACATAGGGGCGGAGTCGGTCGAAGGCCCTGCGGCGATCTCCTTCGAGCAGATAGAACGTCGAGCAATCGCCTAGCGTGCGATAAGTTCCCTGGGTGGACGCCGGGTCGAGGTATTCCCGCGCCTGTTGGCGGGCTGCTTCCAGATCGCCTCGTCCGGTTCGGCGACACCATAAGTACCAGTCCAATCTGGAACGGCGGCCGTACGATTCGGATTCTCGCCGGATCCAGAGTTCCGAGTTCTCCCAGTCCTCCAACCCCTCGTAGCATCTTGCCGCGCATTCCATGCCCCAAGCCGAATAGGTTTCGGCGGCCTTCAGGGCGTGGGGCTCGGCCTCTTCCCATTTCCCACCGTCCATCAGCCAGTGAGCGATCTTCGAGTGGATCGATGCATGTCCCAGGCCGTAGGTCTCGAACTCCAGAGATCTTTCGAGTGTGGGGACGTAGAGTTCGGACTTGCCCAGCGTTTCATAGACTTCAGCCAACTCCGAGAAGACACCGTTGCTGGGGCTGGCGGAGACCGATTTCTCCATGCAGCGGGCCGCGTCGTCACACTGCCGGAGCCACCAGTGTCTCCGTCCCAGCACCGCCAGGGTATCGGGAAAGCCGGCCGCCGCCTCCTCCCACTCCAGCAATTGTTTCTGGGTCGGTTCGGACGTCAGGGCGATTTCAGTCTGCAGGATCTCGGGACAATGTGGCGAAACCTCCTTGAACTCGCGGGCGAACATGTCCTTATCCTTGGCCTCCTTCGCCTCCCAATTGCCATACCATCGCGAGAACAGCAGGCTGTAGGCCGTGAAGTCGTGCGAGCATGCATTGACCGCATCGACGCCGAGCGTCCTGGATTCGTTCGTCTTGATATAACAGAAGCGCCGGAGCGCCGGGACCATGTGATACTGCGGTTCGACAAAGCGCAGATCACTCACGATCTCTGCAAACTCGTTGGGCTTCTCGTCGCGGTGTATGCGGTAGCTTTCGATGTAACTGGCATAGGGATGCCCGTCCACCAGCGGCATCAGTTCTGCGACCGAGTCCTCCAGGGAGTAGCGCACGGCGTTTGCCATCGCATTCAGGATTTGCACCGAGAGGAGGAGATTCTCCTCTTGGATCATCCGCCCCAGGACTCCCCAAGACGGCTCCGCAGAATCCGCTCCCACCCGACCGGCGTCGACCAGGGCGCCGGCCGCCTGGTGCGGGCTCGGCCCGACCGGGGCATCGTCTTGGCCGCCGTCGAACAGACGCGACAGCCAACGGGGGCCTTCGGCGGGCATCGGCAGTTGGGCCGGTTCCGGCAGGTCCTTGAGGGCCTTGAAATGAATCGGCAAGTGGGCAGACATTGCAGCGGGAGCGGTTTGGGCGGCCATCCGTATGATCGCCAACTCCCCCGTCGTGGCAAGCACGCTGTAGATCTCATACGTGTCGGGGTTGTGCTTCAGGGCCTCTTGGCAGGCGGAGATCAGCAGTCGATCGTCGGCAATCGCCAGGGCCACACGGAGATTCAGGAAGTGCGCCAAGGGGAGCAGACTCGCGTCTTCCGCGGCCGCGTCCAAAAGCCCCTGCCCGTCGTACCGGCAGCACGGCTCGATCAACGTCATGCAGCCGGGCACACGGTCCGCCGGCGGCTCGTCTTCGCCGAACTTCTCGGCGATTCCTTTCAACTCCGCCAGGGCGGCGCCGTGAATGCCGACGATCGCCAGGGCATAGGCCCGATGCCAAGCTGCTTGGCTGGAGTCCGGGTACGCCGCGACCATCCGCTCGGCGTAGAGCAGGGCCCTGGCTTTGTAGGCCCGACTCATGCTGTTCCAATAGCCCTCGGTCAGCATGGCCAGATGAGCGTAGCCTCGCACCAGCGCGCTCAGGGATTCGGTGGTTTGACCGTGTTCGGCGTTAACCCCGTGGGCCCAGCGAACCGCCGCAAACTGCGGGGCAACGTGCATCACCAAAAGCTGTTGCCGGATTTCCTCGGGGATTTCCGCCGCAACGTCGGCTTCGCCGGATTCAGGCCCCTCATCGCTCGCCAACGGCGTCGGTTCCCCCTCCGTCCCGCTTTCGACTCCGTAGCCGGCCCGACGGAGGGCGTCGACGAGAACGGTCCGCGAGTCCGCCTCGACGAGTGGAATCAGGTCGGTATAGACTCGGTAGCCGCCGTGTTTTTGCTCATATTCGGCTTTCCAGATCTCGTGCTGCTCGCGCCCGTCGCGTCGGGTCAACCGAATCTGGAGCGGCTCATTCAACCGCGCGACGGTGGTTGCCTCCAAAGGCTGCAGCTTATTGCCGTCCTGGTCGACGAACGGCTCGCGAAGGGTAGCATCCCTGGTCGGCAGTCGCAACTCGTCGCGGGCTGCGATTAGAACCCCCTGACGCAGGATCTCACGAACCAGTTCGCCCGATATCCGGCCCTTGTCGCTGTCCAACTCGCGGCCCGGGTGAAACTGGGTCTCCAGAAGGAGCACGTCAAAGCGCGATTCTCCCGGTTCCTCCTCTACGGGCGAGTCCCCCGTTTGTTCGTCCTCCTGGGCAACTCTCCGGCAGCCCGTACACCCGGGTCCGAAGAGCAAGGAGCCCGACGTCACGCCGACAAACAGCAAAGCCGCTACCGACAAGCGCTTGCGGAACATCTCGATCTCCCCCGGTTTGCCGACGGATAAGGGTTCCCATCACGATGCTGGCGAGTACGGGGTATCCGTTCCCCGGGACAGAGCATACATCGGGCGAAAGAACCCGACAAGAGTCCCTCTGCCTCGGGTGCAAAACTTCTCGGACAAATATGCCACGGCACAGAGTCGGCCGAACCTGCTCACTTGGGGGTCTCACCAGAGGCACCTGCATGTCATGCGCAGTCTGCTCAGGCGATGCAGCCTGCGGTGCTTCGCAAGCTGCAGTTGGTTACCTTGCTGACATCAACCTCTGCCCTCCAACCTTCCCCCCACCCACCTCCCCGTCATCTTCTTTTCCACCGTTCTCTTTTCTCTTCCCTCTTGCCGTTTTTCCGGTACAGTTGAGCCACGTTCCGGTATCGTCTGATTGCTGGAAGACCTCGAGGCTCTCAACTCAACATACGTTTCAGCCGGATGAAGCCTCTTTTTATCGCCCCTCTGTCGCGGGGGAGCGGAACTGCGTTCTGTAATGTCACCACACTTGGTTCTTATCACATCATAGTGTGAATCTGGGGTTTCGCCCGCAATCGCGTGATCCCTATTGAATTAGTTCACTCAATGTACTATTATCCGGGGTAATTCGTCTTTGCCTGGTTGGCTTCAGACCTGGGGCGTGCCAACGTCAAGCAGGGTCTGAGCCACACGGCACCAAGGGGGGATTGCCTCGATGATTGGTGCAAGTCGAAAACGGTTGTCCGGGCTTTCGAGTGGCGGCTCTTCCTACAGCAGCCAGGGACAGCGCACCTCGCCTGCGGCATCCTGGCACGTGATAGGCGAGGCGGCCCTGACGTGCCTTTTCGTCGCCCTCTTCGGCCTGTGCGGTCTCGCGGCCGAGCCTTCCGAGCAGAAAGACGAGTCTGCGCCGCCGCCTTCGCGGGTGATTCGCGGAAGAGTCTCGGCGATCGCCGACGGCGACACTCTCTACCTGGCCGGCGAGTCGGGCAACTATGTGGTCGATCTGGCAGGGATCGACGCCCCCGAGAAAGGGCAGCCGTGCGGGGATATGGCCGCACAGGTGCTCCATCTCAAACTTTTCCAGAAAGAGGTCCAGGTGCTTGTTCTGCCGGGTGCCACGGACGAACTGGTTGTGCGTCCGGTCGCCCCGGTTCCTGCCGCTCCTGCAAGGTCGGAGCCGGAGACGCCGCAGAATACGTTCCGCGAGCGGGTGCGCGGCGTCGTCTACCGCGAGGGTTGCGTCAATACGCAGTTGGTCGCTGAAGGAATGGCGTGGCACGATCCCCGCACCTGCCCGTCCGACGCATTAGTCCGGGCACAGGAAACAGCCCGAGACTCGCGCCGCGGTCTCTGGCAGCCGGATCAGGAACCGACGCCCCCGTGGCAATGGCGAACGCAACGGAGTCCGGCCGCAGCCCATTCAAGCGACCCTGCAGGTCAGGCCCCGGACGTACAGGATTTGTCGCGATTCTTCGACGCTGGAGCGCCGGCCGCCGTGGCCGAAGCGAAATCTGCTCCGCAGCCCAAGCCTCCCGCTGCGGCCGACGCGCTCCCGCGTGGTGCGGTGGCGCCCTTCGACTACTGGCTGACCACCGGCAGCGAGATCCGCCACAACCGCAAGTGTCGCCACTTCGGGAAGACCAAGGGACGTCCTTGCGGTCCCAACGAGGGTCGCCCCTGCCAGAAGTGCGGCGGTTGAGCACGCGTCTGCATGACTTGCTTTGCGCTCCAGGATCGTCGATGATGTGGCTCGGCTGCCCTCACGATCGCGGACCCGCATTTCAGGGAGAACGACCCATGCAGAGACTGTCCATCAGTTTAGCCCTTGCAGCGATCTTATTCGGTAACCCGATCGCACCGCAGAGGACGTCCCAGGCCGGCGACGTGCGCCAGTTTGGGGCCGTCGGCGACGGCACGGCCGACGACACCGCGGCCATTCAGAAGGCGGTCGATTCGTCGGCCGGCAACCTGCAATTCCCGCGGGGCCGTTACCTCGTCACCAAGCCCATCGTGATCGACCTCGATCGGGCGGGCTACACGTCGATCTCGGGGAACGGAACCGCCCAGGTCGTCATGGCGGGCCCCGGGCCGGCCTTCCGATTCGTCGGCACCCACGAGGGATCGGCCAGCCCGGCCACCTTCAAGGACAACGTCTGGCAGAACCAGCGCACGCCCATGGTCGATGCGATCGAGATCCTCGGCGCCCATGAAGAAGCGGTGGGGATCGAAGCCACCGGAACCATGCAGTTGATCGTCTCCCGCGTGGTGATTCGCAAGGCCCTGCACGGGATTCACCTGGTCGTACGGAACCGCAATGTGCTCATCGCCAATTGCCACATCTACGAGAATCGCGGGGTGGGAATCTATCTCGACGGGGTTAACTTGCATCAGATCAACGTGCTCGGCTCGCACATCAGCTACAACCTGGGCGGCGGCATTGTCTTCCGGCACGGCAATGTGCGCAACCTGCACGTCGGCACCTGCGACATCGAGGGCAATCATCCGCCCGTTGACTCGCCCCCCGAGTCGGCCACGGCCAATATCCTGCTCGATTGCCGCGAGAGCGTGGCGGGCATCGGCGAGATTGCCATCACCGGCTGCACGCTCCAGCACACCCACGACAGCCCCGACTCGGCCAATATCCGCATGCTCGGCGCTTCCAAGCAAGACACCCATGAAGGGCACGTCGCCATTACCGGCAACGTGTTCAGCGACGTCCAGGTCAATATCGAGCTGCGCGACGTGCGCGGCGCCGCAATCACCGGCAACACGGTCTGGAAGGGCTTTTCCCACGACCTGATCCTGGACGGCTGCAAGGACGTGGTCGTTTCCGGCAACGTCTTCGATCGGAATCCGCGCTATGGTTTCGAGGGGGACGACAACGCGGGAGTCCTGCTCCGCAACTGCCGCGACTGCGCCTTGAGCGGCGTGCAGATCGCCGAGGTTCGCCGGCACGACGGGGGCCTCGTCCTCCAGGGCTGCCGGCGTGTGAATGTAACCGGCTGCTCGGTCGTCGACTGCGACGGCGCGGGCATCGTGCTGACGGATTGCAGCACCTGCCGCGTCTCCGACTGCATCGTCCACGACGAGCGTCCGACCACAGAGCAACCTGTCGCGCTTCGGCTCACCGGCGGGCGGAACAACATGGTCGTCGGCAATCTCGTGGCCGGGCGGATCGAGGCGGCCGGCGAGGCAGGCGTCGTCCGCGATAATGTGATTGCTGAGTGAGGCCAGCCACCATCTGACAGAAGGAGGCGACTCCATGAATCCTACAGCACGCTTGTTGCGTCTCTGTGTATTGCTTGGCCTGTGTCTCTTCGGATCGACGGCGCCGGCCGCCGAACTGACTTTCTTCGGCTGGTCGGATCAGCATGTGCAGACCGACGGAAACGGGGAACACCTGTTGCCGGCCATCGACACCATGAACGGCCTGCCCGGCACGCCTTATCCCGAGAGCATCGGCGGCAAGGTGGCCGAGCCAACCTTCGTGTTCGGCTGCGGCGACATCTCCGAGTGGCCCACCCATGCGGCCATGAAGACATACGACGAACTGATCACGGGGCGGCTCAAGTTTCCGGCCTACGACATCCTCGGCAACCACGACGAGGGGGGCAAGTCGCCCAGCGAGACCATGAAGAACTGGCTGCTCTCTCGCCACAAGGCGCTCAGCTACACCTTCGAAGCCGGCGCCGTTCACTTCGTCTGTGTGTTCTCCAAGTACGATGAAACGCTCAATAACCCCGCCCAGCCGCTGACCAAGGAAGCCCTCGACTTCGTCCGCACCAGCCTGGCCAACCTCCCGCCGGAAGCACCGGCGATCGTTGCCGCCCACTTGTGCTACGACGCCATGACGAACCGCGACGCCCTGGTCGACGCGATAGGCGACGCCAATGTCATCGCCATCCTCGGCGGCCACTACCACAAGGCCAAGGTCGACCGCTACCGCGACCGGAACTTCATCCAACTCCCGTCGCCGGCGCCGGGCAGCCCGTCGGAATTCACGGTGATCCGGATCTCTTCGGATCGCCTCGTTGCGATTCCTTACGACTCATAGTGAAAATGCTAGCACTGCTACATTTGAATAATCTCCTTGAGCTTCTTGCCGACGCGGCGGTTCCGCGAGCCTGTTTCCATGGCGTTGATCATGTCGTCCCAGAGTTTGCTGCGTAGCAAC
>Ga0209722_1000740_pt1 | contig 33305 bp, 28 predicted proteins | sample BioC12SIPDNA_2_FD_185745 | JGI IMG/M metagenome (GOLD analysis project Ga0209722, IMG submission 185745) | Anaerobic biogas reactor microbial communites from Washington, USA - Biogas_R1_A C12 SIP DNA (SPAdes) (version 2) | ecosystem: Engineered > Bioreactor > Anaerobic > Unclassified | place... | reverse complement strand
ATACTGAAATTGCAGTACGTCCCACTGATATTGATGGTTGTTTTGAGATTAGATTTTGCCAGTTCAAAGTCAAGATGATATACTTACGAAAGAAGGATTGTTAAAGAATTAATGTGTTACCCATGTGTCCGAACACCTGTTGCCTATGTGTCCGGTCTGTACATTAAGAGGGGGTAAAGAAGAAAAGAAGCCGGATTGGGAAAGCACCAATCGCGGCCTACGAAAGGATACAGATGCCGGCTTCAACTGCGGAAGCCGGCCTACGAAAGAATAAAGATGCCAGATTACGAAAAGATAACAAAAACCGGGTTCTTTCGAACCCGGCGTATGAAAGAACAGTTGAAAGAAATGTTTAGCCCTTGACCGAGCCCTGGGTAAGACCGCCTACGATTTGGTCCTGCAAAATAAGGTAGATGATCATGATGGGCAGGGCGGCGATCAGCGCGCCAGCGGCAAAGATACCCCAGTTTTTGGTGTATTGCCCGGCAGTAAAGATCTGCAAGCCGACCATAACAGTCTGCATTTCGCGTTGGGTCAGGAGGGTTCTGGCGATAATAAATTCGCCGTAAGTGCCAATAAAACTCAGAATGGATATGACAACCAAAATTGGCCGCAAGAGCGGCAAAATCAATTTCCAGAAAACCTGCCAGTCGGTTGCGCCGTCCACGTGAGCCGATTCGTCGATATCACGGGGGATGGTATCCATGTAACCCTTCATGAGCCAGATGTTCATACCCATGGCACCGCCGGAATAGACCAAAATCAAGCCAGCGTGGGTGTTAAGACCGAACCAGGGGATCACATCGCCGACCTGTTTGATGATCGTAAATAACGCTACAATCGCCAGCAAGTTGGGGAAGCTTTGGATGAGCAGGATCGCTTTTAACATACTCTGCCGCCCCTTAAAGCGGAAACGCGAGAAGGCAAAGGCTGCCAGCGTGGTTAGCGAAAGGGTCAGCAAGGTTGATATGGTCGAGACGATCAGCGAGTTTTTGAGCCAGGTGAAGAAGGGGAAAATCGGATTCGACACCAATTCCTGGAAGTTGACAAAACTCCAATTGTCAGGGATCAATTTTTGATTCGCCAGGTCGTTGACGGGGTTGATGGCAGCCGAAATTATCCACAATACCGGGAAGATGCTGAAAAGAATCAACACAGCCGCCAAACCCCAGCGCCAAACCAAACCAATAGTTTTACTGCGTTTGATGGATGATGGTCGTTTAGACATTTTCGCCAACCTCCTCCCACATATTTGTGAATTTGAATTGCAGCAGTGACATAACCGCAATCAAGATGAACAAAATTAACGAGATTGCCGAAGCGTAGCCGTATTGCACACCGCGTCCGCTTGCAAAGGCAAGATTGTAAACGTAGCTGATGATGATGTCAGTATAGCCAGCTTGCGTTGTTGCGGTTGGAATTGGCGGTCCGCCATTGATGAAGGCATAAATCAGGTTAAAGTTGTTGAAGTTGAAGATGAAGGAAGAGATCATCAACGGTCCAACACTGACCAGCAAGAGGGGCAGGGTGATGCCCCAGAACTTCTGCCAACCGCTGGCGCCATCGATTTCTGCGGCTTCATAGATGTCACCCGGGATCGATTGGAGCGCGCCACTGGTGACAAGCATCCAGTAGGGGTAACCCAGCCAGGTGTTGACAACCAGAAGGGCGGCTCGAGCCAGCCAGGGCTGGGTAAACCAGCGCGGTGAGATATTGAAGACGGCTTCGAGCATGCGGTTGATGACCCCCAAATCGGGGTTGAACATACCGCGCCAGATCAAAATAGTGATCAGGCTGGGGATGGTATAGGGGATCAGCAAAAGAGAGCGCAGAATTTTCTTGCCCTTGAACTTCGGGTCGCCATAAATGATGGAAATCAGCAAACCAACAGAAAAAGTCAGCAGGAGGCTGAAGGTGGCAAAGAGGAAGTTCCAGATAACGATGGTCACCAACGGTCCGCGCAAGCCGGGACTGTTGATAAACTGGACAAAGTTCTTGGCTCCAACAACAGCTGTGTAACCAGGTATCAGGCGTTCACCATTTTGGGCGGTATAGGTACCTTCCTGGTCAAAATATTCCGTGCCTGTAACTTGGTTGGTGAAGGTGTTGTTTTCGGGGTCATAAGAGAAGAGCGGTTGAAGCTCTGCCGCTTCTGATGGAGACCGCACCTGGATGGTGTTTTCCGGATCGCCAAACCTGATATTGGTCAGGTTTTTATCGGTTGAAGCAAGAATGCGATTGAGACGGGTGTAGCCTTCGATAGTGACCGGCGCTCCCTCCTCGTCAAGCTCTCCAATGCCGTTTTCTCCAGTGACAAGTGGAATTTCGGCATCGCCTTCCACATCAACCTGGGTGACCAGCGAGGTATTTCCTTCGGCGTCTTTAAGCCAGAGCAAATACTCGTTATCTGCGGAACGATAAGCGATCCATTGATAGGCTTTTCCGGTTTCAGGCAGGTAAGTTTGAGCCTGGATTTGATCGATAGCCTGAGCCTGGGTGATCAGGTGACCGTCGCCATAGTTGGTGAAAGCGTTGTAGATGGTGTAAACAATGGGAAAAATTGAAAACAACAGCCAGGCAGAGAGCCCAACAGCCATCCACTTGAACATATACGCCTTCGGGACCAGGAAGGCAACGCTGATCATGATAATGATAAGAACGAAACAAACCCCCAGAGGAAGATAGCCAAGGCTAAAGAGCTTGAAGGCAAAAAATCCCAGGGCAACATCGACAATAAGAACAATCAGAAAGGTCAGTAAATTCCCGGCACCCTTGATGGTCTTTTTGGCATACTCGCCGGTAGTAGGCGTGCTATTAGCATCCATCACATAATTCTCCTTTCTCTGTTGTAAAAAAGGAGGCTTGCATGTGCAAGCCTCCGTGACAGACTAAATCTTAGGGCAGTTGAATGTCCAGAAGATGGGTTTCGGGATCGTATACGAAGGTTACTTCGCCATCGGCTGTGACAGTGAAGGGAATGTCTTCCGCGCCACCATCGAGACCATAGGATTCATCCCAGCTACCATCATGGGCAACTTTGACCATGTAATCACCAGCGGGGATTGTGAAGGTGGCGGTATAGAGACCGTCATCACCAAGGGTCATGACAGTATCCGGGCACTTGGGATCCCATTCGCAGGCGAAACCAGCAGCTGACTGCCAGGAACCGGGCAGGTTGATCATGCCGGTGGTATCCAAACCGATAGCGGCAACAATAGCTTCCTGTGCAAAGGTGTAAGCTTCTTCGGGGGTCTTTGAACCGTCGAAGATGAAGGTGAGGGCATTGCCCCAGTCACCCCAGACCTTACCCATTTCGGGGATGGCGGGCATTGGGACGGCATTCTCGCCAGCTTCAGCGATACCTTGCAGATAAGGATCCTCAATCATAGCAGCTGCAGGCAGGTAAGCGGAACCACGGGGGTCAGCTTCGTAGAGAGCCATCATAGCTTCTTCGGTAGCAACAAATTCGGTCAGGAAGGACTGCGCGAGCAGAACGTTCTCGGACATTGAATTGACTGCAAAGCCCTGGACACCAAGGAAAGGATAACCACCATCGGGGAATTTGGCGATGCCAAAGTTCAAACCGGATTCTTTCAGGTTATTGATTTCCCATGGTCCGTTCATGAAGAAGGCGACATCGCCGTTCAGGAACATGGATTTGGCGGTGGTGTTGTCGAGGTTATCAGACAGGATTCCGTCTTCTTTCCACTGCAGAGCCATTTCGCCAAAAGCGATCATGCCTTCAGAGCCAACCCCAACATCTTCGGGATTGTAATCGCCGTTTTCGTCAACGCCGAAAACGTAACCACCCTGAGAGGTCATCCAGGGATATGCATCGTAGGAGGTTCCAGCCAACACGATACCGTATTGGATTTCACCAGCGTCGATGAGTTCTCTGCTCAGGTCATAGACGCCCTGCCAGGTGGTGGGGACTTCTTCGACCAGGTCGGCATTGTAGAAAAAGCCGAGGTTTTCACGGGCATAGGGCATTCCGAAGAGTTTGCCTTCGTAGGAGAAAGCCTTCAGAGATTCGGGATCGAATTCGGCAGCTTTGGCACCAAGATCGAGTTCGGCAATCAGGCCGGATTCGGTCAGGGCAGGCAGTTGGTCGTGGGCAAGAACAATGATGTCCGGGCCTTCGCCAGCGGGGGCAGCCACGAGGAATTGATCGCGAATACCAGAGATATTCTCGACAACAACTTCCACGTTGTATTCGGCCAGGAATAAGGCACCCAGTTCGGACAGAACGGGAGCGCGCTGTTCATCAGCCCAAATACGCAGAGTTGCCGCGGGTTCTACAACTTCTACAGTCGGCTCTTCGGTGGGTTCTTCGACAACGGGTTCTTCAGTGGGTTCTTCAACCACTGGGGGTTCCGGTTCGACGACGGGGGTCTCTGCCGGGGTGCCACAGGCTCCCAGGATCAGAGTTGCAATCAGAGCGATTGCGATCAACAAATAACTTTTCTTCATTGGTTTCTCCTTTTGAAACTATTGAAATGTTTGGCAAAATTGCCAGGTATGAGCAAAATCATCCTACCTCCCGGTGTCCATTGTGCCATCTTAGAACTTGAGAGTTGGTAAGATTGAGCGATGAATCGGGAGACAGGCTGCTTTCAATATAATGGCTTACTTCCAGGAACTTGGAGGTTTCCTGTTCGTTGAAGCAAGACATGAGGGATTCGATTTGATTGACAAAGCCGGGGTAAACACGAGCCAGCAGATCAGAACCTGTTTCTGTCAGGAAGAGCTGAAAACTGCGCCCGTCGTTGGGGTCGTTTTGACGGGTGATCAGTCCATCTTTGACCATGCCCTGGACAACACGGGTGGTGTTGCTCTTGGTGCAGAGCAGGCGGTCACTCAAATCGATGTAATTTATGCCGGGATTTTGGGAGACATGCAGCAGAATATAAAAACGAGGAACATTGAGACCATGATTGGATAGATAGGTCTTTTCGTGGTTATCAATATGAAGGAAGATTGCCTTCAGAGATTCGTATAGATTCATTGTTTTTTGCGACATTTCGCCCCAGTGATTACCTACGGATAACTAGTTCACTTGTCAACTAAATTGTAGCAAAATTAGTGAAAATGTCAAGCCCGATGCAGAAGAAAAGAGGTGGCTGGGTTAGTTGGCTAAGGGCGATTAAACTCTTTCGTACGGCTAGGCAATAAATGCGACCCGGAACGGTCGGTGCCCGTTCCCTACATAGGTTTTCGATGAGGGAGATGAATAATGCTCGCTTTGATACCAGCATCATGACCCTCTCCGTGCAATTGGGCTTTATGTTTAGGCGGACGAAAAGAAAAAGAAGCCGGTTTCAAGAACGGAAGCCGGCCTACGAAAGATAAAAGAAGCCGGCCTACAAAAGATAAAAGTGGTGGCTTCAACCCCGTTTGCTTTCATATGGGGCAGGCACGATGTTTCGAGCTCGGAAAAGATAAAGAGGCCGGCTTAAACAACGGAAGCCGGTCTACTTAAGATGCATGGGTTTTACTCCAACCAGATCGGGTTGGTGACGAGGGCGGGCATGGGGGGCAGACCAGGGAAGAAGGTGCGCCATATTTCTACTCTAAGGTAGCCAGGTTTTTCTACTGGCAAGGTAATCTGCCAATCGCCTTTGTCGGGGGAGGTGAAAAGAGTTCGCTCTTCATCCTGGTCAATTAGCTTTATATGATCACCGGGTTCAAGCGCGAATGCCTGCAATCTTGCCTCCATGCCAGTCCGCCAGGGCACGATCGCGCCATAGCTGCCGCCATCGACGTCCAGTTCAAGGTGCAAGGAGGTGGGGCTGAAGGTGAAATAGCTGTGCCCAGCTTCGACTGCTTCCAGGATGTCCTTCTCACTGGCTGACCATGCCAAAACATTGAGGGTTGGATTCCCCAGGCGCTGAAAAATAGTATCTTCATGATAATCACTGCCGCAAACCGCCACCTGGTGCTTGCCAGCTTTGAGCATTTGGTCCCACCAAGCGATGGTTTCAATGTTTTTGGGACGCATCGGTCCGTTCCAGACCTCGATCAGGTCGTAATGGAGGCTTTCCAAGTCGAAACGGAAGCCAAAATTGCTCTCCAAGGGATGATTAATACTGATGAGCGCGCCGTTTTGATGTGCCTGCCGGAATTTATCGTGGGCTTCTTCGTCTGTGTTGGTGAAGAAGGGTCCGGAATAAGGCTCTTCGACCCCCAGGAAGTTGCTGTGACCCCTGTAGTGAGTCCATTCCAAGCCGGGGATGATGGTTAGACCGGGAATTTTCGGGAGGGATGCCCTTTTGATCGGTTGATTGTGGTCGGTGACGGCGATAAAGTCCAGCCCATGTTCACGGGCATGCCGGGCGAGGTGATCAAGAGGCAGCAGACCATCAGAGGCGAGGGTGTGGGTGTGCAGATCGCCCTTCAGCCAACGCCTGGTTTTTGGGGTGAAACGCAGCCTGATGGTCACATCTGCACCATCGGCAGAGACAACATAGGCACCAAGCATGATTTGCCAGGTGCCGGGTGGGAGTGGATGGGGTTGGTAGCCGGGGGTTGCCTCCGTGGTGGAGACGAAAATGATGTCACGGCTAGAACCACTGGCGCCAACATGGCTACCATCCGGGGCGATCAGCCCCAGGTCGATCCGGTTCACGCGCTGGTGTTTGGTGAATTGACCGCTTTCTACAGTGAACGGCTGGTTTTCGGTGTGTGGATAGGTGTATTCGATGTCGATCCGTTCGGTTGAGGGCGGCATGGCGAAAGGCACGAGCAGGTATTGTCCCTGTTGGTCAGCGGAGATGTGGTGGGTGATTTCGATGATTTCCATAGGTAGTATCTAAGCGCTTTCTCTGCGATCTACAGTGATCTTGGGGGATTATTGAAATATGACCCTGGAGTAACCAAGCGAACTAAAGAGGCTCATCAAGTAGGCTTCGGCGTTCGTTTCAGCCTGCTCAAGGATGCCGTCTTCAGTGGCTGTTTGCAAAATTTCAGCTTCGGCTGCACGGCGGGCTGCGGATTCAAGGTTAATATCTGCCCGGCGGAGCAAACCGGTGTCGCGGTCGTAGACATAGGAGTTCTCGTTGTCGAGTGTGGCGACAAATACTTCAGCAGCAGGCAAGGTTACCCACAAAGTGTCTCCTTCGATGCGAACGTCTTCGGCGGTCAGCTTGGAAAGATCGACCCCAGCGATCACATAGCCATGCGCTACAAACAAAAGTCGGTCACCGAACAAAGAGCCGAAAGCGCCCTGGTTGAGTTCAGCCGTGATAATTTTTTCAACAGAATATTGGATGGTTTCAAGACGAGCTAGTGTCTGAACCTCACGTACGATGCTAACCGGGTCGGGTATGATGGTGGGGGTCGGATTGAGAAGTTTGGATACCTGGGTGCTCAAACCGGCATTGACCTGCTGGAGAGGCTGGACAGCACGGTCAACCTGCTGAGTGATGAAAGAGAAGGCGAGGATGACCAGAATGAGGGAAATCACCACCAAGGCGAGCAGGACTTTTAGTAAGGTTGCCAATGGATTGGTGCTTTTTTTGTCAGATGGGGGTGCTTGAGGGGTTTGCTGTTCGTTATCCATAGATACTCCTGTTTTAGAAATAATGTTAATCGCTTTTTTCGAATAATATTTCTGTTATTGTACCTGTAAGAATGATGAAAGGTTTGCAAGACGATTAAAACCATAGTTTGAGTGGTATATTATTTGTCTAAACCTTAACTGGAGAGATAAAAATGTTCGCACAATCAAATTCCGAAATCTACATTCCCGATGGATCAGACCCTACCCAAGCGCTGGCAAGAACGACCCATCTTAGTATTGCCGCCCACCAGGATGACATCGAAATCATGGCTATTGAAGGCATCTTGCAAGGCTTTAAAAACCCGGATGTCCATTTTAGCGGCTGCAGTGTGACTGACGGGCATGGATCGCCTCGTGCCGGCAAATTTGCCAATGTAAGCGATGATGAGATGGCGCAGATCCGGGTGGAAGAGCAAAAAGAAGCTGCCCGGATCGGGAAGTATTCTGCCCAGGTGTTTTTGGGCTATCCGAGTGCCGAAGTGAAGAAGGCTGGCAACCAGGCGCTAAAAGAAGACCTGAAAACCTTGATCAGGCAGACGCGACCGGAAGTCTTGTATACCCATAACCTGGCGGACAAGCATAACACCCACGTCGGTGTTTTGTTGCGCTTGCTGGAAGCTTTGCGCGAACTGGAGCCTGAAGTGTTGCCAAAGAAGTTAATTGGTTGTGAAGTGTGGCGCAATTTGGACTGGATGTCCGATGAGAAAAAAGTGATCATGGATGCTTCGGCGCACCGGGAACTGCAAGCCCAATTGGTGGATGTGTTTGTGTCGCAGGTGCAAGGCGGAAAGAATTATACCGACGCCATTTTGGGAAGGCGCGCTGCGAACGCGACCTTCTTTGCCTCTCACGCCACCGATAACGCCATTGGATTGAACTTTGGGATGGATATGACCCCTCTGTTGAAGGATAAAGGTCTGGACCCAATAGAGTATGTGAAGACTTTTTTAGGGGAGTTTCAGGAGAGCGTGGTGGGCGTGATCGAAGCCATGCGATAAGCTTACAAATCTTCCATTTGTATAGAAAAGCGGTTTGTCAAAGGCTGGTATAATAAGGATATATTGTTTTCTAGTTACAAGGAGATATCATGAAATTAAGTGCACCAACAAATATCGTATTCATCGTTTCAGTAGTATTGTTTGTTTTGGCCCTGCTGGTCGAGTTTGGCATGATCAGCGCCCTGGCTGTGGCTATGCCCTGGCTGTGGATTGTGGCATTCGTCCTGTTGGCATTGGGCGTGATGTTGAAAGATTTCTAAAAATCAAAGAGTAGTAAGAGAAAAGTTGACCGCGAGGTCAACTTTTTGGTTTAAGAAGCCAACAGAACATTTTTCGATAGTAAAGTAGGGAACAGGCCTACCTGTTCCTCGTTTACATGGTCGAGGCAGGCCTCGACCCTACTTTGTCTCGGGCTACGAGAAGAAAAAAAGCCGGCTTCAAGGGCGGAAGCCGGCCTACGAAAGAAGAAATGCTAGGCAGGTGATACGGAAGCCGGATTATGAAAAGAGGGTAATTCGTAGGGGACGGATGCCATGCCGTCCCGAAGGAGTTATGTAATTCAATAGGCGGGAAATCGTGGAAGGTCTCCTCCATACAGGATGCCGGGTTCAGAAGCGGAACGTGGATTATGAAAAGATAAAGAAGCCGGCTTCAACAGCGGAAGCCGGCCTACGACAGAAAAAAGGCTTCGCTCAGGGGCAGATGATACGGAAGCCGGCCTACGAAAAGACCACAAAAAAGAACCTGAACACCTAACCGATAACCCGCATGTATTGAGGCTCGCCAGAGCACCACATCTGTCCATCGGATGAGATTCTGAACCAGCCATCTTTGACCTCATAGACAGTGACAACATCGTTTCGGATCAGATTGCCGATGATCTTGTATTTCTTGCCGGGACCATCCCGCAGGAAAAGGGCTTTGACGATGCACTGCGCACGCTGCTCTTCCTTCGAAACCAGGGGCGTTTCGGGCGCGACTCGCTGCATGTAATTGCCTGCTCCAGAACACCAGACCTCATCTACAGGATCCAGCCGGAACCAACCGTTGTTATCCTCGTAAACCGAGACGACTTCGCCCAGGTTTAACTTGCCGATCACCTTGAAGCTGGCGCCAGGACCTGAGCGCTTGCGCAGGGTATTGACCATGCATTTCGCCCGGAAAAGCATCTGGGGTTCAGGAATCTCGAGGTAACCGGTGGGGTTATTGAAATATTTCCAGACTGCTTCCAAGTCGCCGTTCCAACGGTTGTAGTCCATGTAACGACTGAAAGCACCAATCGACTTGCAGCGGTCACCAGTTTGATGGATCAGGTAGGTGTTTACACCCTTGGGCAAAATAGGCGGACCAGGGTGCTCGTTGGTATAAAAAGGTGAGGGAGCCGATCTGCGATAGGTGGCCAGCCACCAATCCAGCTTGGGGAGATCTGACACTTGCAGGTACACATCGACCCAATTTGCACGAGAATAGATGATAGGGTAACGACCAGTGCGGGATTTGCAGATTTCGAGACAATTGAGTGTGGTTGAGGTGATGCGGGCACGGGTGTTGATGCCGGCGACCTCGAGGTCCAGAGCAATGCGGTCGTGAGCCCAGTCGCTTTTATTTGCGAGCATTTTGAAGAGGGAATCCATTTGGGCGACAGCGCTTTCGCCGAAGTAGGGCACATGGTAGGCAATCCGACCGACCTGAAGTTGTCCCATCTGGGTCCAGTGATAAAAAAATTGCGGATCGCGGTAACCCCAGGAAACACCGGCGCGGGCAGCAATGAAACTGACAGGCTCGGAGTTGTTTTTGATCGTTTCAAAATTAACCCGCCTGGTGCCTTCGGCGTTAGCCTGGTTTTTACTGATGTCGATTCCAAATGCTCGTGTCATACATCCTCCTGGTTTGGTGGAAACCAGTATCACAAAATACCCAACAATGAGGGTGGTCAGGAATGTAGGTGCAAGTAGAGTGCCAGAGGAAAAGGATGGTGATAGCTGATAGGAAAAGAAGGGGGCAGTGGTAGAGCGAGATTGAGGTGGGCGGAATGTTAGCTTTGACGGAAAAAATGAAACCATCTCAATCCGCCGTACGATATCTATTGTTGATTGGAACGGTCAGTGCCCGTTCCGTACAAAGACATTCACGGAGGGAGATAAACCCCCTCCGTACGTTTTTTCATGATTCATTTGCAGGGAGATGAGCTCCTCCGGAAGGATGAGTAATAATTTCGATCTGGATTGGTCTGTGCTTGTCTGTAGGTGTTAGTGAGTGGAACGGGCACTGACCGTTCCGTACATAGTGATAGGAAAAGAAGCTGATAGCTGAAAGGTGGCAAGAAAAGACTTGACAAACCAAAAAGATACAATTATTTCTATGAGCTATGAGCTATGAGCTATGAGCTATGAGCTATGAGCTATGAGCTATGAGCTATGAGCTATGAGCTATGAGCTATGAGCTATGAGCTTCAAGCCAAGCTTTGACTTTTTCTTTTGTCACAGGCAGGCTGTCCACTCGCAGACCAATGGCATGATAGACGGCATTGGTGATTGCCGGTGGGGTGGGCACGCATACCAATTCCCCCACGCCTTTGGCGCCAAAAGGTCCTTCGGAGGTCTTGGATTCCACGATAATCGAGACAACTTCTGGCAAATCTTGCATGCGGGGAACGTCATAGCGGGCGATGCGATCGCTTTTGATGATTCCGTCTTCCACTTTGAAATCTTCCATCAAGGCGTGTCCGATGCCCATTACAACGCCGCCTTCCACCTGGGATTGGAAGCCAAGCGGGTTGATCACGCGTCCAGCATCACTGGCAGCGACCACCTGGAGAGCTTTTACCTCGCCCGTTTCCGGGTTGATGCCCACTTTGACAGCCTGGACGGCAAAACCATAAGCGATATGGATCTGTCCACCCACTTCGAGCGGGAAAGTCTCCGGCGCGTGATAACGGTATTCCACTTCCAAGCCTTGTGGTGATTGTTTGAGCAGGTCATGAATCTGCTGCCAGGAAGCTCCACTTTCATCCCAATGCGCGCCTTCGGTTGAAAACCGAACCGCTGCCGCTTCAGCCCCAAAGTGTTCGCCCAGCAATTCCAGGATGTTGTTGCGCAAGGTAGAGGCTGCCTTGCGGACAGCGTTTCCGGTCACATAGGTCTGGCGGCTGGCAGTAGTAGGTCCGCCGTCGAGAGTGAGCTGTGTATCCATCAGGTAGACATTGATGTTGTCAGGCAGGATGTTTAAAACTTCCGCGGCGATCATTTGCAGGGTAGTGACCATGCCTTGCCCAACCTCAGAAGCGCCGCTCTTGATCTGGAGGCGTCCGGCAGGCAGTAATTTCAGAATCACACCGCTGCTGTCATCCGCACCAGTGCCGAGACCAGTATTTTTGAAACCACAAGCCAATCCCCAGCAGGTGATCAAACGCTGCCCGGAGATTTCTTCAGTTTGAGGTTCAAAAGGAGTTGTGACCCCATTTTCAGAAAACCAGTTACTGATCGCATCAAGACATTCGGGCAGACCCACGCTTTCGGTCAGATAATGACCGGTGTTGGTGGTGGAACCGATGTGCAGGCAATTCTTCTTGCGCATAGCCAATGGGTCGAGCTGGAGTTTTTCGGCGAGCATATCCATGGCCGATTCGATCCCAAAAGCCGCCTGAACCACCCCAAAACCACGGAAAGCACCGGCGGGTGGGTTGTTAGTATACATGGCATAGCAGTCGGCGTGGGTGTGAGGGATGATGTAAGGACCACAGGAATGGGTGGTAGCGCGGGTCATGACCGGGATGCCGAGAGAGGCGTAGGCACCGGTGTCACCATAAAGTTCAGTCTGAACTGCGGTGAGCGTGCCGTCCTGTTTGGCTCCCAGCCGTAATGTGACACTGGTGGCATGCCTTTTGGGGTGAACCAGCATGCTTTCACGGCGCGTAAACAGTAGTTTGACTGGTTTATGTGTCGCTATTGCAAGCAAAGAAGCATGGATTTGACCGGCAACGTCTTCTTTGCCGCCGAAAGCGCCACCAGTTTTCTGACCTCGCACGCGTACTTTTTCGAGCGGTAAGCCTGCAGCCTCGGCCACCTGCCGGCGGTCCTCAAAGGGGATTTGCGAGCCGACATACAAGTCGAGACCTTCGTCCTCCCAGGGAACGGCGATGGAACACTCCGGCTCCATGAAGAGGTGGTCCATGAAGGGAGTGTTAAAAGTGTGTTCGACAATCACATCGGCTTCTTCAAAGCCGGTTTGGATGTCGCCCTTGTTAAAGTGGATATGCTTGAGCAGGTTGCCTTGCTCGTGGATTTTTTCAGAGTCTTTTTCGTGCGCCTGGCGCGGGTTACTGACCACCGGTCGCAGTTCGTATTCGGGTTGGATCAGTTTGACGGCTTGGTCGGCTATCGCCTGGGTTTCGGCGGCAATGAGAGCGATAGCGTCGCCCTGGTAGCGCACACGTTCGCCGATCCCGACCAGGATCGGCCAATCTTTCTTGTAAATGCCGTGATTTCGTTCGTGCTGCAAGTCACTTGCTGTAAGAATTTTGACAACGCCAGGGAGTTCCTGTGCCTTGGTTGTGTCCAAGCCAAGCAGGATTGCAGAGGGAACGCCTGCACGCAAGACACGGGCATAAAGCATCCCTTCAAAATGCAAATCATCAGTGAATTTTGCTGTACCAATCGCTTTAGCGACCGCATCCGGACGAGCGAGGGGCTTGCCAATGTGAGTGAGGTCCTGCTCTCCGAGCGGAACCTGGCGGAGTTGGATATGATCCTGCTCGCGCATGGCTTTGGCCGCGGCCTGGATGGCAGACAAGATGGCTTCATAGCTGCCGCAGCGGCAGATAACATCATTCATTTCCTCCCGGATTTCGTCCAGGCTTGGGTCGGGATTGCTATGCAGGAGGGCGTAAGCTCTCATCAACTGACCGGGTGTGCAGAAACCGCACTGGATGGCACCGTGGCTGATAAAAGCTTCCTGGAGCGGGTGGAGTGCTTTGAGGTCTTCGCGCTGGTCTTGCTGGTGGTCAGGGCGCAGAGCTCGCAGACCCTCAATTGTCAGGATCGATTTTCCATTGACTTTGGAAGCTTGGGTGATGCAGGAGCGGGTTGGGACGCCATCTACCAACACAGTGCAGATATTGCAGCGCCCTTCGCCACAGCCGACTTTTGTACCGGTGAGGTGTAAGCGTTCGCGCAATAAATCGCTCAGTTTTTCACCAGGGATTTCCTGGAGTTGATAGGGGATACCGTTTACAGTAATTTCCAGCATAAGGCTCTCATTGTGCGCGGTGGCACCATTCTTTTAATAGCTAATTATACAGGCAATCTTTCAGTATTGGATTTCCGCTGGCAATCAGGAACTGAAGTTGGGGGTTGTATACCTTGTGATTGGATTAATGATTGTCCGTGTGCAATAATTTCAGATACTGAAATTGAGGTATCCATGGCAAAAAGAAGACTGCCAATTCGAGTGAAAAAGAATAAATTGACCCCAATATGGATCATATTGGCTGTGGTTGTCGTTGTTGTGGGCGTGTTTGTTTATCAAGGGATTCGTGAATTGAGCGGAAATCCTATCCTGCGGTCTCAGGATGATGTTCCACGCGTAACTGTAGCAGAAGTTCAGCAGGCGATGCAAAACGAAGGGGCGATCTTGCTCGACGTCAGGTCGCCAGAGCAATACGCTGCCAGCCATGTCCGGGGAGCGCTGAGCGTACCCCTTGGGGAAATTGAATCTTACCTGCCTGGATTGGATAAAGAAGCCTGGTACATCATTTACTGTACCTGACCGGCTGAAAATTCGAGCGCCGGGGCGGCGTTCCTGATGTTGAAAGATGGTTTTGAACGTGTCAATCCAGTTCTGGGTGGCTTTGAAGCATTGATGGCAGCCGGTTTCCCAATAGAGCCGTAAAATTTTGTCCTAAAAAAACCCACCCCCTCAATCCCCCTCCCGCGGATGGGGTGAAACCGGCTTCAACCCAACCTACGTTTGATTGTCGTCCAATAACTCGCGGGCTTCGGTTTTCAGCTTATCCCAACCGTGTTGGGCTCGGTCGCAAATGCTGGCCCAGGAATCGTCGATGCCAAGTGCGTACCTATCGATAAACTGGCGACCGCGCTCAAGCCATTCTTCAAGTTCTCGTTTCCTGGCAGGCCAGTCAAATTGTACTGGCTGATCCAGGGTAAGCATTTCAACTCTGCGTTTTTCAATTTCAGCTCTGATTTGGACATACTCAGCTTCGGTGCGTTCACACCAAAGATATCTTTTTTGATTTGTGGTCATGATAATCCTCTCTCAAAATAACGACGGCTCGGGGAACTTAGGATAGCATGATTGTTTATACAACTACAAAAAAATGTAGAATGTATTTTGATTGAATAAAAAAAGCCGGGTCGATGTAACCCGGCTTTAGAAAAACTTGTAAGAATTTAAGCCATTGTGTAGTTTTCTTCGTGGATCTGGGAACCGGAAATCCCCATGGCATCGAAGTGTTTTTCAATCGCTCTCAACATAGGAGCCGGACCACAAACAAAGTAATACAAATCATTGTAGTTCTGAGGCAGATGGCCGAGCATAATATCTTTGGTGATGTAACCCTGATGGGGGTAATCTTCTGATTTAGGCTCTTCCAGAACCTGCACAAAAGCGAGGTTGAGCTTGGGTTTTAACTGCTCAAATTCATCCGCATACAGGGCAGTGTCTTCGTTGAGGTCGCCGTAGAAAACGTAGGTAGGGCGTTTGTCGCCGCGATCTGCCAGGGTGTTGAGGATGCTCATCACAGGAGCCAGACCGATACCACCTGCGATCAAAACCAGACCTTTTTGCATATTTGGATCGTCCAGATTAAAGGTGCCATAAGGACCGTCCACGTATACGCGTTGACCTTTTTGCATATGAGGGATGGTGGAGGTGAAATCGCCCAGGTTTTTAATCGAGAAGCGAAGGGTGCCACCAGCTTCAGCGCTGCCTGAATAAGAGAAAGGATTACGACTGAGTACAAAGGGTGAGGGTCCTGTGCTGATCCAAGCCACCTGACCAGCTTCGAAGGGGACGCCTTCGTGACCATCTGGAACCAGGGTGAGGCTGTAAGTATCAGCAGATTCGCCGACTACGGACTCAACCATGTAAGGTTTCTGACCTATTCGCATGGGTCGAATGATGCGGATATAAGCAAATGCGATCACCCAAACGGCAATTTCAAAGATCCAGATCGCCTTCATCAGCGGATGGCTGGTGTAATAGCCAACTTTGAAAAGGTGGATCATTCCAAAAACCAGGATTGTGATGGTCAGAATATCGTGGATCAGAAGCCAATAGCGGTAATCCAGTTTGAAAGACTTGCGCAGTACTGACGTGATGCCGATCAGCAATAATCCAAACAAACCGATGGAGCCAGCAGCGATCATCCAGGGCGCCTTGAAGACATTCAAAAAGCCGGCAATGATCGGGTTGTAAAAGCTGAGCAGCATGAAGTGCGCGACGATCAGCAAAACGGATAAGAGGGAGACCCAATGGTGATTGTTGTAGACTTTGTCCATGTCGAGCGCGTCTGCCAGCCAATGGATGCGACCGATGGAAATCAGTTGAATTCCAGCCAGCGCCATTCCTAAAAAGCCAAGCAAAACGGCAATATCACGGACCCCTTCTCCCCGCAGATAGCCTGAAACGAGCATCGCTAGCGCGGGCAGCAGTACCAGTGCAAAATAGATTGTGTAGAAAATTTTTCTTTTAGTTGATGGGCTCATGAGCTTCGCCTTCTTGTGTCCAAATTATGAGACCAGACCCTAAGGTCGGGTCAGACCCTGGGTGGTCACACCGCTGACAGCAGAAAGGTCTTCAATTGAGTCATACATCAACTGGAGAACATACTTGGCGTTGTGCAGGTAAGCCGCAGGTTCTTTTTGAACGAACATGTAGTTGAAGGCAGCTTTTTGCATGCGGGGAGTGAAGGTTGAATACTTGTTGGGGAAGATGCCTTCGCTCTCGTCGATGCTGCCATCTTTGTTGGTATCAATGAAAGCATAGGGATAGGAATCGAACTTGAAGCCAAAACCGGTGTCAGTCACAGCCTGGGAGTATTGATTCAGAGCCTGGTACAGAACGGCTTTCACGCCTTCGATTTCATCGAAAACGGGTTCAACAGTTCCGTCGCCGTCATAATCGACCTTGGACATGGAGACTTTGCGGTAATCTGCAAAACCGGAGACATCCGAGTGGCAGGTGGAGCAGAGGTTGGCATCTGAATTGGGAACACTCTGTGTATGCAGTGAGTGAGGATCGTGGCATTCCGTGCAGGTATTGACTGTCTCAGCGTGTTCGAAGGCCCCTACGTAGGTTTTACCTTCATATTGGTAGCCAACGCCGGCATCCGCGCCCTGGTGAACAGCAGCGGCATGGTAGTAATGTGGACCCATCAGGCTGGAATCAGCCATCGGAGTGTCAGCTTCCTTGCCAGCAGTTGCAGCTTCAACACCTGTTCCAGCACCCATGGCACCGTGGCAGGACATACAAACCGAATTGACACCTGTTTCAGTTACTTCCATTCCTGATGGGAAGGAGACCGAATCAAGTTCGTGAGCGGCATCACTATGGCAGGCTAAACAATTGATTGGATCATTGATTTCGCCTGGCATATCCACTTTACCAGCTTCAGAGCCATCGGCACCGACAAAATCGACGAAACCGGACGTGCTGTGGCACCTGGCACATGTGGGGGGGATTTCGGCTGGATCATCTTCATTCCAGTGGATAAAGGCTTCCGATTCAGCATCTGCATGACCAGAATTCCAGTATTTAGTACTGATGTCCTGGACAGATTCTGCCTGGACAGCTTGCTGGGAAGTGTAGAACATCCAGCCTGCGAGGACGGCAGCGATAAGGACAAGGATGATTACAAAATTACGTTGATTCATTAGCTGTTCTCCATTAACGAGATAAAAATGGTATTTTTGTTATTATAAGGCATCGAATTTACGTGTCAATGCCAAAAACATTTGAGTTTGTTCTTTTTTTCACAAATGAATACTCAATAATTGAGCAACCTACTCGATTATTGTTGTACTACTCTCCCATCCCACAAACTATAAGCGACTTAATCACGACCTGCTTTGTTCTTTCGTACTTTTTTGCGCTACAAGGAGCTTAGATGAAGATAGGGTGCTGCGGTTAAAAAAACCGGGTTCGCTGCTGGAACCCGGCTAAAGAGAGATTGCGAAAAACGAAAACTGGTTTACTTAATCGTGGTCAGATAATAGGGCAAGCCCATCTGCTCGATCTGACCTTGCTGCTCCTCGAAGTAATCGATGTGACCCTCTTCTTCTTCCAGAATGTTTTCCAGAAGCTGCTTGGAGCCGTTGTCTTTCTCTTCCACCATCACTTTGATGGCTGCATTGTAAGAGTCGATCGCGTCCTGTTCGAGGGCCCGGTCATTTTCCAACATGCTGGGCAGATCTTTGCCGATGCTTATCTTATCCATCTCACTGACAATCGGTCTGCCGCCAAGGAATAAAATCCGACCGATCAATTTTTCGGCATGTTTCATTTCATCAATGGCGGTTTTTTCTTCAACTTCGCCATAAACTTCGTAGCCCCAATCTTCAGCCATTTCGGCATGGACCATGTATTGATTGATGGCGGTCAGTTCTTCCTTTAATAACTTATTCAAAGCTTCGATGACTTTTTCGTTGGTTTTCATGGTCTCACCTTATTCCTTTGCAATGGTGGTCAGATAACTTTCGATACCCATCTGCTCAATTTGGTCAAGCTGTTCTTCGATGTAATCGATATGATCTTCTTCCTCATTGAGGATCGCATCCAGGAACTTTTTGGTACCGTTGTCGGCCAAATCGGCAGCCTGTTTGATGGCTTTGTTATATTCAGCGATGGCTTCCTCTTCGGCTTTGTGATCGTTTTTAAACATACCTGGGACATCCTCAGCGATGTGAATCGGATTGAGTTTGTCAACAACAGGGGTGCCCTCAAGGAACAAAATGCGTCCGATCAGTTTTTCAGCATGTTTCATTTCAGCGATCGCGCGTTCTTCAATCACTTCGTGGAGCGCTTTGTAGCCCCAATCCTCACACATCTCAGCGTGGACGAAGTATTGGTTGATTGCAGTCAATTCATCTTTCAGCAAAAAGTTGAGACTGTCGATGATTTCTGGTTTCCCTTTCATATTTTCTCCTTTATGTGTATTTGGAAGGTTTACTCTTATATTGTACTCGTTCTTTTTCTAACTCTTTTATGCCCTAAAACAGTCAAATTGTGCTCTGCATTGCTGGGTTTGACAAACCCCCAAGGTATACCAATTTGGGTAGATTTCGTAACTATTTCCTTGTAGATTTATTAATTATCTTGTAAGATGAAATCTTGTCTACACAATAAATTTCAAAAAAGGCATAACCATGGGTATTTTTAGCAACAATGTGATGGGTTTCTATAACCCTGATTTTCAGAATAAGAAAATTGCGGACTTCGACCGTTACGATTTCGTCAAACCAGTTCTGCCCCAGGCGCGTTATCTAACGCCGGTTGCCTGGGCGCTTAGTTATCCGGATGTCTGGAAACACAAAGCCAAGATCACCCGTGACCTGCAGGGCGTCAAGCCGCCTTATATTATGCTCTGCAACCACAACAGTTTTCTTGATTTCAAGATCATGACTGCCGCGCTCTTCCCCCGGCGTGCCAATTACGTTGTCGCCCTTGATGGCTTCATTGGGCGCGAGTGGATCATGCGCAAAGTTGGTTGCATCGCCAAACGCAAGTTCGTCAACGATATTTACCTGATTCGCCAGACCAGCCGCCTGCTTGACCAAGGGCAAATTGTGGTCTATTACCCCGAGGCGCGTTATTCTCACATCGGAACCAACTCTGTGTTGCCGGATTCCCTGGGCAAAATGCTTAAGTACTTGCAGGTGCCGGTTGTATCGCTGCTTTTTCATGGTCATCATATTAATGAGCCAGCCTGGAACCAGGTGTCGCGGGGAGTGCCGGTGGAAGCCGAGATGAAATTGCAGTTAAGCAAGGATCAGGTGCTCCAGTTGAGCCCGGAAGAGATCCAGGCAAAGGTCACGGAAGCGCTTGTATACGACGACTACGCCTGGCAGTACGAAAACCAGGTGCGAGTTGAATACCCTAAGCGTGCCGAAGAGATGCATCGCGTTTTGTACCAGTGTCCCAATTGCGGCACGGAATATCGCATGCGCTCAGAGGGCAGCCAATTGAGCTGTACGGCTTGCGGAAAAGCCTGGCAATTGACCGAATACGGTCAGCTGCAGGCATTGCAGGGTGAAACCGAGTTCAGTTCACCCCCTGCCTGGTATGAGTGGCAGCGTGAGAATGTGCGGGCAGAAGTGCGCGCCGGGACCTATAGGATGGAATCTGAGGTCCTGATTGACTCTTTACCCGATTCAAAGGGCTTTGTGCAGCTTGGGAAAGGCTGGTTGCGGCACGATATGAACGGTATGGTGTTGAAAGGCAGCCACCTGGGAGAGGATTTTGAGGTGGTCAAATCGAACCAATCGCTCTATTCGATTCACGTGGAATATAACTATATCGATAAGAAACGTGATTGTGTCGACGTCAGCACGTTGGAAGACACCTATTTTGCCTATCCGCTCTCGGATGACACCTCTGTCACCAAAATCGCCCTGGCGGTTGAAGAGCTCTATCAGCTTGAGATGGAAAAATAATCTTCCACGGTTAAATCTGGGAAAACCTTCTTTACCCCCTCCTGGGACTGCTTGCGTGCCGGAGGCTGAGGATTGAGGGACGAAGTCCCGACAAAGTTGGGTGTGGGTCAGCGGTTGGGAGTAACCTCTATTGCCCTCTAAGGATGCGCCATTCCGATCTTACTTTCGTAGGGGAAATCTGCCACAATCACCTTTTTTACTGCCTATTTAAGGCAATAATTGTTATATCTCTTCCTTTAATATATGTGTGAATTGAGCGGTTTGTACATTGGATGGCAGTCGTTTCGATCCCGAGAGCAACGCGGGCAGTTTTTATTTCCCTGCAACTGCATCGTAAAAAAAGTACGGAGGGGGTTTATCTCCCTCCGCCAATAGCCCCTTTTTCTAACGCAGCGGCTGGAGTCAAGCCCCAGCCGTACGAAAATTCTGCCCAGGCTAACCCCGACACTGCGAATTTCCTTTCGTCTTTGCAACTGCTTGAGTATGGAGTATGAACCCAGCAACTAAGCAATCCAACCATTAAAAAGGCAGACTGCCACGATCCTTTGCCAGACCAATGCTCAAACAGTTCTACCACGCCTGATGGCAAAGGGTCTCGCAGTGACCGAAAAATGATTAAAAAAATTGTTAAAATGTAGGAGACGGCTGCCATGCCGTCCCGAGGTGGTTTCGTAATTCAATAAGCGGGAGACCGTGACAGGTCTCCCGTAGAAAAGATGCCGGGTTCAACCCCGGAACCCGGACTACAAAAAAAGGACATTTGTAGGGGACGGCTGCCATGCGGTCGCAATACATCACAACCACGGGACTTGACTGTCATTCTGAACGAAGTGAAGAATCTTATTAGTTTTGGGGTTTAGATTGCGCGTAGTCATTATAATTTGTCATTGCGAGCCCTTTCTATGGACCCAACGGGAAAGTTGGACCACCAAAAAGGGGGTGTAACAACCTGCCTTAAAGGATCGCTCTTCACGAATTAATGCGCATAGGCAGTATAAGTGTGCGACCACTCGTCCAATATAGATAAACTTGAGTAGGGGTCGGTTTCCATACTGTCCTGCCTCATCACACATCACCCAAACCAACGCGCGTAGTAAGGATGGGTAGCGAAGTATCCTAAGTTTCCTATCAGCTACGAGCTACGAGCTACGAGTTATCCCCTACCACCTGCAGCCAGCGCTTGAGGTGCTCGCCCCAGAACAGCCATTCGTGTCCGCCTTCCGCCTCCACATAACTTATGTCCAAGCCCGCAGCGATTGCTGCCTGGTAAAACCAGCGATTGGTGGGCAGCAAGTCATCCTGCAGCCCGCATGCCATGTGCAGACTGGGCAGCCGTGCGGGGTCCGCAGCCCCCGACTTTATCCATGCTTCCGGATCGTTCTCGGAACCGGGTAGTTTTTCCAATCCACCGAAAAGCAAATCCATCTCGTGCTGCCATCTTAGCTCCTCTTTTGAGTGAGCTTGCTGGAAAAATTGAAAATTCAGTAATGCGCCAGAAAGGCTGCAGGCGGCGCGGAACATAGCGGGGCGTAAAAATGCTAACTTGAAAGCGCCGTAACCGCCCATCGAAAGCCCGGCGACCAGCATCTTTTCCCTCGGCATCTCCAGCCGGAAGGTCTTGCGCAGGTAATCGGGCAGCTCCTCGGTCAGGTAAGTGAAATACGCTTGCCCATTATCCATATCCGCGTAAAAACTACGCCCAACGGTGGGCATCACCACCACCAGCTCGCGGTTGCGTGCCAGGGTCTCGATGTTGGTATAACGCTGCCAGGCGGAGGCATCGTCCGAGAGCCCATGCAACAGGAATAATATAGTAAAGGCGGAGAGCTCCTTCTCCTGCAAAGCAGCCGGGTTGGGTAGAATCAGGTTGAGCGGCAAATTTACGCCTGCAGATTGGGAGGAATGATCGATCCGAAACAAAGCCATAGTCACCTCGGTTTTTTTGATTGCCCCAATTCTATCATCCCTCCGCACACAGGCAGGAGTATAGGATTAAGACGCGAAGCCCCTTTTTTGGCAGGGGCTGGGATTTGAAAAGGCAATTGACGGGCGACCGTGACAGGTCGCCCCGACAATATGATCATAGGGGGTGGTTTCCATGGCGCTCTAAATCATCCTGAAGAAGTACGGAGAGGATACTGGCCGCTCCAATAATCGCCAACCTGCTGCGCGTAGCCAACACCGTCGGTCATTGCGAGCCCCCGTTATGGACAATCGGAAAAATTTGAACCACCAAAAAAAGGGCGCGGCAATCTGCCTTATGACCAGTTCCTAAACAATTAATGCGCGTAGCCATTATAGATAGTGAACCAGAGCAAGAAAGTGAAAACGAGAGTTGCGGCTGATCGCGGGATAGGGCAGTGGCATAGTAATGCGCGTAGCCAATGTAGGTTGATAGTAACTAACCATCTAATTTATCCAAAGAGTATTTTGAGTTCCACATCAAACGATTTGGGTCAAATAAAAATCCAATAGAATTCGGAGGAAATTATTTGGATGGGGTTGTGAGATTGGTATCGAATTGCTTGACGTTTTCTGTCAATAAAGACTATAATAGGTCGATTAAAGTGTCCGCAGGATGGGCGGGATTCCCGCCGACGGTGGGAGAACTTTCTCATAAACAGAGGCAATTTGAAACTACCAGGACTGACCGACGTACACGTCCATCTGCGCGTGCCCGGAGGTGAACACAAAGAAGACTTCCTCACAGGCACACAGGCTGCCTTAGCTGGTGGTTTTACCCGGCTTTTGGCAATGCCCAACACCCAACCACCCCTGGTGACCCGGCAAGATTGGGACATCGCCCGGAATTTGGCAAACGACCAAAGTCTGTGCGATGTTTTTTTATACGCTGGCGGGTCTTCAGAGCATGTCGACCAGCTTTCACTTTTGGGCGAAAGCGCCCCAGCCCTCAAACTTTACCTCGATCAAACTTATGGTCCTTTGCTTCTGAAAGGTCTGGAGAGCTTGACAGAAATCTTTGCCATCTGGCCTAAAAACAAACCAATTTGCTGCCATGCCGAAGAAGAATCGTTGGCAGTAGCGCTGGCTTTGGCTGCGCTTTACAAACGCAGCGTCCATATCTGCCACGTTGCGCGCAAATCGGAAGTAGAGTTGATCGCCAGGGCGAAAGCAGCGGGTGTGCAAGTGACCTGCGAAGTAACCCCACATCATCTCTTCCTGACCGAAAATGACGCCAAGCGCCTGGCAACTTTTGGCGACATGCGACCGGTCTTGCAGCCCCAAAAAGATGTTGACGCGCTCTGGGAGCATCTCGGCACAACCATAGACTGCGTCGCCAGCGATCACGCGCCCCACACAATCCAGGAAAAAAGCAGTTCAGCTCCTCCGGGAGTGCCCGGGTTGGAGTCGACCCTGCCTTTGTTATTGACCGCCGCTTCTGAAGGGCGGATAAGTTACGATCTCATCCCAATTTTGCTGGATGAGAACCCCCGCAAAATTTTTAGCTTGCCGATACAGCCCGAAACCTGGGTCGAGATCGATCAGAACGCGTCTTACACGTTCCCAGACCAGCCTCTTTATACAAAATGCGGTTGGTCGCCCTTCACCGGCATGAAAATGACCGGACGAATTACCAGTGTCGTGCTCAGAGGCAAAGAAGTAGTGAGCGACGGCGTTGTATTAGCTCAACCTAAATCAAATCAATCATAAACGGGAGTCAATATGGACAATACGGGCTTAACCCCCCTCTTCAACCTGGAAAGTTCTGAGCGAAAACCACTCTTCACCAATGGTTTCTTTCAAAAAGACATCCTTTCAGTTTCTCAATTTAGCAAGGATGACCTGGATTACATTTTCAGTCGTGCCAACGAAATGCTCGAGATGAGCCGGCGCTGGGGAACCTGCGACTTACTCAAAGGCTACACGCTTGCCTGTGTTTTCTACGAGCCTTCCACGCGCACCAGCTCCTCCTTTATCGCTGCCATGGAACGGCTGGGCGGCAAGGTGATCCCGATCACGGAAGGTATCCAGTATTCTTCCGTCTCAAAAGGTGAAAGTCTGATCGACAGCATGATCACTTTGGAGCAGTACTGCGACGTGATCGTGCTGCGCCACCCCGAAATCGGTTCCAGCGCTGCTGCCGCAAAATATGTGAAAGTGCCCATCATCAATGCCGGCGATGGCGCGGGCGAGCACCCCACCCAGGCTTTGCTGGATCTTTTCACCATCAAGCAGGAGTTAGGGGCGATCGATGGCTTGCGGGTAGGCATGGTTGGGGATTTGCGCTACGGTCGCACGGTTCATTCGCTGACCAAGCTGCTCTCACTTTATGATGTCTCCCTGCGCTTTGTTTCTCCTGACACCTTGCGCTTGCCGCTGGACTTGATGAATAATTTGATCGACAAAAAGATGGATGTGCGTGAATTCAGCAAGGTTGAAGACGTGATCAGCAACGTGGATGTGCTGTATGTGACCCGCATCCAGAAAGAACGCTTTGTCGATCTTTCGCAGTACGAAGAGGTCAAAGATTACTTCCTGATCAGCACCGAGTTGATGGAAAAAGCGAAGGAAAAAATGGTCGTCATGCACCCCCTGCCCAGGGTGGGGGAGATCGAATACAAGGTCGATAAAGACCCGCGGGCAGCCTACTTCCGGCAGGTGCAAAACGGTTTGTACATCCGCATGGCGCTGCTGGCAGCGGTGTTGGGCAGAGCGTAAGAAAAATTTGGAAAGGACGGTCTGTAAGCCGTCCTTTTGCCAACAGAAACGGGATGAAGTTTGAAACCAGCTTTCTGCGATAAGCAGGCTCAATAATCGAAAAAAGGGTATGCTTAAGCCAGTTCAACCTTAACAGCCTGCAATGAAAAAAAATGGAGGAATGATGGACTTTGTCAGCAAACTGACCAACGCAATCGAACGCAACAATTCCCTTCTATGCGTCGGCATGGACCCCACTATGAAGGTTTTGCCTCCCGGTGATGACGTTTTTTCCCGCTTGAAGGTTTGGGCGGAAGCTCTGATCGATCAGACTAAAGACCTGGTTTGCTGTTACAAACCGAATATGGCCTTCTTTGAGCAATTTGGTCCCAAGGGCGTGCGCGCTTTGTATGAAATCATCCCAATGATCCCCGAGGATATCCCGCTGATTTTGGATGCCAAACGCGGCGATATCGGCTCGACGGCTGAAGCCTATGCCAAAGCCTGCTTCCATTGGTTCAAGGCAGACGCGGTCACGCTTTCGCCTTATTTAGGGCGTGATTCGATCCAACCTTTTGTGGCTGACCCTGAAAAATCCGTTTTTATTCTCTGCCAAACCTCCAACCCAAGTGCTGTTGAGATCCAGGGGCACGGCGAGCCGGAATTGTATCTGCACGTGGCGAAGCTCAGCAAAACCTGGGGGACTGAGGGACAGATTGGGCTGGTGGTCGGCGCAACCAAACCTGAGGCGCTGAAAAAGGTGCGCCAGATCAACCCGCAAGCCTGGATTTTGGCACCCGGCGTTGGCGCCCAGGGTGGAGATTTGCAGCAGGCACTTAGCGCGGGCTTGCGCGGTGATGGATTGGGGATGATCATCCCGGTTTCGCGCTCGGTCATGAACGCTGATGACCCGCGCGCTGCCGCGGCTGCTTTGCGGGATGAAATCAACCAGATTCGAGCTGAAGTTGTAGCGCAGCACCAACCCGACAAGGCACCTGAGGTGGAAGCGCCTTTCAAGACCCTGATCGAGAGTTTGTTTGAAATTGGCTGCGTCGAGTTCGGCGATTTCACATTGGCCAGCGGAAAGCAATCGCCGGTCTACCTGGATTTGCGGCGCCTGGTTTCTTTCCCGGCAGTGCTTGATCTGGCTGTTGAAGCTTACATCGACACCCTGGTCAAATTAGATTACGACTTTTTGGCCGGCGTGCCTTACGCCGCCCTGCCAATTGCCTCGGTGGCTGCTTCCAAACTAAAGCAGCCCATGGTTTACCCGCGCAAAGAAGCCAAACAGCACGGCACCGGGCAGTTGGTTGAGGGCGTTTTTAGAGAAGGTCAGCGTGCTGTGATGGTGGAAGATGTGATCACCAGCGGCGGCAGCCTTCTGACCACCCGCGATGCCTTGCAAGGGGTTGGGCTGGTTGCTGACCAGGCTGTGGTGCTGGTTGACCGCCAACAGGGTGGTATCCAGGCGCTCGCCCAGCAGGGAATTACTGCTCACGCCGTGTTGACTTTCAGCCAGATCCTCGATGTTTTGCGTGAAGAAGAGAAGATCGACCAGGAAACCTACGAACTGGTCGTCGATTACCTGAAAGGTTGATGGTGGAAGAGCTTCTGAAAACCACCTTTCTTGGCATAGCGCTCAAAAATCCGCTGGTCGTGGCTTCGGGTGTGTTGGGGACCTCAGCCAGCCTGATGGAACGGGCTGCCAGAGAAGGAGCGGGGGCGGTAACCAGCAAGAGCGCCGGACCCACCGCACGCAGCGGGCATGCCAACCCGGTTACGCTTGCCTGGGGCAACAGCGTCATCAACGCCATCGGACTTACCAATCCCGGCTGCCAGGAAGAGTCGCCGATTTTGATTGAGACCAAAAAGCGCTTAAACGCCCTCGGCGTGCCCCTGTTTGCCTCGATTTTTGCGGGCACGGTCGAAGAATTTGGCGAGGTCGCCAAAGTGATCGCCCAAGCCGAACCGGATCTGATCGAAGTCAACATTTCCTGCCCAAATGTCGCCAGTGATTTTGGCGAGCCCTTTTCTGCCAACCCAGCCAGCGCGGCAGCGGTCACCCGCAGCGTACGCGCCGCGGTTTCCGTCCCTATCAGTGTCAAACTTGCTCCCAATGTGCCCAACCTGGCGCAAATCGCCAAAGCAGTGGTGGCAGAGGGGGCGGACGCCATCACCGCCATCAATACCGTCCCGGCCATGCTGATTGACGCCTATTCCGGAAAGCCCGTGTTGAAAAATAAAACCGGCGGATTGAGCGGACTGGCAATCAAACCGATCGCGCTGCGGGCGGTTTGGGAACTTGCCCAGGTGATTTCTGTGCCAATCATCGGCACTGGTGGTGTCACCACTGGTCTGGATGCAGCAGAGATGATCATGGCTGGCGCGAGCCTGGTGGGGGTCGGCTCGGCAGTAGTCAATGACGGTCCGGCGGTGTTTGCCAGAATCGCGCGCGAATTATCCGAATTTATGCAGCTTGAAGGCTACCAAAGCCTGGAAGAAATGCGCGGGAAGGCCTGGAGAGCCTCGTGAAGGGTGCCAATATGGAACACAGAGCAAGCGGCGGTTTGATGCGAGCCTTTGAGGTCGCCAACGTTATTAGAGAGAACGCCGCCACGCAGACCCTTCTATTAAAAGGAAGGCTCGAAGAAGCGCGTCCGGGTCAATTCGTGATGGTCTGGCTGCCCGATGTGGGCGAAAAGCCCTACAGCATCGCTGCAGCAGTACCGCTCGCGCTCACAATCAGCAGCGTTGGTCTTGTAAGCTCGGCGCTGGTTCAACTTCAGCCTGGCGAGCGGGTTTGGATTAGAGGACCTCTGGGAAATGGCTTTCAACTGACAGGCGAAAAGCACCTATTGGTAGGGGGTGGATATGGGGCGGCACCGCTTGCCTTTTTGGCAAAAGACGCGCTCAGACAAAATGGGCAGGTGACAGTCTGCCTGGGGGCAAAGAGCGCGTCAGACCTGCTGTTGGAGCGCAGGTTGGAAGAAATGGGCTGCCAACTGCGAGTTGCAACCGAAGACGGCTCCAAAGGCTTTCAGGGTCTGGTCACGGCTGTAGTTGAGCAGGCGATCGTCGACAATAAGCCCGATTGCGTGTACGCCTGCGGTCCCACCGGGATGCTTTTGGCTCTGGCAGAACTTTGCAAGCGTTACCAGCTGCCGGCACAACTTTCTTTTGAAGGGCTGATGCGCTGTGGGGTGGGGTTGTGCGGTTCTTGTGAGCTGCCCGAAGAAGTTTGCCTGCAGGTCGGTCTGCCAACTGGCTGGCTCGCCTGCCATGACGGCCCGGTGGCACATCTTTCGTAGATACCACTATATTAAAGGAAGGGAATGCTTTTATTCGGTATTTTCGTTCCTGAAGAAACTGCTTAAGCCGTCTCAAAGCCAGGCTGGGAGCGTTCGGTTTCCAGTATTGCTAAAGCGTTAAGTTGCTTTTGGTTTCCGGAATAATAATCGCAAGAAAAGAATGAAAGCGATCAGAATTGGGGCCAAAGTAACGAAAAATTGGATGTCCAAAAAGCCGTTGACGTAATCTCCGCGCATGCTGAAAGGCCAGCCAATCATATCGAACGGGATCGCAACAAGCGGTGAGAACACGATCTCATTGGCAGCGACCACATCCTGAACATAGCCGGCAACAGAATAAACCAGCCCGATCAATAAATAGGCGATGATAATAAACCATACAACCTTGCCAAAGGTGACTTTGCGTTTCATTGCTGCCTCCCGGATTTTGATTGAATAATACTGATTATCTCATAAATTAGGGGAATTGACTGCCTGCCATAGAAGCTCGCCTCTACACAGTGAATGTAGGGGACGGTTGCCACGCCGTCCCGATTCAAGCTGAAGAAGTACGGAGCGGACACTGACCGCTCCAATAGCCCCGATCTTGCAAGGACTCCGGACCTTGCAAGGGTTTTGACCGAAGGTCTCCACTCTTCCGTATAGAGGGTATCCGAGAATAAATCCGCGCGTCATTGCGAGCCCCTGGTGTGAACCCAACGGAAAAACCGGACAACCAAAAAGGGGCGCGGCAATCTGCCTTTTATTGATCCGCCTTTGAATTAATGCGCGTAGCCATTATAGTTAGGGAACCAGGTCGGCTAGAGGTGCATGTAGACGTTTCACCCCCTCCAGCCGTTATTTGGGCGCAGGGAGGGGGATTGAGGGGGTGGGTCTTTTACAGTGTAGGGGACGGTTGCCACGCCGTCCCAATTCATCTCGATTAAGTACGGAGCGGACACTGGCCGCTCCAATAACCCCGATCTTGCAAGGTCTCCGGACCTTGCAAGGGTTTTGACCGAAGGTCTCCACTATTTCTTATGGAGGGTATCCGAGAATAAATCCGTGCGTCATTGCGAGCCCCTGGTGTGAACCCAACGGAAAAACCGGACAACCAAAAAGGGGCGCGGCAATCTGCCTTTGATCATCCAACTACAGAACGACCATGGCAGGTCGCTCCTACACAGTGAATGTAGGGGACGGCTTCCAGACCGTCCCAATTCATCCTGAATAAGTACGGAGCGGACACTGGCCGCTCTAATAACCGTCGAACTACTAGACCTAGCCAACACCGTTCGTCATTGCGAGCCCCTGTTATGAACCTATCAGAAAAACCGGACAACTAAAAAGGGGCGCGGCAATCTGCCTTTCAATGATCTTCTCCATGAAATAATGCGCGTAGCCATTATAGGTGAAATTCATCCGCAAAGTGGCCGTGAAGCAGTAACCGATTGGGATCAGACAACAGCCCAGTGGGTGTGAGACGGTTGTCGAGTGGGATAATACAGCAGCCAGGTGGAATGGATGTAGGGGACGGTTGCCATGTTAAGACAATGATGGCTTACATATTGTTTAGGCTGATTGTTTACACTTTTATCTTCTAGTCGAACCTTCTCGGATCGTAGAAGCACCCCCGTTTTTCCCACTTTGACGGGTCACCACGGGGGGTGACCCCTACATCTGGTGTTTGAGGGAGAGTTGCTTTTGTAGGGGCAGACCCCCGTGTCTGCCCTAAAGACTGTAAACAATCACCCTGTGTTAAGTTTAAACAATCATACTTGTCTAAACAACACTGGCCGCTCCAATAAACCTCAACTTCCTGACCGTAGCCACAATATGCCAACAAACTAAGTTTACTGTGGGGTAGGTGAGACTCAATCCAGTCTTTTTCACACAATTTCTGACTGTTTCGATTTGCTTGATTGCGCTGTCTCCACGTTAACTTAATGAATTTCTCCTATTTTCGCTAAACGCAAGCTGAAACTAGCTTATGTGCACTCGTAAAATCGGATAAAACCCTGAAAATACATCAATCCCAAATAATCGCTTAAGCCCATCTAAATAACTGGTCTCTAAAATACATACTTAAGAATTAGGAGATAAAAATGAAAAACAAAAAATCTATAACATTAATTGCAGTTGCCATCCTGATCCTGGCAATAACTGCATTTGTCTATAGTCCTACGCAAGCTGCCGCTGATAACGGTCGGGATACCCCTCCGAACAGGTGGAGCCAATCAGCAAACGCCGAAGGCGTGGTAATGACCACAACTTTATCTGAACAAGAGGCGGCCGGTCTTGCGGCAGCCATTCAAGAAGAATACACCGCCATGAACACCTACCAGGCTATCATGGATGAACTGGGAGATGTCCAGCCATTTTTTCGCATTGCCCGCTCTGAACAACAGCATGTGAATGCGCTGATCCGTGTGGCGGAGCGTTTTGGTGTTGAAGTACCTGAGAACGCTGGCGAGATCGCTGAGATCGAATGGAGCACATTAGAAGAGGCCTGCCAACTGGGCGTGACCTTTGAAAAAATGGATGCGGCTCTCTACGACGAGTTGCTGCCCAACACGACCAACCCGGTACTAATTAGGGTTTACACCAACCTCCAGCGAGCTTCTCTCAATAACCATCTGCCGGCTTTTGAAGCCTGCATTCCGTAGCCAACAAAATTAATCGCCCTGGGGTACACTTAGGTATCCCAGGGATTTTTTTATGGAGGAGAAAAATGGAGTCATCCCAGCCTGCCAAGAAACCACAAAAGCGCCGTAAAACCAACAGCATCCGCTCTTGGGTGCAGTTATTCTTTTTTGTCCTGATCGCACTGATCGCGGTCAACCACACATTAGCGGAACAAGGAAGAGGCATCCAGTTTCTCTCATCGGCTTCTCTCCACGCGCTTTGTCCGTTTGGGGGTGTGGTCAGTCTCTATCAATTTATTACAACGGGAAGGTTCGTGCAAAAGGTGCATCAATCCTCGCTGGTCCTGATGATCATCGGCGTCGTTTTGGCACTATTTGCTGGTCCGGTTTTTTGCGGCTGGGTCTGCCCATTCGGGACTTTTCAGGAATGGATCGCCAAAATCGGTAAGAAGATTTTCAAAAAGCGCTACAACCATTTTATTCCAACCAAGATCGACAATGTTTTGAGGTATCTGCGGTATCTTGTGTTGATCTGGGTGGTTTTCATGACCGCCAGATCAATGACCCTGGTATTTGCCGACGTTGATCCCTATTTTGCCCTACTTAATTTTTGGACCAGTGAAGTTGCCATTGGCGGGCTGATTGTTCTGGGGATTACCATCCTGGCTTCATTGTTTATTGAACGCCCCTGGTGTAAATATGCCTGTCCTTATGGCGCTTTTTTGGGTGTTTTCAACCTTTTTCGGATATTCTCGCTGCGCCGTGATGCTGAAACCTGTATCGATTGCAAATTGTGCGATAAAGCCTGCCCAATGAACATCGAAGTCAGTAAGTTGTCTGTTGTTCGGAATCACCAATGTATCTCATGCATGGAATGCACTTCATCCGCTCACTGTCCAGTGCCTCAGACGGTAGACTTTGTTGTTGGAGGTAAAAAATGAGAATTACACCGCGTTGGATGGCTGTCTTTGTTATAACGGTTCTTTTTGGTGGGATTTTTGTCTCTATTGCTGTAGGGGAATGGACAACTAAAAGTAACAAGGAACCATTGAAATTTACCGAAGGTAGGTTCGCAGGAGAAAATAATCCGGCAGATATTCGCGGATCCTACACGTTTGGTGATGTCTCAACGCTGTTCGAGGTCCCGCTTGAAGACCTTGCGATTGCTTTCCATGTCTTGGAACCTGATGTTGCCGCGGTCTCACTCAAGACCATCGAGGAGAAATTTGGTCACCTGGATGTTGATCTGGGAACCGGCTCAGTTAAGCTCTTTGTTGCACTCTATAAGGGCTATCCTTATGATTTAAACGCTGAAGATAATTATCTGCTTCCAGATGCTACGGATCTGCTAAAACAAAAAGCCTCCCTAAGCTTGGAATCACTTGCGTATCTCGATAATCATACTGTCAGTGAATCAGACGCGCTTGCAGCATTGGAAATGCAGGAGCAGACACAGCCATCCGGTTTTTCTTCCGAGAACACACCTGATCCCGAACACGCTTTTGAAGCTTACAAGATTGCTGGCAAGACAACATTCCAAAACTTGTTGGATTGGGGAGTGAAACAAGGAGACATCGAAAAAATTATCGATCAGCCTTTGCCCTCAGCAAATCTGCTAATCAAGGATTGGGCAACTTCTCAGGGCGTATCGTTTTCAATCTTGAAAAGCCAGTTGCAGGCTTTGGTAGATGCAGTAAAGTAGATTTCTGTCTGTTTAGACGATAAATACGCTGGATTTCATCCGGCGTTTTTGCGGTTAAGTATGTGAGAATCATCACTCAATTTCTTGCTGTTGGTTTTCAACCACCAACTCGTACTAGATGGCTTCCATACCATCCCAATTCCTCCAGAAGAAGTACACACCGGCCGCTCCAATAACCCCGATCTTGCAAGGTCTCCGGACCTTGCAAGGGTTTTGACCGAAGGTCTCCACTATTTCGCATAGAGGGTATCCGAGAATAAATCCGTGCGTCACTGCGAGACCCTGTTATGAATCCAACGGAAAAATCCGACTACTAAAAAGGGGCGTGGCAATTTGTCTTTTAATGATCCTCTCCATGAATTAATGCGCGTAGCCATTATAAGTAAGAGCCAACAGCCGAGTAAGATGAGACGCTTATCGAGTGTGGTGAAATCGCAGCCGAATGGGGAGGAACAGCAGTCGAGTGGGATGGGTGTAAGGGATGGTTGCCACGCCGTCCCAATTCATCCAGCCGGGTTCAGGAACGGAACCCCGCCTACTACGAAATAAAGCGAGTTACCGAAAGAGTGATAAATAATGCGCGTAGCCATTATAGGTAGAGAGACAGGTCTGTTAGAGGTGGATGTAGGTGGTTTCACCCCCTCCAGCCGTTACTTGGGCTGGACTGGCTCGAAAAAGTGGACACAAAAAATGTCCTGATTGGGTAGACTATAAGAGATCAGGAGCGATGAAATGGGACGTAACTACAAGGAATATTCAGAAGAGTTCAAACTGGGGGCGCTGGAGT